>Ga0308009_10000887_pt1 | contig 19273 bp, 28 predicted proteins | sample Neamet127_FD_203134 | JGI IMG/M metagenome (GOLD analysis project Ga0308009, IMG submission 203134) | Marine microbial communities from water near the shore, Antarctic Ocean - #127 | ecosystem: Environmental > Aquatic > Marine > Unclassified | place: Southern Ocean | collected 2014-07-24
GGCATCTTGCCTCTACCAAATGAGTCGGTTATCAATATGGATGTTAAAATTAGCAAGCAGACCCCTGCTCGCCAACGTAAGAAGTCTTCCTTAAGACCGCTCCTTTAGTGCTTTTAGTTCCATTGCCAGTGCTTTAGCTTCTTTGTGAAACCCTTGCCTAGCAAGTTCTGCTGATGCTCTAGCATAACTAGCAACCTCAATATATTTGGTAAATGCTTTACCAAATCTTTGAAATGCAGCTTTAACAGCATCAACTAAGGTATCTGCGTAAGTCATTGTAGTCATTACACCCACCCCGCTAAGTTTTTGTTGATTGTTCCATCTAACTGACGGGCGTTAGGTGCTTGGCCTTCATTGTCTATCATATGCTGATAAGCAAACTGCCAGTCTTTCTTGTACTCTGTTTGAGCCCACACACGATAATCATCGTGCCGTTTGGAGATGGATTTCTTAGATCCAAATACAAACCGTAGGACTTTTTTCAATGAAATCATTGATCTCTCCTGTTTATAGTTTTGGATGCTTGAGGAATAGCAATACCCTGTGTCTTTGCACAGCGTCAAAGCCCTTTGGACTTCGTCAATTGCGTTTTTAGGAGTGCTTTGTAACTCCCATAGTCTATCCTATGTGTCTGTGTGTTGTTATTATAATATAACACAACTTTGCGTATGTGTCAACTAGTTTAACGCTTATATTTATCATTTCAATCTTAGAAATCGTGCAGTTTAGAGCCCAAAAACTACGGTTTAGCCATTATTTTTACAAATACACGGTATGCACTACATGCATAACTCAATGTAATCTAACTGTAATACATTTTTTACTAAATAATTTTGTAATACAACGTAGTATTACCAAAAACTTACCCTTATAGGAAATTAAATATGAAAACGTTAATCGCAAGCGTTGTCTTTCTAGTGGCATGTAATCCTGCAACAGCATCTGGACCTTATGTCGAATACACACACGACTTTCAAATGCAAGGAAGGTACAAAGATAAAATTGTCCACCACGGACGAGTTGGCTATCAATTTGAAAATACAGCCGGCACTAAGTTCTACGGCGAAGCTGGATATATAACAGGTGGTGAAGCAGCTGAACTAGGCTACACTATAGAAGTAACAGAAAAACTAAGTGTAAAAGGTTACTGGGAAGGCATTCGAACTAAAGGACTATCACATAAGCTCGAAACTGCAATCAGATATAATTTCTAAAATAAATAGTTTACTGGGCATCGTTACGCCCAGTCTTTGAAAGTGAGCGACAATGTTAAAGTTGTCAAGCAGAAGGAGAAACTAAATGGACGCACTAACAATATGGAGCCTAATCGGGTTCCTATTTGCTGCCTATGCAGTGATAGCAAATGATTCAGTACAGACTCTCGGTACATGGATGGCATCAAACAATGAGAGATTCAACTATAAAATACTATGGGGAGCAGCAAGTGCAGTATTACTTGCTACCTTGTGGTATGGCTGGACAACAAACGGCGGTGACATCAGTTACGGCAGACTAAACAAGATCCCATGGCAAGAGGTACAATGGTATCATGCTATGGCACCGGGCATACTAGTTATACTCACACGTTATGGCGTGCCTGTATCAACTAGCTTCTTAGTACTAAGTGCTTTCGCAAGTACATTTGTATTAGAGAAGATGCTTATGAAAAGTATAATGGGCTACGGCATCGCGGCACTGTTCGCATACGCTGCATGGTACTTAATAAGCAGATGGATGGACGAAACTGCTCCAGTCAAAGAATCACACAAAAACTATTGGCGAGTAGCGCAGTGGTTTGCAACAGGAGGTTTGTGGTGGACTTGGTTGTCACATGACATGGCTAACATTGCAGTGTTCTTACCGCGAGTAGTTCCGTTGGACTTAATGTTCTTAGTCAGCGCAGTATTTGTAGTCGGCTTGTTCTTTATGTTCAGAGAGCGTGGCGGCAAGATACAGCAGATTGTATTAGAGAAACACAACACACGATATGTGCGTAGTGCTACACTAATTGATTTGTTCTACTGGTTATGCTTATACTTCTTTAAAGAGCTTAACGATATACCTATGTCAACTACTTGGGTGTTCGTTGGTATGCTTGCAGGACGCGAACTTGCTATTGCAAGTTTCACTGGTAAGATGAAGTTCAAGAGCGTGTTTCCTTTAGTGGCAAGAGACTTCCAAAAGATGATGATTGGACTAGGAGCATCAGTAGCGATTGTGTTAGCAATACACTATGTATTAATTCCAAATGGATACTAATTTCCACTTGACCATAAAGATAAAAGAGTGTATACTATACGTATGAATATCACAATAGCAGGTTACGGCTTCGTAGGTAAAGCTATGGAAGCATATCTCCAAGAGGTAGGATCCAATGTGCGGATAGTTGATCCTGCGCTATCCAAAACTAATATCAGAGGAACTCACCCCGACGGAGTAGTTATTTGTGTTAACACACCTGCTCTACCGGATTGGAGTTGTGATATGTCCAATGTGTTTGATGTTATTAATGACACTCCATACACAATCCCTATACTAATTAAAAGCACAATTAGTGTTGAAGGATGGGCTGAGATTATCCAAACATATCCTCGCCATGTAATAAGCTTTTCGCCCGAATTCCTTAGAGCTGAGACTGCAATAGAAGATATGTTACACACTGATACAATATACTTAGGTGGCGGCGATGTTTACTTTTGGACAAAGGTCCTACAAAGAAAAGAGAAGATTTCAAATGAATTTTCCTATCACCCAGTAAAATTTATAACATCAGATCCAAGCGAATTAATTCTTGCTAAATATTTTCGTAACAGTTTTCTAGCTACTAAAGTTTCTTTCTTTAATGAAGTACACGAGTTGTGTGAATCTATAGGAGTTAATTACAAAAATGTTGCTTCATTAATAGCAGACGACAACCGAATAGGAGATAGCCACACTAGAGTAACTTCAGAGAGAGGTTTCGGAGGTCACTGTTTTCCCAAAGATACCCAAGCAATTCTAAAAACAGCAAACAACTACGGTGTAGCACTGAGCGTACTTTATCAGGCTGTACATTACAACAATAATATAAGGAAGGGTGACACTTGAAAATGAAAATAATAACAGGCAATGCAAATCCAGAACTGTCTAAAAGAATAGCACAAACATGTTTTGCACAATTAGTTCCTGCCAAAGTAGAAACATTCGCAGATGGGGAAACTAGTGTGGAGTTTTTAGAAAACATTAGAGGAGAAGATGTTTTTATTATAAACTCTACGTCAACACCTGTTAACGATCACTTAATGGAAATGCTTATTATGATTGATGCTGCAAAACGTAGCAGTGCCGCCCGTATTACAGCAGTTATTCCTTATTTTGGTTATGCTCGACAAGATCGTAAAAGTGCAAGCCGCACTCCTATTACTGCAAAGCTAGTTGCTAACCTAATTACAACAGCAGGAGCCAACAGGATCCTTACAATGGATTTGCATGCTGGACAGATACAAGGATTCTTTGATATTCCTGTAGATGATTTAACAAGTCGAATTGTATTCGCTGAAGATATAAAGACACACATTGATACAGAACAAGGCACAGTTTTTGTTAGCCCAGATGCAGGTGGCGCAGTACGTGCTAGGAAGTTTGCTGATATGTTCCACGGAGATATTGCAGTTGTAGACAAGCGTAGACCAAAAGCTGGTGTAAGTGAAGTAGTGGCACTGATAGGTGATGTGAAAGACAAGCATGCTATTCTAGTAGATGACATTGTAGATAGCGGTGGTACATTATGTGGTGCGGCACAAGCTATTATGGATGCTGGTGCGCTAAGTGTTAGAGCTTATATTACACACGGAGTTCTAAGCGGTGAAGCAATTAAGCGAATAGAGAAGAGTGTGCTTGAAGAACTAGTAGTCACTGACAGCATTAACACTAGAGATCTTAGTAAGGTAAAGAAGGTCCGCGAGGTAAGTGTTGGTACGCTATTTGGCGAAGCCATACGTAGAGTTACTAACGAAGAAAGTGTTAGTTCGCTCTTTAGTTAAGTTTGCGGAGTTTCTATACCTTTAACAGCTCTGTCAAGATGCATTTCATACTCGTCGATACTGTGGTCTGAGAAGTTATCAACTTTGCCGTGTTTTATACCACGCCACATACCACGGAATCGATCTTTAGTTCTTTGCCATCCATGCACATTTCGTATGTTACCCCAAGTGTTTAAGTAATGCTCAGTACCATGATGCCTATAGCCCATAATAGTAAGCGGCACTCTAGTAACAACATCGTTATTGTTTACCCAACGATGGTGTGTGATACCTAAAGACTCGCAATACTTTGGCCAGCCAACTCTTGGACAGCCGTATGTATACAGTTCTTGTGGACTGGGGACATCTTCTAGGTGCATACATCTAGAAGACATAATAACTGCCATAGCTGCACCTAGTGAATGGCCGCAAAACCAAATAGCTTTCTTAGCATTTGCCTTTAACTGTAAATCTTTAGCAATCATAGGCCAAAGGTCGTCGACTTCTGTTTTAAATCCGTTATGTACCCTAGACACTGTCTCGGCAATAACTGGATATGCTTTTAGATCTGCTTGAATATCGCTAAATTGTGTAGGTTGGGTACCGCGGCATGCAATTACAAGATCGATCTTGTTTTTGAAAAGATAAGCTTGAGCGCCTGCCTTGTCGTAAAATTTAATTGTGGTGAAACCCAATTTTTTCGCTTGACTTGTAGCAGCTTCTGTGTTATAATAAGCGTACTTAGATAACTTCGCAAACAAAAGGGCACGTTCAAACAATGGTAAATCCAATATACCAGTCATTTTTTCTCCTTAAAACTATAGCAACAAACCGAAGTGTCCGTTACAGCAATATTTATACTCCAAACCTTATAAATAGTAGTAAGGAAGTGCGAGAGAAAATATGAAAAAACGTACCAGATCAATTCTAGACGAATTAAACCAAGTCCATGGCAATCGAGATAACGACCTGTTTATCGATTCTACGGCAAATAACATTATTGAGAGTGCGATTAATCTTTTGAGTCGCGTACATAGTCATTACGACATTGAAACGGCATCTGAATTAGAACGCCGATTTATTAACAGTATTAAATCAGGCGATCCTCGAAAGTTCCGCAGAAGTATACAACGAATTCGCGAAGGTAAAAAGAATGACAATACTTAACGAAGAAATAGCAACAATACTTAACGAGGGCGGCAACGTCTTTAAAACAACTGAAGGTCCTCTTACTCAGCGTATTGCTACAGCTGATGTACATCCTACAATCTTATGGATTGAGAAGATTACAGGATTAACTTTTGACGAAGAAGATTGGCTAGGTACTACAGGAAAGAAAAACGATCCTGATGGAGCATTTGAAAAGAATAGTTCAGGAGACTTAGACTTAAACACAGATTCAAATAAAGTAAGTAAAGAACAGTTGATAGCAAAACTTACAGCATGGTGTCAAAGTGTAGGTGTTGACGACTTAGCAATTATGAATAAAGGCCGTTCAAAGACTGATGGCTGGATACATAATGCAGGAGACCAAGTCCACTTCCGCACACCAATTAGTGGCGACAATAAGAAAGGATATGTCCAAACAGACTTTATGTTTACAGACAATCCAGATTTTCAGCGTGGAGCCAAAAGAGGCGGCACAGAGCAGTTTGGTGGCAAAGACAGAGCTATACTATTATCAAGCCTTGCACGAGGGCGTGGACTAAAGTTTAGTCCTAAGTTTGGCGTAGTTGATCCTGCAGATGGCGATAAGGTTATTGCAACTAAATGGAACGATATTGCAGTATCACTATTAGGCAAAGGCGCAAAAGAAGCCGATATGCTTACTGTTGAGACTATGGTTGCATTCCTTAAAGGCAAACCTGATTATGATACATTGCTTGGCCCATTTAAAGACATGTTAGCAAAGCAAGACAGGAGTTTACCTGAAACAACATTAGAAGACAAGCAACTTAGTCGCATTAGAGCACTAAGTGGTCACATTTTAAACAGTAGTGTAATGTCGAGCGGTGCGTTTAACAAATGAGATACAAAGATTTCAAACAACCATTAACTGAAGCGTTTAAAGGTCGTGAGTATAATCACTTAGAAGACCTAGTAACTGTTAAAGGCTCCAAAGGAGCATTAGAAGCTGCAGATATCTTAGATGGTATGGGTAGTGACTCAGGTGATGTTGCTATTAAGTGGGACGGCAATCCAACATTTTATTGGGGTCGTGAGCCTGATGGCACGTTTGTATGTGTAGGCAAGAACGGATGGGGAAGACAAAAGTCAACAACATCAGATGACCTATCTAAGTTTATCTTAGGAACAGGTAAAGGTGAAGACTGGCGCAAAGACTTTGCAGGTGATATGGCAAGTGTGTTTGAACTTATGAAGTCAGCAACTCCTCCAAACTTTAGAGGTTATGCGTATGGTGACTTACTTTATACTCCACGTAAGCCATACGCTAGCACAGATGATGCAGTAGAATTTACTCCTAATAAAGTCAAATACACAGTGACTAAGAAAAGCGAACTTGGGCAACGCATAGCGGCCTCACAAGTTGGTGTCGTAGCACATACTACATATGACAGCTTTGGAAGTAAAGACAGTACGCCAATTAAAGATGTAAGTATTTTTAATAATAGCGATGTTGTAGTACTAGGACAAACTTATGTAACACATCAACCTACTGTTGATACAAAGCAAACAGATGCTATTCGTAAGAAAGCTAATGCTGGAGCACAAGTAATTGATAACTTCCTTGCAGGAACCAAAGGATTAAGTAGTCCAGCTAATATCATTTATACATATGTTAATCATATGACACGTACACAACAATTAAAGAACATTGAAAATGGATTCTTTGATTGGGTAGCTACATCAAAACTAAGTAAAGGACAGCAAGCAACACTTGCTTCAATGAACGAAGCTAATCCAAAAGGGTTACCTGCTATACTTGGACTTATTAAAACAATAATGATCGCTAAAGATAATATTATCGATCAACTAGATTCCGCTGATGCTGATGTTAAAGCAACAACTGGCGGCGAAAGAGGCGGCGAAGGCTATGTCGCACAAAAGTCTAAAATCAAACTTGTGCCTCGCACAAGATGGCAACCAAACTAATAGGAGTTAGTAAAATGAAAGTTAATGAAATTATCAGCGAAGGTCAATTTGATCCCAGGCATTCATCGTATGATGCATCACCCTTTGCTAAGAAGATGGCAGTCTATGGTCGCAAAATTGCTAGCAAAGGACAAGGCAGTGGAAAAGCTGGCAGTCTAGCAAAGCAAAAAGGTGAAGATGATAAAGCCCATGAAGAAAGACTACGTAGCATGAATCAAATGTCAGCTGTTGGTTCTGCACTTGGCGAAGTTGGTTCATATTCGGTTTTCGATCCATCGCCAACTACAAAAAATCCAAATGCCAAAAAGAACTTAGTTAAAATGTTTTCTGACATTGAGAAAAAGACAGGCATAGACAAAGCTGGTGTTATGAAGATGATTGCCATGGCAGAAAAAATGGCTGATATAAAACCAGTAGGCCAAGATCCAGACGCAGACAATGACGATAACGATGACTTTGACGAGCCGGACGATAGAGAGCCAACCGATGGTGAGCTTGCACGTCAAGCAGATGATGCAGCAAGAGGCTAATATTTAATGTCTGAAAAGTATACAGCAAGCGAATGGGCAACAATGGATGGAGGTCATAGTTTAGACATTCCTAAAGAAGAAGCGTTCTCATTTATTAAAGACTTGCACGAATCGCGCATGACAAAAGACAATGGTAATGCTAAAAAGCTTACCTATTCTGATTGTTGTGAGCGATTGTACTTGACTTTATTAATATTAGAAACTATGCGGCACTTCCCCGACTTCCAACAAAGTGTACAGAGGTATGCAAAGTCTACAGTAGGGTTTGAAACGTATAAGTTCTATCGCATTATGGGCAGTGATCTATATAATTTTATATACTTTTTGGTAGGTGGCGACACAGCACAAGATAAGTTAAAGGATCCAGCGGCAGCTAAGATACTTAAAGCTTCGACTAAGTTGCCAGTTAATGATCTTAATAGATACATTCGTGCATTAGCTAACGGCTCAACAACAATTAAACAATACAACCCTAGCGCATTATTCCTTAGACTTGAGAGTGCTTTAAAAATTACTAACTCCGACTACAAAGCAGTTCGAAGAAGTATAATGAATTGGGATAAAGAAACTAGATCAGAAAAACGACTAGTTGCAACACGTTTATTATTTGCAGCACGAGCTAAACTAAGCAGTTCAGATATTATGCCAGAGTTTAGTAAGTGGGCTGCAATTAAGAATATGGAAGTTGCTAGTACTACTGATCCTGAGCCTACTAAATCTAAGCCAGACCTAGCAGGATCATCACAAAACTTAGCATTGTATAGATATCTAGTTGGTTCTAAGAACTTAGCACTAACTAAACGTTTTTTACAGCAAGCAAGTAATGGGCAAGGTGCTAGTAGTGGCATGGTGCAAGCATACTTGCCAGCTATTGAAATGATAGATGATATTGTACAAGCAGGTCCTGCATATGTAAATAACCTACGTGCATTGCATAAACGAGCCAAAAAGAGCTAACATTCTTACATTTTCCTTATTAATTGATAAATAAAAGTATACAAAGAAGGAGAGGCCTTCTTTAGCTATTAGAATATAGGAGATTATAAAATGGCATCAGTAACAAGAGTAAACGGTTTAGGTCATGCACACGCAACGATCTATAGCACAGCAAATCTAGCATTTGCAGTAGTAGCATGTGGCGCATCAGTAGCAGGTAAAGGTGGAATTGGTTCCACTATTGAAACTATTGCACAGCAACTACAGCCAATCGCTATGGACAGCGAAGGTACAGCAGGTTTGATTAACATCGTATTTGATGGTTCGCAAACTAACGCAGCTTCGTTGCAAGTACAATTGCGAGCACTAGGTACAGTAGACAGCATTGATTTATCAGCAGCTACAGTAACCGCAGGCGGACAATTTATTGTTGCAGCTTAATAAATTCTAACTACCTTAGAATCGTGATATACGGCCGCAAGGCAGGCGTCACACTAAAGAGTCACTTTTTAAGTGGCTCTTTTTTTATGACTGTAAATACAGTATGGATACGTTTAGAATAACAACATTAATAGATATTACCGAAACAGGTGCCCGTAGAGCCGACGATCCATTTGGATACAGACAGCAACAAAACTTCTTAACAGTTTTGCAGACAATTGGGTTAAGAACAAACATGGAATACCATACTAGTCCAAAAGTGGTTACTGGAACAACCAAACAAAAACAATTAGGCTCTGCATACGAAGGTACACAAACATTTTGGCAATTTGATTTTGATATTGTAGCTGAAGGATCATTAAATGTAGACATGTTAAATACTGATTTTAATTTAATACCAATTATTGTAGATTTAGCCGAGACATCCAAATTTAAAAACAATGTTTTTTCTACCCAAAATAGCAAGATATCTAATATTAATTTCACACTATTGGATAAATAATATGTAGGCTTAAAAACCTACCAGGCATCTATAAACACACTATTAAGGCTTCATACTACAGGTTACTTAATCACTTACTGAGCGTAAGTTTAACGGAGTTTAAAGATGGCTACTGCCACAGAATTAGAAAAAGAAAATCTAGAAGCACACGTTGATTTATGTCAACAGCGTTATGAGAATCTAGAAAATCGTTTAACAAAGATAGAAACAAAAGTAGACAGCATTCATAAAGATGTTGTTGAAGGCCAAAAGAGTATGACTAAGGTCCTTATTGGCGCTGCTGGCACAATCGTAGCTGGCTTATTATCTACAATCATAGTTCTAGTAATGAACTTGTAAAACACGCTAAATAACTATATGTTATTACGCGAGCTATATAAATCACCCAAAGATTCAGTTGAAGTAGAAAATCCTCATTCAGGAGTTACTCACAAAGTTGATAAGCAACAGGCTATCAATCTTGTAAAGAAAGGCTGGAAGATTGTCCAAATACATCATGAAGAAGATGACTTAGAAGAAGGTCCTACTTGGGCACGTTCTGGTAAGAAAGTAGTACGCAAGTACAGATGTTCAGGTGGTCCACGTAAGAATAGAATTGTTTCTAAACTAGCACAATGTTTTGCTCCGCCTAACATTAAAAAGCGTATGCAGATGAAACGCATGAAAGCCAGGCTTGGCTCTAGAATTACTAGAAAAGCAAAAAAGACTAAACGTATGAATCCAGCAAGTATTAGAGTACAGCGTTTAAACAAAGCAAGTAGGCGATAACATGTTTTTACGTGAACTCATATGGTCCAGCGAAGATTATGAAGTTGCTGAAGGTGCAACACCTATATTTGGCAAGACTGGTAATAAGGTTGTACGTAAGTTTCGTTGTACAAGTGGCTCACGTAAAGGCCGTATTGTAGCAAAGCCAGCTACGTGTACAGCACCAAAGAATGTTAAAGCTATGACTACAATGAAAAAGACTAGACGTAGCAAAGGCAAGACATTAAGTATTAAAGCTAATAGAACAAAGCGGACTAACTCGGCTAGTGTCAAATTAGGAAGACTGAATACAGGATCACGTAGACGTCTTACTCCAAGAAAGCGTAAAGGATCAAAGCGATGAAAATTTTTGAATTAGGAATTAATGAAGTTCCAGCAGATCAACAAGGCCTAAGTCCTACACCAACAACATCCGTGACAACAACACAGAAACCAATCCGTCCAGGGCAAGGCATAGCAAGTGACGCTGCTGCCAATAGACAGGCAATGGATCAAAATAAACCGGCAATGGGTGCAGAAGAAAATCCTGTTATAGCCAATAAACAAAAGCAAGAACAAAAGAAAACAGTCCAAAATCAAATTAAAGCGACACAAGTACAGTTAAAACAATTGCAAGCACAACTTGCGGCAATTAGATGAAATTAAATGAGCTAATAAAAAGTTTCGATATATTCGTTACGAACGAGGAAGAATCCTTGTTAGAAACTTTAGGAGCAGAAGCCCGGCCATTGTCATCATTCACAGAACGAGATCAAGTCATAATTAACAACCTCATACGCAAGAGCGTCATAAGTAAAATAGTTATTAACAAGAGTTCTGTAATGGTGATGAAAAATGATTTCTGACAACCTTTTAAATGATCTTGAAGAAGTTGTTAACAGAGGGCTGGAAGATAGTGCTATACCTTATGCTAAAGGCAATAGTATTAGAATTAAGCAGTATGTTATACGAAAAAGCAAAGCAGGTTACTTAGTATATGACAGTAGTAATAATAAACAAATACATAGGACACAGTTTAAGTCCGTAGCAATTGCTATTGCTAAAAACTTAGCAGAACGAAGGAATAGAACTGATAAGATTTTTGAAATAGAAAACAGTTTAGCTAAACACTATAATGATGCTGTTTTTTATAAGAATATTATTAGAAAAACAAAGTGTGATATAACTAAAAATAGTAGAGAAGTAAGATTAGAAATTTCTATAGTTGAAGCACAGCGTTTAAGAAACAAATTAGACAGGTATATCTTTACCTAAATGATAAATATACATATAACGATAGTCAAGGAATCACTACAATGAACATTAGAGAATTTACAAGACCCGCAACGTCAGTTAAGTTGAATGAAAGTTTAGCAAAGAAGTTTGGGGCAAAAATTGATGTAGATCAGTTTACAACTGAACAGTTACAAGACGTTCGCAATAAAATTCGAACTGCACTTAGTCAAACTGAAACAAACGAAGCGTTCGACGCAGTGCAAGACAAAGGCTACCAAAAAAATAAGTTATTCCTTGACGTATTAAATACAGCTATTGCAGAGCGAAATGATAACATTGTAGACGCTATTGACGAAGCTATCCAAGTAAACGAAGGCGAAGAAGATAAAGCAGAACTAGTAATGGCATCCAAAGATATGGTTGATAGACTTACTGGTTGGATGGAAGACACAGCAGAAATGCAAACTGAATCCATGCTAGAACTAGCTGATGCTATTCGTGACGAAATGGGCAGTGAGCAATCTGAAGCATTCACTGCACTAGTTAAGCCTGCACTAGAAGCAATGTATGGTGTAATGGAAACTACACGCCAAACGCTAACACAAGGTGTTGGTATGCTAACAGGCGAAGCTGAGCCAATGGATACTATGGGTGCTGAAGAGCCAGACATGGACCCAGACGCAGATCCAGACATGGAGCCAATTGATGGCGACATGGATGCGGAAGTTCCAGCAGAAGACGACTTTGGTGCAGCTGATGCAGACGCCGGTGGTGAAGACCTAGGCGGACGTGAAAAGCGTGAATCAATACAGCGTTCAAAAAAAAAGCTAAAATAGAAGAAAACTTAGACACCACAACTATTTTTCAAATCTTAGATCATCTAAAAGACTCTGATAGAACTGTAATAAGCATTAAAAAACTTGACAAGTATATGCAAAATACAGGACGCAATCAGTTTGACTTTGATGTGTTTAAAGCTGCATACGACAGCGATCCTAGACTCCAAAGCATAGTAACTAACTTCGATAACGAGAAAATTGAACTTAAAACCTCTGAACTTGATGATGTGTCAGGTGACGCGAAACAAGCTGGTTCGACCGATACAGTGGGCGATATGGCTAAAAATGCAACAGATTTAGGCTAAAAACTACTTGACAATCTAGTACTTTGGTGTTATAATAAGTAATACATTGGAGAAGTAATGGATACTAAAGAACAATACGATAAAATCGTTGAGAATATTAAAGACGTTCTAGAAACTTATGTCCAACCAGCAGTAGCTGGGCACGGCGGCAAAGTAAACTACCTTGATTACAATGACGGAGCAGTTACACTTGAAATGAGTGGAGCATGCTCTGGATGTGCTATGTCATCAATGACTTTGAAAATGGGTATTGAAAATATACTTATGGAGATGGTACCTGAAGTAGTTACTGTACACGGAGTTGATGATCCTAACTCCGGAGTTGATCCTTATATGAACCAAGACTACGGATATGATCCAGGACAGTATTGGGATAACATTGAAGATCAAGAAACAGAGTTTAAAAAGTCCATTAATCCAAATCTAATAGCAACTGATAACAATCCAAAAGAGAATACATGAGCTTAATTATAGAGAAGTACAAGTACGAAAAACTTAAACGAGTTGAAACAGCAGACGGTAAACGTAGATATGCTGCACCAGGTGGACCGCCTGTAGCAAGTGTAACAACTATCCTTAGCGGTACTAAAGATATGACTCATCTTATTGCTTGGAAGAAGCGTATGGGTGAAAAGAAAGCACAAGAAATTGTTACTGAAGCCGCTGGTGTTGGTACACGTATGCACAAGTACCTAGAAGACTACATTGAGTTTGGTGAGTGGCCAACTCCAGGCAGTAACCCGTATGCAATTCAAGCACATGGCATGGCTGAAGTTATACGTGATAGAGCAATGGTAGACGTAGATGAAATTTGGGGCAGTGAAGTTCCTCTTTATGTTCCAGGCATCTTTGCAGGCACTACTGACCTAGTTGGACAATACAAGGGGCAACCTTGTATAATGGACTTTAAACAAACTAACAAGCCTAAGAAACTCGAGTGGGTTGGAGATTACTTCTTACAACTTACAGCCTATGCATTAGGACATAACGAAGTACATGGTACTAACATCCGCGAAGGACATATCTTTATGTGTAGTCGTGCTGGAGAATATCAACAGTTTGATGTATGGCCAGATGAGTTTGATGAATGGGCACAGGAATGGTGGAGACGGTGCGAACAATATTATGAGAAACATGGGTAATTTATTAGTAGCAGGATGTTCAGTTAGCGACTACACTAAGGTTGATAAAGTTTGGGGAGAATACTTAGCTGAGGAGCTGAATCTAAATTATATCCACGAAGGTGCAGGTTGCGGAAGTAACTGGCGCATGTGGAGAGTAATTGTAGATGCAGTTAAATCTAAACGCATAACGCCAGAAGATCGTATATTTGTTCAGTATACTGAAACTACCCGCCGAGAATTTTGGTCGCCTTATAGTAATAAACGTCAACCGTTATGGAATAGTAACGACAAGAGTTTTATAAATGATACGTACAAAGTTAAAAACCCTCAAGACGGCACCACTAAAGTTGATGGCGTTCTTATTAGATACAAAATAGATTCATATCTTCATCATCACGCCCCAGCCGACATAGCTTTATTAAAATCATATAATAAACATGTAAACCCTCCATTTGAAAAAGAATTATTCTTACAACAGCATTCTATGTTTCAATGTTTTATGAAACAGAACGGATTTAACAATGTCTATTTTATTAATGTAGGCGGATACGGATTTGAGTTATTAGATGAATGGGATGATTATCGACCTATCACGGAACCATTTTATAAAGATAATTTTAAACATGTTAAAAATGCATTTGATCCACCTTGGCATTTACCGTTGGATTTAGGACACCTTAGTGAAGCAGGTCATGCTAATTTAGCGAAAGAGTTGGTGCGTCACTTCCAGTTTCGCATAAATACTTAAAATAATAGCAGGAGAATATCGTGGCTGTAGTATCCATATCAAGAATACAAATTAGAAGAGGACGTAAGAACGAAGGTTCCGGCCTCCCACAACTAGCTAGTGGCGAATTAGGTTGGGCAGTTGATGCACAAGAATTGTGGATTGGTAATGGTGCTGTTTCCGAAGGCTCACCATATGTTGGTAATAGCAGATTACTTAGTGAACATGATAATTTATTTGAGTATGCTAAAACATATGCATATAAAAGTACTAGCAACAACTATCAAACAGGCACAAGTGTAAACACACCAATACAGCGTACATTACAGCAACGGCTAGATGACACTGTTAGTATTCGTACTTTTGGTGCCAACGGTGATGGCCTTGATCAAACTGTAGCTATACAAAGGGCATTGGACCAACTTTACTTAAATGCCGCAACAAAACTAACTGCACCTTCGAGGGTAGTATTATCTCTTGAAGCTGGAAATTATCTTATATCTAGTCCTATTCGTATACCGCCCTTTGCATCAATTCAAGGTGCTGGCATGGATAAGACTATAATTAATTGTACTAGCACTACGGGTATGGCATTTACTACAGTAAACGACATGAGCCAACCTGGTAGCTATGCATTAGATGCTACAAGCACTACATTAAATCAACCTAGAGAAATTTCTATTAGTGACTTGACTATTCAAATAGCACAACAAGGAGCATTGAATTTAGTTTCTTGTAAGAATAGTAACTTTACAAATATTAAACTTAAAGGTCCTTGGACATCTAATTCTGATAGTTTAGTAACTACTGGGATACTTATTCAGTCTTTAAGTACTTCTGTAAATTGTACAGGCAACAAGTTTAATAATATTAGATTTGAAGGATTCACAACAGCAATTAAATGTGATTACGATATAAAAAATAACAGCTGGACTGACTGTGACTTTGATACTTGTTTTAAGGGTATTGACTTTGGTGGCGGCACAGTACTAGGTACTAGTGGAATGTTAACTGGACCAGTTAATAACTCTATAGAAAATTCAACCTTTAATGACATAAGCCAACAAGCAATTACAATTGAAACAGGAACAGATAATCGTACAATACGAAATAAATTCTTTGACTGTGGAAATAGTATGGGATCTTCAGCAACTGCTCAATATTCTATTATTAAGTTTGACTCGTATAAAAATCAATCAGAAGGTGATTGGTTTAAACGGACAGAAGAACTCGGATACAACCCAACATATCAAGTTGGACAACCTTATATACCAGAAATTGAGGGCAATGTTGTATCAAATATAGGCACTACTTACAGACTAGCCATTACTCAGTATGGTGAATACTCAAAACTATTTAGGCTTCCAGCAGATACTACACGAGCATATGAAATTGACTATGTTTATAGAAGTAGTGCAGTAAATGCACAACGTTCGGGCAAGATGGAAATCATCGTTAACCCTACACAAAATGCTATTGATATGACTGATAGCTATGATTATATCGGTGATGTCGCATTTAGCGAGAACTTAAAATTTAAAGCCCAAACATTTGATGAGAATGCCAACTCTTCGGTTGACACATTGGCCATTATGGTGTTAAACTCTACTAGTAGCGATAATGCACAACTAACTTACACAGTAAAGATTAAATCATAAATGGCAGGAAATGTTCGATAAAAAATACGAAGATAGACTAGCAACTTGGGCCGTCTTTAGATCGACGCTTGAGAATTCAAAAGATCCAATACAAGATACGATAGATTTCTTTGATAAAGCTCCCTTAGTTAACATTCAAACAGATCCTTATACGTCTAGCACGTGGCCGGATCCCTGGGAAGTAATTAAGGAAAATATTTATTGCCCCTTCGTTAAGATTCTTGCGATTTGTTACACCTTGCAGTTAACCGATGTGTTATCCAAGGTTGATTATGAGATACATATAACACACGACACTAAAAAGTCATCAACATATTATCTACTTTATGTTGGTGAACAGGTCATTGGCTTTAAAGAGAGTACACATGTTCACAAAAACGAAATACCAAATAGTATTGTTTCGCATCATGAGTATCCAATGCCGGCCCTACACTAAATATTAAATTAATAGGAGAGAACATGAGCAATGGTATAATGATCGTCAAACGTGACGGCACTAAAGAAGAAATTAATATTGATAAGATCCATTTTGTTGTAGAAGAAGCTTGCAAAGATCTAATTGGTATTAGTTCTAGTCAAATTGAAATGAATGCCAATTTACAGTTTTATGACGGCATGACCTCAGCTGAAATACAAGAGATTTTAATTCGTAGTGCCAATGATCTTATATCCTTGGATGCACCAAATTATCAAACAGCCGCAGCTAGACTATTAAGTTATAGTGTAAACAAACAAGTGTTTGGTGGCTTTAACGCAATGTCGTTAAAAGCAATGGTCGATATTAATATTGAACGTAAAGTATATGATCCAGAGTTTTTAAATTATTATACTGAAGAAGAAATTAATAAACTAGACAGTTTTATTTGTCATCCACGTGACGAACACTTTACCTATGCTGGCATGCGGCAAGTAGTTGACAAATATCTATGCCAAGACAGAAGTAATAACCAATTATTTGAAACTCCACAAATTATGTACATGATGATTGCGGCAACATTGTTTGCACAATATCCTAAAGAAACTAGATTACAGTATGTAAGAAGATACTACAATGCAACTTCGCTGTTTAAGATTAATATCCCAACGCCAGTTATGGCAGGTGTTCGGACACCAGTTAGGCAGTTTGCTAGTTGTGTACTTGTTGATGCCAATGACACTCTTGATAGCATTTTTGCTAGTGACATGGCCATTGGACGCTATACTGCACAGCGAGCAGGCATTGGTATTAACGCAGGACGAATCCGTGGAGTTAACTCACGCATTAGAGGTGGTGAAGTAGCACACACAGGTATTGTTCCATTCCTAAAGAAGTTTGAAAGCACAGTACGCTGCTGTACACAAAATGGTGTGCGTGGCGGAAGTGCAACTACACACTTTCCTTTTTGGCATCAAGAAATTGAAGACATCCTTGTACTAAAGAATAACAAAGGTACAGAGGACAACCGTGTACGCAAGCTAGACTATTCAATTCAGCTTAACAAAACTATGTATGAACGTTTGTTATCAGGCGGCGACATTACTTTATTCTCGCCACATAATGTTCCAGGATTATACGAAGCATACTTTGGTGATGCTGATGAGTTTAAAGAACTATACGAAAAATACGAACGTGCTACAAGTATACCTAAGAAAAAAGTATCAGCAATGGACTTGTTTTCTGCATTAATTAAAGAACGTGCTGAAACAGGACGCATCTATATAATGAATGTTGATCACTGCAACACACATAGTAGTTTCAAAGACAAAGTTTACATGAGTAACTTGTGTCAAGAGATTACACTACCAACAAAGCCATTAGAACATATTGACGATAAAGAAGGCGAGATTGCACTATGTATTCTGTCTGCTATTAACGTAGGTACACTAAAGAACTTAGACGACTTAGAGGAGCTCTGCGAGCTAGCAGTACGTGCATTAGAAGAAATTATCGATTATCAAAACTATCCTATTCTTGCTGCAGAAATTAGTACAAAAGCAAGACGTAGCTTGGGTGTAGGATACATTGGATTAGCACACTACCTAGCTAGTAATCACGTTAAGTATGAAGACAAAGAAGCATGGAGTCTTGTACACGATTTGTCAGAAGCATTCCAATATTACTTGTTGAGAGCTTCTAACAAACTTGCACAAGAGCGTGGCGCCTGTGAGTATTTTAATCGCACTAAATACAGCGATGGCATCCTTCCAATTGATACATACAAAAAGGAATTGGATAATATAGTTGACGGAGAATTAAAATATGATTGGGATACTCTTCGCGGAGATATACAGCAACACGGTCTTAGGCACAGCACATTGTCCGCACAAATGCCTTCGGAAAGCAGTTCCGTTGTGTCGAACGCAACAAATGGAATTGAACCACCTAGAGGATACTTGTCCGTTAAGAAAAGCAAAAAAGGGCCTCTTAAGCAGATTGTTCCACAGTATCAAAAACTAAAGAACCATTATACATTACTATGGGACATGCCTAGTAACGAAGGCTACATTAATATTGTAGCATTAATGCAAAAGTTCTTTGACCAAGGTATTAGCGGCAACTGGTCATACAATCCAACACAGTTTCCTAACAATGAAGTACCAATGAGTGTGATGATGAAAGACTTGCTAACAACTTACAAAATGGGTTGGAAGACAAGTTATTATCAGAACACATATGATTATAAAACAGACCCTAGTGAACTAGAAGATGATGTTGTAGAAACACTACCTCAGCTGCAAAGTACTTTGTACGATGCAGAAGAAGAGTGTGAGGCATGCAATATTTAAGGTTGACAATAGAGTAAATATAGTATATACTATAAAAGTAACACAATTAATGAGAGAGATGCGGGCAATGGCCAAGACAGTTTTTAACCAAGCAAAAGTAGACTTCACCAAGCAGAATATGTTCTTTGGTGAAGATATGAACACACAGCGATACGACACATTTAGACACCCTGTGTTTGATAAACTAAATCAAACAATGCTTGGTTATTTTTGGCGTCCGGAAGAAGTAAGTTTACAGAAAGATCGTGCAGACTTTCAAAACTTCCGTCCTGAACAAAAACATATTTTTACAAGTAATTTAAAATACCAAACACTACTTGACAGTGTCCAAGGACGTGGTCCATGCC
>Ga0308009_10000890_pt1 | contig 19196 bp, 18 predicted proteins | sample Neamet127_FD_203134 | JGI IMG/M metagenome (GOLD analysis project Ga0308009, IMG submission 203134) | Marine microbial communities from water near the shore, Antarctic Ocean - #127 | ecosystem: Environmental > Aquatic > Marine > Unclassified | place: Southern Ocean | collected 2014-07-24
ATGTCAAAGAGCCGACAAAAATACCGACACTCGCATAACCTCCCTTGCGGAAGATTTGGAGCATCTGGTTTTTTGCGACCGCGGTAGAAGCCGGTGAGGCACTCCGCTGCGGTGACACCCCTCTAGGCGGGGTTCCGATTCGCGTCAAACACTATCTTTCATATTTGTGGCAATTTTCTCGGGTTGACGCGTTATGACGCCCCACGCCCCCCGGCCGGGTGCTGACGAAGCGCTTGTAACTGCACCTCATTCCGCCGCGGGGAGTCCTCGAAGAGTGACCGCGTCTCCTGCGGCGCGTACCATCCGCCCTTAGAGTCTCGCCTTAAGCGCTTGTGAAGGCCCATACCGCTACATGCCCGATACGATGGATACCGCGATCCCTGCCCCCCCGCCGGCGAACGTGCCCGAGACCATGTCGGCTTCTGGGCCCTCGGACGCTTTGGGCGCGCCCGCCGGACCAACGTCGCTCGCCGGGCAGGTCCGCAGCGCGCTCATATGGCGATCGGGCAGCCAGATCGTCGCGCAGATGGTGCAATGGTGCGCGACCTTCCTTGTCATCCGCATCCTGGCGCCCGCAGATTACGGCCTGTTCGCGATGTGCCAGGTGGTCCTGACTTTCATGGCGATGCTGAACGGCTATGGGCTTGCGAGCGGGCTGATCCAGCAAAAGGAGATCAGCGAGCGCGAGGTGCGCCAGTTGTTCGGGATGCTGATCGTCCTGAACGTCGGGCTCGCCGTCGGCCAGCTCGCGCTCGCGCCGCTAGCGTCCGCTTATTACCGCCAGCCGATCGTCGGCGACATGCTCCGCGTCCAGGCGCTGCTCTATTTGACGACACCGTTCATCGCGCTGCCTTACGCGCTGCTGTCACGGGCGATGGATTTCCGTCACCAGGCCAAGGCGAACATCACCGCGTCGATCGCCTCGGCCAGCGCGGCGCTGGGCGGTGCATTCTATGGTCTCGGGGTATGGACGTTGGTGCTGGCGCCGATCGTGCTGTTCAGCGTGCGCGGGGCGATGATGACGTGGAGCGCGCGGTCGCTGGTCTGGCCGAGCTTCGACTTTCGCGGCGCGGGGACGATCGCGCGCTATGGCGGGGTGATGGCGGCGGGGCAGCTGTTCTGGTTCCTGCAAAGCCAGGCGGACGTGTTCATCGCCGGGCGCAGCTTTTCCCCGCACATGCTCGGCATCTATACGACCAGCCTGTTCCTTACCCAGATCTTCGTGTCGAAGTTCGTGCCGCCGCTGAACGAGGTCGCCTTCTCGGCCTATGCGCGGATGCAAGGGGATCCCGATGCGATCGGGCGCGCGTTCGTGAAGGGCGCGGCGATGGTGATGATCGTCGCTATGCCGTTCTACATGGGGCTCGCCGCGACCGCCGAGCCGCTGGTGCTGACCGTGCTCGGCGAGAAATGGCGCGAGACGGCGCCGGTGGTGCACCTGCTCGCGCTGGCGATGCCGTTCATGACGTTGCAGGTGCTGTTCACGCCCGCATCCGATGCGCGCGGCCGGCCGGGAATCGGCGTCAGGAACGGCGCGACCGGGGCGCTGATCCTGACCACCGCGTTCCTGGTGGGCGTGCAATGGGGCCCGACCGGGATGGGGATCGCCTGGATCGCGGCGTATCCGGTGTATCTGGCGATCAGCGCGTGGCGGACCTTGCCGGTGATCGGCGTGCGCGCGCGCGACGTGGTGCGCGCGGTCGCAGCGCCGGCGATCGCGGCGATCGCGATGGCGGCGATCGTCACGCTGGTCGACCGCAACCTGCCGCCGCTCGATGCGCATTGGCGACTGGCCGTACTCGTGCCGGTCGGGGCGGCGGCCTATGCGATCTGGATGCTGGTGTTTGCGCGATCGAGGATCCGGGACCTGGTTGCTCTCGTGCGGAAGCAGCCGGTTGCGGGTTGAGCGACTCCCGCACGCGTAGTTGAGGTAAGATCAAACTGCGGTGCCGTGTCCTCCCCCTCCGTTCCGCTTTGCGGTCCACCTCCCCCTGACGGGGGAGGATACTTGTACTTGTAAGAACCTTTGTCAGGCGGACTGGATGTATTCGCGCATCGCCGCGGCGTCGGCTTCGATCCGGTCGATGCGGTATTTGACGAGATCGCCGATCGAGACGAAGCCGACCAGCGTATCGCCCTTGATAACGGGCAGATGACGGATCCGGCGCTGGGTCATCAGCGAGAGCGCGCCGATGACCGACTCGCCCGGGCCGACCGACTTCACCTCCGTGGTCATCACGTCGCCGATCCGCTGCGCCAACGCCGTGGCGCCATCCGCCTGCAGGCAGTGGATGACGTCACGTTCGGAGAAGATGCCGACCACGCGGCCGCCGTCGAGCACCGGCGCCGCCCCGATCCGCTTCTCCGCGAGCAGTGCCACCGCCTCCTCCACGGTCGTATCGGGGGTCAGCGACTGGATGCCACCCTTTCGGTCCTTCAGGATCGCCGCGATCGTCATCTTCGCCTCTCCTCAACTGCGTCTGTTGCGCGTGGCTTGAGGAAACCATGTTTGCGCGGCAATGTGAAGCGATGACCGATCGCCAGCCCAACGCTCCGGCCGCCCCGCCGACCGGACTCCCGACCGGACTGGACGACCCGCATTATGCGGCGTTCGCATGGGCGCGGTTTCGCAGGATCATGGCGTGGATGGTGCTGGCCGCGGCGATCTGCGTCGCGGCGGTGATTGCGGTGATGGCGCATCTGCAGGGACCGCTGCATCTGGTGACGATGCTGGCGGTGATCGGCGGGGTCGGCGGATCGGTAATGATGGCCGGCCTGCTGATGGGGCTCGCCTTCCTCAGTTCGGGCAGCGGGCACGACGAGGACGTGACGCGGATCGACTGAGCCTGCCCGTTACCGACAGACGGGGCTCCGGCGCACCGGAACCCCGCTGGGTCATTTCTTGAACGGATCGATCAGCCGAATCGTGCCATCCGGATTGAAGGTCAATTCGGTCATCTTCGCCGAGCGAAGATGGTTCTTATTCGACAATTGCGTGTCGTGATAAAACAGCCACCAGCGATTCTGGAACTGCACGATCGAATGGTGCGACGTCCAACCCTGGACCGGCGACAGGATATGGCCGGTATAGCGGAATGGCCCATAGGGATTGTTGCCGATCGCATAGGCGAGGAAGTGCGTGTCGCCGGTCGAATAGGTGAAGTAATATTTGCCCGCGCGCTTGAACATCCACGCTGCTTCGAAGAAGCGCCGATCATGATCGCCGCCCAAGAGCGGCTTGCCTGCCTCATCGACGATCTGGACGTCGCGCGGAGGCTCGGCGAACTGTTTCATGTCCGCCGACATCCGCGCCACTTTCGGGGATAGCGCCGGCCGGTCGTCCTGCTTCAGATCGGTATCGCCGGCATTCGGATCGAAACTGCCCTTGCTCCAGCGCTGCAACTGGCCACCCCAGATGCCGCCGAAATACATGTAGCTCTCGCCGGTCGTGTCGGTGAACACGGCGGGATCGATCGAATAACTGCCCCGGATCGGCTGCGCCTCGGCCTTGAACGGGCCGGTCGGGGACTTCGACGTGGCGACGCCGATGCGAAACACACCCTGTTTGTCCCGCGCAGGCATATAGAGATAATAGGTGCCGTTCTTATAGGCCGCGTCCGGCGCCCAGGTCTGCTTGGATGCCCAGGGAATCTGCTTCACGTCGATAGCGACCGGATGGATCGTCACCGGACCACCGGGGCGATCCATGCTCAGCACCCGGTAATCGTGCATCGCATATTGATTGCCCAGATCGTCGTCGGGGATGCCGGCATCGACATCGTGGCTCGGATACACGTAGATCTTGCCGTTGAAGACATGCGCGGAGGGATCCGCGACGTAGATCTTGGTGACGAGCGGCTGTGCCAGATAGCGTTTGCCGTCGGGGCTGCGGGGCTCCGGCTTGGTCGTACTCTGTGCAAGCGCGAGGCCGGCGACGAGCAGAAACGGCAACGTCGCGATAAGGGCGGGCGGGCGAAGGCGCATAGTCATTAATCCTTCCTGTCGGGCGACCTTCTGCGAGGTCTGTCGAGCGATGAACTACGGTAGATAGCGCTACCATATGAAGGAGTGTGCGGCGGAGCAAGGGATTGCTCGAGCGCTGATCGGAATCCGTCTCGGAGGCGCGAGTGCCGATGCAACGGGCCAACTGAAGATCGTGGCAGCGTGCCGCGACATCCGCTTCATCTGGACGATGAATATGCGCGGCCCGGGGCGCGGGTGTTACATCAAGGGAGGATTTGGCTCGCCGCAGGTCGTTCGGGTCGAATCGACCGCTGGATGCCCCGTGAGGATTCGAACCTCAATAGGCGGTATCAGAAACCGCAGTCTTACCATTAGACGACGGGGCATCAGCGAGGGCGCGATCTAGGCGGGCGGTTTGGCGCTGTCAACGCCAAGATGTTGCCGATGTGCCACGTCGCTTGCGTAATCGCGCTGCCGCGCTACATTCGCGTTCAAGCACCGGGCGGGTATTTTCCCGCGGCGGCAGACATAGATAGCGAGTTTTACGGCGATGGGGGATGTTTCCGCCCGAATGCCGTTCCGGCAGGGTAGTCCTGCCCGTCCGGCGGCAACCCGGCCCAGTCGTGGGCGGTGGGCCGATGCGCAGGCGTTTGCCGCGCTCGATCTTGGCACCAACAATTGCAGATTGCTGATCGCGCGCCCCCAGGCTGGCGGCTTCGCGGTGATCGACGCGTTCTCGCGAATCGTCCGGTTGGGCGAAGGCCTGGCGTCGACCGGCAAGCTGAGCGACGCGGCGATCGAGCGGACGATCGCGGCTTTGCGCGTGTGTTCGGATAAGTTGCAGCGGCGCAACGTCACGCTGGCGCGGTCGGTCGCGACGGAGGCCTGTCGGCAGGCGTCGAACGGGCCGGACTTCATCGCGCGCGCATTGGCCGAGACGGGGATCCACCTCGACATCATTTCCGCCGAGGAAGAGGCGCGGCTGGCCGTGCTCGGCTGCCATGCGCTGATCGAGCCGGGGGAAGATCCCGCGCTCGTGTTCGATATCGGCGGCGGATCGACCGAGCTGGTGCTGATCGATACCTCGACGCCCGTTCCAACCGTGCTCGACTGGCATTCGGCGCCGTGGGGCGTGGTGTCGCTGACCGAGCATGCCGGCGGCGGTGAAGGCGAAGACGGACGCCGCGCCGCCTATGCGAAGATGCGGCAGGTCGTCGCGGACAGTTTCGCGGGGTTTGCGAGCCGCCTGCCCCGGCATATCGAGCGGCCGCGGTTGCTCGGCACCAGCGGCACGGTGACGACGCTGGGCAGCGTGCATCTCGGGCTGAGCCATTACGACCGGTCGGTCGTCGATGGGCTGATCGTGCCCGCGTCGGCGATGCGGCGGATCAGCGCCGACCTTTCCCATATGTCGATCACGGAGCGCGCCAAGCTGCCGTGCATCGGCAACGAGCGCGCCGACCTGGTGGTCGCGGGCTGTGCGATTTTGGAGACGATCATGGATTTGTGGCCCGCCGAACGGCTCGGCATCGCCGACCGCGGTATTCGCGAAGGCATACTGCGCGGCCTGATGGGCTCGCCCAAGCCCGGCAAAGCCTCGGGAGCGACGGCATGAGCCGCGGCGGTTCCGGCGGGCATGTCCGCGTGCTCACCGCGCGCAAGCGGACCGCGCAATCGACGCGGTGGCTCGAGCGCCAGCTGAACGATCCGTATGTGAAGCGTGCCAAGGCCGACGGGTATCGCAGCCGGGCGGCGTACAAGCTGATCGAGCTGGACGAGCGGTTCGAGCTGATCCGGGGATCGAAGCGCGTCGTCGATCTCGGCCTCGCGCCGGGTGGCTGGGCGCAGGTGATCCGGCGACGGATTCCCAAGGCGACCGTCGTGGGCATCGACCTGCTCCCGGTCGATCCGATCGAGGGCGTAACGATCTTCGAGATGGATTTCCTCGACGATGCCGCACCGGGGAAGCTGATCGAGGCGCTGGGCGGCGCACCGGACCTGGTGCTGTCGGACATGGCGGCGAACACGGTCGGGCATCCGCAAACCGATGCGCTCAGGACGATGGCGCTGGTCGAGACCGCGTTGCACTTTGCGTGCGAGGTGCTGGAGCCGGGTGGCACCTTCGTGTCGAAGGTGTTCGCGGGCGGGGCTGATTCCGAGCTGGTCGCGGAGATGAAGCGGAACTTCAAGACGGTGAAGCATGCGAAACCGCCGGCGAGCCGGAAGGGGTCGGTTGAGTGGTTTGTTGTTGCGCAGGGGTTTAAGGGTCGGTCAGCGGATTAGCATGGCTAATCCGCGTCGCGGACCGACCCCGGCCAGCGTTGCGCAGCAACGACTGACGACGCGGCTTTGCCGTGGCGCCCTGCCTTAGGGCGGTACCGAGTGGTGCAGCTGGAATAAGGGATAAGCTTGTTTCCCCGCGAAGGCGGGGATCCAGGCTGGGCTCCCGCCTTCGCGGGAGAACAAGGGGGCGGGGGCTCGCCGATCCAAACTTGACTCGCAAATCGGTCGCGATTCTTCGCAAGGCTAGCCGGTCTGGGTTCCCGCCTCCGCGGGAATGACAAGCGCGGGGCGGACCATCCCACGCGTGCCCTCACCCTTCCCACGGCGAAGTCGCCGCGGGCCCCTTCCCTCTCCCCTTCAGGGAGAGGGTATAGAAAAAGCCCGAGGACTTGGGTCCACGGGCTCTCTCTATTTCACGCGCCGCGGCTAAGCCGCGTCGTCGGTCGGGCGATGCCCGCCGGCCGAGGGTGCGGCCGAGACGTGGATTAGCGAGTGCTAATCCCCTGCCTTACCCTTCGTAATCCGCCCCAAGATTCTGGTTCCGCGGCGGCGCGGCAGCGGTAAGCCGCAGCGCTTCGGCCGAAGCGGCCAGGCTGCCGACGGCATCGACCTCGTCGTCGTCGTCGACGCGCACCTTCTGCAGGCCCTGGATGACCTGTTCCTTGAGATGCGCCGGCTTGACGTTCTCGTCGGCGATCTCGCGCAGCGCGACGACCGGGTTCTTGTCGCGGTCGCGGTCGAGCGTCAGTTCGGCGCCGCCCGAGATCTGGCGCGCACGCTGGGCCGCGAACAACACCAGGTCGAACCGGTTGGGGATCTTGTCGACACAATCCTCGACGGTAACGCGCGCCATGCGGCTTCCTTCGTAACAACGATAGAATGAGAATGCGTCGCCTACGGGCGATGGCCCGCAAAGTCAAGAAATCCGCCGCCCCCGCGTCATCGAGCCCCCTGCGGGTTGCCACCGACGCCCCCCATGTCCATCACGCGCCGCATGGACGATCCCGCAGACCAGCCGACTTTCGCCGTCGACGGCAACCAGATGACGCTGCTCGATACGGGCCCGCGCCGCCTCGACGCGGTGCTCGCGCTGATCGACGGCGCCGAGCGCACCCTGCGCATACTCTATTACATCTACGCCGACGACGAGTCGGGCAAGCGCGTCAACGCCGCGCTGATCGCCGCCGCCGAGCGCGGGGTCGACGTCGCGCTGATCGTCGACGGCTTCGGCAGCGACGATGCGCCCGACGCGTTCTTCGAATCTCTCGAAACCGTCGGCATCTCGGTCTGCCGGTTCTCGGCACGGTTCGGTCGCCGCTATCTGCTGCGCAACCACCAGAAGCTCGCGCTCGCCGACGAAACGCGGATCATCATCGGCGGCTTCAACATCGAGGACGATTATTTCGGCACCGCCGCCGAACAGGCCTGGCGCGATCTAGGCCTGCTGGTCGAGGGGCCGGCGGCGGGGCGGCTGGCCGGGTATTTCGACGCCTTGAAGGATTGGATCCACGAGCCGAAGGGCAAGCTGCGCCGGCTGAATGCCGCACTGTCGCGCTGGAGCGAGACCAAGGGTACAACACGCTGGTTGATCGGCGGCCCGACGCGAAAACTATCGCCCTGGGCGCGCGCGGTGCGCGACGACATGCGCGCCGGACGACGGATCGACATCATCGCCGGCTATTTCACGCCCAGCCCCGCGCTGCTGCGCCGGCTCGACAAGGCCGGGCGTCGGCAGGCCGATGTACGCGTCGTCACCGCGAGCAAATCGGACAACAACGCGACGATCGCCGCCGCGCGCTTCACCTATGCGGGGCTGTTGCGCAAGGGCGTGCGGGTGTTCGAATACCAGCCGACCAAGCTGCATACGAAGCTCTATGTGATCGACGACGCGGTCCATATCGGCTCGGCGAATTTCGACATGCGCAGCCTGTTCATCAACCTCGAACTGATGCTGCGGATCGAGGATGCGGCGTTCGCGGCGCATGTTCGCGGGTATATCGACGGCGAAGTGGCGAAATCGACCGAGGTGACCAAGGCACTGTACCAGGCGAACACCGGCTGGGTGCAGCGGTTGAAGCAGCTCGGTGCGTATTTCGTGGTCGCGGTAGTGGACCCGAGCTTGTCGCGTGGACTGAACTTCGGGATCGACGAGTAGGGAGCATTTTTCGATCCTCCCCCCGCCAGGGGGAGGTGTCGCCGAAGGTGACGGAGGGGGAGGACACGGAACAGATGTTTCCCTTACCTCCCCCTCCGTCTGGCAAGAGCCAGCCCCCCCCCTTGGCGGGGGAGGATTGTTGGGTTCCGATACTCTCAATTCACCCGCGCCGACGGCAAAGCCGCCGTCGGACGGGTTCGGCTATCTAGCCGACCCGCCGCCCGGGCCTGACGCTGCGCTCCGCGCGTCGGCGCGGGCGTTGCCGCGCCTGCGTCAGGCCTTCCACGCCCAATACAACTGCGCGGGAGGCACGTTCCACCATTCCATATCGTGGTCGATTGCCTCGAAGTGTGGCGTCAGGAAGTCCTTCACCTTGGGCGAAAACTGATAGACCAGGAACGCGCCGCCGGTCCGCAGCACCGCATGCGTCGCCGCGGCGATCGCCGGGCCTACACCCGGGGGCAGCGTCGAGAAGGGCAGGCCGGACAGCACGTAATCGGCCTTCTCGAAGCCGTGGTCGGCGACGATCGTCTCGACCTCGTCCGCCGACCCCAGCACCGCGAAGAAGCGCGGGTCGGTGATCGTGTGGCGGAGATACTGGATGAACTCGGGGTTGGTGTCGATCACCACCAGCTTGGCATCGGGCGCCATGCGGTCGAGGATCGGACGGCAGAATGTGCCGACGCCCGGGCCGTATTCGACGAACAGCTTGCAGTTTGCCCAGTCGACGGGCCCCAGCATTTTCCGAATCAGCTTGTCCGACGACGGCACGATCGATCCGACCATGACCGGATGTTTCAGGAAGCCTGAAAAGAACATCTGCCACGGGGACGGCACGCCGGCAGGGCGGCTGCGTGCACGCCGGGTGGCGGTGGTCGAACTGGGCATCGTGTTCCTTACGATCAGGGGTCCCGCACGGTGGCGGAGCTTTGCCCCTCCCGTCGCACGAATTCCGAACGCGTTTCAAGGGCCGCGGGTTGCATGCGGCGACGAACCGAAGTGGAAGTCGTGCGGCGACAAGTGGTTCCGACCCGCTTTGCCAAGTGTCCGGCATCGCTTAAGCACGGGTCATGCACGACGATCGAACAGGACAAGTGGCGGTCATTTTCGTGTCGTTTCGTAACGGCGCGGACATGATCGGCTATGCCGAGGCCGCGGCGGCGATGGATGCGCTCGCCGCCGCGCAGCCCGGCTATCGCGGGGTCGACAGCGCACGCGAAGCGGACGGCATGGGAATCACCGTCAGCTACTGGGCGGACGACGCCGCCGCGATCGCCTGGCGCAAACACCCGGAGCACGCCGCGATTCGCGAGCGCGGGCGGGCGCTGTGGTACGATCGCTATTCGGTGACCGTCGCGCGCGTCGAGCGCGGCTATGCCTGGGTGCGACCATGATCGGCGGGACGATTGGCGGGGCGACCCAAGGCCCGAAGATCGACCGCCGCTTCGCGCTGATGTTCCTCGTGATGCTGACGATCGCGGCGGGGAATACCGCGCTGCAGTCCGTGCTGCCCGCGCTGGGGCGGTCGCTCGGGGTCGCCGACAGTGCGGTAGCGGCGGCGTTCTCGGTGTCGGCGCTGCTGTGGGTGATCGCCGCGCCGTTCTGGGCGAACCGGTCGGACCGGCACGGCCGGCGCGCGATGATCCTGCTTGGCGTCGGCGGTTTCAGCGTGTCGCTCGCGCTATGCGGCGTGTTCCTGATGGCCGGGATCAACGCGTGGATCGGCGGCACGGCGGCGTTCCTGTGCTTCATCGGCGGGCGGCTGATCTACGGGACGTTCGGTGCGGCCGCGCCACCCGCGGTACAGGCGCTGGTCGCCGGCGAGACGACGCGCGAGGAACGGACCAAGGCGCTGACCTTGCTCGCCTCCGCGTTCGGGCTAGGCACCATATTGGGGCCGGCGATCGCGCCGTACCTGATCCTGGGCTCGATCGGCGGGGTGGAGATCGGGCTTGCCGGCCCCGCCTTCCTGTTCGCGCTGTTCGGGGTGGCGGTGTGGATCACGGTGCGGCGCATGCTGCCCGACGATCGCATAGTCACACCGCACGAGACGCATGGCGCGAGTTCGGCCTATCCCTCGATCGGTGGCGCACCGACCGGCGCTTCGGTCGCCGCCGCGACGGGATCGCATGTCGAGCATGTCGGCTACACCGATCCCCGCATCCGCGCCTGGATGATCGCAGGACTGGTGATGGGCCACGCGCAGGCGATGACCGGCCAGGCGATCGGCTTCCTCGTGATCGACCGGCTCCACCTCGCGCCTGCGCTGGCGCTGGAGCCGACCGGCATCGTCCTGATGATGGGCGCAGGTGCCGCACTGCTCGCACAATGGGGGATCATCCCACGGTTGAACCTGACGCCGCGACAGCTGGTGCTGACCGGCCTCGTCCTCGCCGCAGCCGGCACCGCGCTCACGGGAATCGCGACGTCGCTGTACACGATCGCGACCGCCTATGCGCTGGCTAGCCTCGGCTTCGGCTTCACGCGCCCGGGGTTTACCGCGGGGTCGTCGCTGGCGGTCGGCGCCAACGCGCAAGGCTCGGTCGCGGGCAAGGTGACGAGCATCAACGGCGCGAGCTTCGTCCTCGGCCCGTCGATCGGCGTCGGACTGTACGAGGCGCAGCACTCGCTGCCGTATCTGGTCGCGGGCGCGGCGTGCGTGGTGATGATCGCCTATGCCTGGGTGGCGCTGCGCGATGCAAAAGAAGGTTAGGGTGGGTTAGGCCAAGATCGCATCGGACCGGTGGCCATGACGTGCCACCGCATCGAGCAGGGTCGCCTCGAGCCGCCGCACGATCCGCACGAACGCGGCATCCTCACCCAAGGCACGCGCGAGAACGATCGCGCCCTGGATCCCGGCGACCGTTTCCTCTGCGAGCCGCATGGCCAGCGGTGACGGAAGCTGGCCCGCTTCGAGGCAGTGCGCCAACGCCGATATCCAGCGCGTAAAGTAGCGCCTGATCCTGACCGCGAACAAGTCTCCGGAAGAGCCGAGACCGAGCCAGCCGACGAGGCATACCCTGCCCCCGGACCTAAAATACGCGGTGACGTCCGCGAACATCGCGGTGATCGACGATGCCGGGTCGCTTGCCTGCTCCAGGGCTGCGAAGATCGCCCTCGCGAACCACGCGTCGATGTCGGCGAGGACCGCCTCCATCATCTCCGCCTTCCCGCCAGGAAAGAAGTTGTAGAGGCTGCCCTTGCCGAGTCCGGTCGCCTTCGAGAGCATCGACAGGCTCGCGCCCTCGAAGCCATGTTCGCGGAACGCCTCCGCCAGCGCCGGCAGGGCGTCCGTGCGATCGGTCAGGACGCGCTTCCCGCTCAGAGGTCGAGATCGCTCAGCGAGGGGTGATCGTCCGGGCGACGGCCGAGCGGCCAGTGGAACTTGCGGTCGCTGTCCGCGATCGGCTGGTCGTTGATCGAGGCGATGCGGCGCGCCATCAGCCCCGCATCGTCGAATTCCCAATTCTCGTTTCCGTAGGACCGGAACCAGCAGCCGTCGTCGTCACGCCATTCATAGGCGAACCGGACGGCGATCCTGTTGCCGTCATGCGCCCAAACTTCCTTGATCAGGCGATAGTCCAGTTCTCGCGCCCATTTGCGCGTCAGGAAGGCGACGATCGCGTCGCGACCGGTCAGAAACTCGGTCCGGTTCCGCCAGACGCTGTCGGGCGTGTAGGCCAACGACACCCTGTCGGGATCGCGGCTGTTCCAGGCATCCTCAGCCATCCGCGCCTTCTGCGCGGCGGTCTCGTAGGTGAACGGGGGCAATGGCGGACGGGACATGGCGACACCTGTAGCTGACTTGTACCGAACGGTACAACATGGTCGCCCTGGGTGCAATCTGGGCCTGAAGGCACGCCGACCGGTCCGCCATCCTCACCTTTCCACCCGGCCGAAACCGGGTGGAAGGCGAGGTTCAGTCGTCCGTCTTGCTAGGGAACGCGAAGCCGAGCGGCTGGATCGCCGTCGCGTCCTGCTTCAGACGGGCGGCCATCTGTTCGTATTCGCGCTCGGTTTCGGGGGTCACGCTGGCGCGCGATTCCTTCAGCGCGCCTTCGAAGTCGGCCATCGTTACTTCGAGCGAGTCGATCGATCTGCGCAAGGCCACCAAGCCGGCGCGGCGGACGACGTCTTCCAAATCCGCGCCGCTGAAGCGATCGGTGCGGTCCGCGAGGCGAACGAGATCGACGTCGCTCGCCAGCGGCATCTTCTGCGTCTGGATGCCGAGAATGCGGCGGCGACCGGCCTTGTCGGGGACGCCGACATAGACGAGTTCGTCGAACCGGCCGGGGCGTAGCAACGCCGGGTCGATCAGGTTCGGCCGGTTGGTCGCGCCGATCACGACGACCGACTGCAATTCCTCCAACCCGTCCATCTCGGCGAGGATCGTGTTGACGACGCGCTCGGTCACCTGCGGCTCGCCTGCGCCGCTACCACGTGCCGGCACCAGCGAGTCGAGTTCGTCGATGAAGATAACGCACGGCGCGACCTGGCGTGCGCGCTGGAACAGCCGGGTGATCTGCTGCTCGCTTTCGCCGTACCATTTGCTGAGCAGGTCGGACGATTTGGTGGCGATGAAGTTCGCCTCCGCCTCGCGCGCGACCGCCTTTGCCAGCAGCGTCTTGCCGGTGCCGGGCGGGCCGTAGAGCAGGAAGCCCTTGGCCGGGCGGATGCCGAGCCGGCGGAACGCGTCGGGGTTCTTCAGCGGAAGCTCGACGCCCTCCTTGAGCCGCATCTGTGCGTCGTCGAGGCCGCCGACGTCTGCCCAGCGCACGGTCGGCGCCTGCACCATGACTTCGCGCATCGCCGATGGCTGGACGCGTTTCAGGGCGCCGAGGAAATCCTCGCGCGTGACCGACAGTTCGTCGAGCACTTCGGGCGGGATCGTCCGCTCCTCGAGATTGAGCTTCGGCATGATCCGACGCACGGCCTCGATCGCCGCCTCGCGGGCGAGCGCGGCGAGGTCGGCACCGACGAAGCCATAGGTGGTTCGCGCCAGCTCATCGAGGTCGACGCGGTCGCCAAGCGGCATGCCGCGTGCGTGGATGCCGAGAATCTCGCGACGACCCCGCTCGTCGGGCACGCCGACGACGATCTCGCGGTCGAACCGGCCGGGACGACGGAGCGCCTCGTCGATCGCCTCGGGCCGGTTGGTGGCGGCGATCACGACGAGGTTCGCGCGCGATTCGAGGCCGTCCATCAGCGTGAGAAGCTGCGCGACGAGCCGCTTTTCCGCTTCGCCCGACACCTGGCCGCGCTTGGGCGCGATCGAATCGATCTCGTCGATGAACACGATCGAGGGGGCGGACTTCGCCGCTTCCTCGAACACTTCGCGGAGGCGCGACTCGGACTCGCCATAGGCCGAGCCCATGATCTCGGGGCCGTTGATCAGGAAGAACTGCGCGTCGGATTCGTTGGCGACGGCGCGCGCGAGCCGCGTCTTGCCGGTGCCGGGCGGGCCGTGCAGCAACACGCCCTTGGGTGGATCGACGCCAAGCCGCTGGAACAGTTCGGGATAGCGCAGCGGCAGCTCGACCATCTCGCGCAACTGATCGATGGTCTGCGCCATGCCGCCGATATCGTCATAGGTGACGTCGGCGCGACGCGCGGCCTGCGGCTCCTCATATTCGGAGCGCAGTTCGATCTCGGTATTCTCGTCGATATGCACCACACCCTTGGGGCTGGCGGCGATCACCGCGAGACGGATCTCCTGCAACGCATAGGCCGGCGCGTTCATGAACTGCTGCACGCCCGGCGGCATGTCGCCGACGCGCTGATGCCCCGCGGTCGCGACGATATCGCCCTGGCAGATCGGCCGGCCGAGAAAGGTGCGCTTGAGCGCGTTGGTCGAGCCCTGGAGGCGGAGATTCTGTTGCGCCGGGGCGAAGACGACGCGGGTGGCGGGCTTCGACTCGGCCTTGCGCACTTCGACGAAATCGCCCGAGCCGACCCCGGCGTTCGCACGCTGGAGACCGTCGATGCGGAGGATGTCGAGGCCCTCGTCCTCGGGATAGGGTCCGACGGCGCGCGCGGGCGTGTTCTGCTTGCCGAGGATCTCGATCACGTCACCCTCGCCGATCCCGAGCGTCGCCATCAGCGCGCGCGGCAGATGCGCGAGGCCGCGGCCACTGTCCTCGGGACGCGCATTGGCGACCTGGATTTTCCGCGTGGGGATTTCGCTGTCTGGCATTTCTGCTCCTTCGAACTCGTAGCGTGCGAGATAGGAGGCAGGTTCCGGGGTTGCGAGGACTTGAAATGGCGCGGGGGACCCCGGGCGGACAAAAAAAGGGCCGGCCAATGAAGGCCAGCCCATGAAAGTTTTTAGGAGAGGATGCCTGAAAGGCGAGGTCTTTTTGCGTCGAGACGGTTCATGTTGCAAGTGCGAAGGGATCAGCTACGATTGCGCTAACTGCAATCGCATGCATGAATGCGTCCAGCGGTCATTGTCACACTCGTCGAGTCGAAAGAGGAATCATGCGCAGGCTGCCGCCATTGGGGGCTATCGAGGCGTTCGTGCAGGTCGCGCGGCTGGGCTCGATCAAGGCCGCGGCCGAGGATCTGGCGCTGTCCGCCCCCGCGCTCAGCCGCCGCGTGCAGAGCCTGGAGCGGTTCATCGCCAAGCCACTGTTCGCGCGTCGTCACCAGGCGATGGTGTTGAACGCGGATGGCGAGCGGTTGCTGGCGCAGATCGCACCGGTGCTCGATTCGCTGTCGGATGCGGTCGAATCGCTGACCAGCACGACCGAGGTGCTGCGGCTGCGGCTCGGCATCCTGCCGCTTTACGCGTCGCAGAAGCTGTTTCCGCGGCTGGGCGAGTTGCGCAAGGCGCATCCCGAACTGCACCTCGACATCGATACCGCCGCGCATCTGGTGTCGCGGCTTGGCGACGGCCTCGATGCGGTGATCGCCTTGTCGCGCGAGATCGATCCGTCGCTGTATGCGCGGCGGCTCGATCGCAATTCGGTGTATGTGATCGGTGCGCGCAGCCTGCTCGAGCGGGCGGACCCGATCACGCGGCCCGAACAGCTGTCGACCCTGACCGCGCTGGTGCACCGCGACATGACGGATACGTTCTCGGCATGGCGGACGGCGGCGGGGCTGGACGCGATCGAGCCGCTGGCGATCGATCATTTCGATTCGGGCGCGCTGATGCTGGAGGCAGCCGCGCAGGGGCTCGGCGTCGCGTTCATGCATGCGAGCCATTTTGCGGATGCGAACGACCCACGGCTGGTGCGGCTGTTCGATATCGAAGTGGAGAGCCCGTACAGCTACTGGTTCGTCTGCCGCCCGCGGGCGTTGCAGACCAAGCCGGTGCGGCTGTTCCACGACTGGCTGATACGGACGTTAGCGGAAGTCTGACCGCTGCTCCCCTCCCGCTTGCGGGAGGGGTCGGGGGAGAGACGTGCCTCACACACCGGACGCCGGCACGTACGTCGCGCCCTCCCCTAGCCCCTCCCGCAAGCGGGAGGGGAATTTGGCTTACGCAGCGCGTGCTTGTTCGCTGCCGTCTCCTGCCCCCCTGCCGTCCCCTGCTTCGCCGCTGTCCCCTGCCCCCCAGTCCGTCACCCCAGCGAAAGCTGGGGTATCCCGGTTGGGAAGCGGCGAGGCTCGAACCGGGAGATCCCAGCTTTCGCTGGGATGACGGGTAGGGTGTGGGGTTGAGGTTGAGGTTGAGGTTGAGGTCGGGATCGGAGTTAAAAGCAAAAAAGAAACCTGCCGCGACACGCTTCTAGCCCGAAGCGCGTCGCGGCTAAGCCGCGCCGTCGGACGGAGTTGCACTCCGCCGGCCGGCTTTGGCTGTCTCCGGCACAGCTATGCTGCGCCGGTGCAGCCTTCAGCTCAGGCAGCCCGTGCCTTGATGATCTTGCCCGGCGTGCGCGGGGGCTCGCCCTTGGGAAGCGCGTCGACCAGGTCCATGCCGTCGGTGACCTGGCCCCAGACGGTGTACTGCTTGTCGAGGAAGCGCGCGTCGTCGAACACGATGAAAAACTGCGAGTTCGCCGTGTCGGGCTGGTTGGTGCGCGCCATCGAGCACACGCCGCGGACATGCGGCTCGGCCGAGAATTCCGCCTTGAGGTTCGGCTTGTCCGAGCCCGACATGCCGGTGCCGGTGGGATCGCCGCCCTGCGCCATGAAGCCCGGGATCACGCGGTGGAACACGACGCCGTCATAGAAGCCGTCATTGGCCAGCTCGACGATCCGCTCGACGTGCTTGGGCGCGAGATCGGGGCGCAGCTTGATCGTGACGTCGCCGCCTTCGAGGGTCAGCGTGAGCGTTTCGGGGGTATCGGCCATTCATGTTCTCCTGAATTGATGCGCGGCAGATAGGGAGCCGCACTCCGACTGGCAAATGCGCGTCGCCCGCGTTAGGGCCCAACCGCGCATCTTTTAAGGGAGGCAGCCATGAGCGAACTCGAGCTTCCCGAGGTCGAAACCGAAACCCAGCCCGAGACCCAGCTCGATCGCGACGACCATCTGCGCCCCGAATTCGTCCGGGCGGTGCTCGATGCGGTCGAGGACGGCGACGACGAGGGCGCGCGGGCGCTGGTCGAGCCGCTGCATCCCGCCGACATCGCCGATCTGTTCGAGCTGACCCCGCAGGAGGATCGCGCGGCGCTGGCACGCGCGGTCACCGATCTGCTCGGCGGCGACGTGTTCGCCGAGATGAACGATTACGTCCGCGAGGATCTGATCGATGCGCTCGAGCCGCACCAGGTCGCCGATCTCGCGTCCGAACTCGATACCGACGATGCCGTCGCGATCATCGAGGACATGGACGAGGACGAGCAGCGCGCGGTGCTGCGCGCGCTCGATCCGGACGATCGCGCGGCGATCGAGGAGGCGCTGAGCTACGCCGAGGAGTCCGCCGGCCGCCTGATGCAGCGCGAGCTGATCGCGGTGCCCGAGCATTGGACGGTCGGCGACGCGATCGATTATCTGCGCGGGCACGAGGAACTGACGACCGATTTCTGGGAGATCTTCGTCGTCGACCCCGCGCACAAGCCGATCGGCACGTGCCAGCTCTCCTGGATGCTGCGCACGCCGCGCGGGATCGCGATCGCCGACGTGATGAAGCGCGAGCAGACGCTGATCCCGGTCGACATGGACCAGGAGGAAGTCGCGCTGCGCTTCCAGAAATATGCGCTGATCTCGGCCGCGGTGGTGGATCACGGCGGCCGGCTGGTCGGCATGATCACGGTCGACGACATCGTCCACATCATCTCCGAAGAGGCGGGCGAGGATACGCTGCGCCTGGCCGGCGCGGGCGACGGCGACATCAACGAGCCGATCCGGCTGACGGTGCGGACGCGGTTCACGTGGCTGGTGGTCAATCTCGGCACGGCGATGGTCGCGTCGTCGGTGGTCGGGCTGTTCCAGGGGACGATCGCGAGCTTCGCGCTGCTCGCGGTGCTGATGCCGATCGTCTCGGGGATGGGCGGCAATGCCGGCACGCAGACGCTGGCGGTGGTGGTGCGGGCGCTCGCGACCAACCAGCTGACGAGTTCGAACACCGCGCGGATGATCGGGCGCGAGTTCAGGATCGCCGCCGCCAATGGCGTGATGCTGGGGGCGCTGATCGGCTGTGGGACCTATGTGATCTTCCACAACCTGAATCTGTCGATCGTGATCGCTGCGGCGATGCTGACCAACAATCTGACGGCGGGGCTCAGCGGCGTGCTGGTGCCGGTGACGCTCGACAAGTTCCGGATCGATCCGGCGGTGTCGTCGGCGGTGTTCGTGACGACGATGACCGACACGATGGGGTTCTTCTCGTTCCTCGGGCTGGCGTCATTATGGGGTCTGCACGGTTGATCGTCGCTTTTTAGAGCCCATTTCCAGTCACATGCCGCTCCACCTCACCAAAGTCGCGTTCGGCGCGGACAGCGTCGATCACCTCGCCGAGCGGCTCCGGCTGCGCGGCGAGGAGGGACCGGTGTTTCTCACGACGCGCTATCTGCCCAAGCGGCACGAGGAGGTGGCAGGGCAAGGTTCGATGTTCTGGATCCTCAAGCACCAGCTGATCGCCCGCTCGCCGATCCTGGGGTTCGGCGAGGCGGAAGGCGGGCGTGTGGCGATCCATATCGATCCGAAGCTGGTGCTGGTCCAGGCGCGGCCCAAGCGCGCGCACCAGGGGTGGCGGTATCTGGAGGGGGCGGATGCGCCGCTCGATCTGGGGGGCGATGCGACCGGGCTGGATGTCATGCCGCCGGCGTTGATGACGAAGCTGGCGGAGTTGGCGCTGATCTGAGCGCGCGCGGGGTGAGATTTCCCCGGAACCGAGAGTACCACGCGCCCTTTTGCCGTCATGCCGGGCTCGTTCCGGCATCCACCCGTCCGCAGGCTCGACACGATCGATTCGCGGAACGGTGGACCCCGGAACAGGTCCGGGATGACGGAGGACTGGCCGATGCCGTCACTGCCCCAACCCGTCCGGGGCGGCGTGGGATTGGCCGATGACGCTCGCTGCCCCCAGCCCGTCATCCCAGCGCAAGCTAGGATCTCATCGTGGGGCGACCGTCATCTGCCCCGCGGGATACCCCAGCTTTCGCTGGGGTGACGGGCGTGGCGGATAACGGGCTTGGCGGGCGGCCGGCGTGGCGGGCGGGCGGCGTGGCGGGCGGGCGGCGGGCTTGGCGGGCGGCGGGCGGCGGGCTTGGCGGGCGGCGGGCGGCGGGCGGCGGGCGGCGGGCGTGGTGGTTGGCGCGAGCGGTAGGTAACGAGAATGGCGGGTGTCGGCATGGCGGAGGTCACGCGATGTCCTGGACGCGCGCTGCTCCCCTCCCTGGAAGGG
>Ga0308009_10000891_pt1 | contig 19183 bp, 18 predicted proteins | sample Neamet127_FD_203134 | JGI IMG/M metagenome (GOLD analysis project Ga0308009, IMG submission 203134) | Marine microbial communities from water near the shore, Antarctic Ocean - #127 | ecosystem: Environmental > Aquatic > Marine > Unclassified | place: Southern Ocean | collected 2014-07-24
AATGGAAGAACAAATTTCTTCAGAAAAATTTGGATGCGAATTTCCAGATCTTGTGCGGCATTGGGATCAGAGCCTGCCAAATTCCATAGTCGTACTGCGCCGTTTGGGCTTAGGCATGCAACATTCGAATAGGATCCGTCAGCTCCTTGCGGTCGACCAAATGCGACTGTGTGGCCAGGCACAAACACCGAAAAATCCTCCCCAAGTTTACGGCGTTCTTCGTACCAATTAGTGTCACCACCAGATAGTTTTGCACCTACCAATCCAGGCGCAATTGATCGCAGTTCTGAAAGCTGGGGAAGCGAGAGCCGTACTTTAGCATGGGGTGGGTTATAAATTACCAACGGTGTATCTTGGGCGGAATATTGCATTCCTTCTACAAATCGAAAAACTTCATATGACGAAGGTGGCCACCAGTCGGGAAGTGTGAACTGAACTGCCGTAGCGCCAAGTTCACGAACACGCTCGAGCCGTTGCCTAGCGACACGTGGGTTTGTACAACTTACGCCAATCTGAAACGGCTTACCGAATTTCCGTGCAACGTCAGAGACCGTATCTGCAATCCTATCGAACTCAGCATCTGTCTGATTATGAAATTCACCAGCGGATCCGTTGGTGTAGATCCCCGCGAGATCGGTTTTGCAAAGGATTTCCAACTCTTCAGTCAGAGCGGTCCAGCTTATCCCCCCACTGTTATCTAGCGGTAGCAAGACCGCGCCCCAAATGCCAGTAGGGCGATCTATACCAAAGGGGTCTTGGGCAGGCTTGTGGTTCGTGATGGAATTCAAATCCCTAGTCATAGTTGATCCTGTGCTTGCTTCACTATGTCTAAGCCGACCATTTCGCTCCAAGCGTTAAGAAGTCTTATCGTGACTGGACCAACCGTTCCATCTCCAATGGGCAAACCGTTAAAACGCGTTGCTGGCATGATGCAATAGGGAGTACTTGTGAAAAATAGTTCGTCAGCCGTTGCTAGATCATATGGTTGCAAAATAGTTTCCACTGCAGGAATACCCATTCCATCCGCAAGCTTTAATGCAGTAGATCGACTCATGCCGGCCAAACAATTGGCTGTTGTTGGTGTCTTAAGAACCCCTCCAGATACGACAAATATGTTTCCGCCTTTGTTTTCCGAAACATTACCATGGATATCCAGAATTACGCCTTGCGCCAAAGGATCAACCAATTTGACCTCGGATTCTGCCAACGTATAGGCGAGCCGGCTTCGATTTTTTATCCGAGCATCCAGCGATTGGGTCGGAACTGCTCGGCTCATAGACGTCACTGCGTGGCAGCCATCGGTATAAAATTGTGCCCAACTGCGTAGGCACATGTACTGGGTGAAAATCATAACTGTAGCGCCACTACTGGTTAGGGTTGGGTCAGAACCTGGAACTGACAGTCCGCGAGAAATATTGTGGACAATCCAACAATCCTGGTCGGGGGCATAACATTGCAAGTTGGCTTGGAGCACGTTTTGAGTCGTCCGCAACATTTCAGTGGCATCCATACCAGGATCAATTCGCATTACTTTCAGAGACTTATAGAGCCGATCTATATGTTCTTCCAATTTGAATGGATGATGCCCAAATGTCCTCGTAGATTCTGTAGCCGTATCGCCTAACATAACCGCGCTATCAAAAATGGATATTCGTGCTTGCGACTCTGGAACCATGGTCCCAGAAATATAAACTTGTCGTTCAAACATCTAACTTCCCTTTTTTAGAAGGTGGCCGACGCAGCCTAACCTAATTGAGGCGACTGAAGCCGCTATGGCAAACCGGTCCATTAAGCTCATCCATGATACTCCGACCGCCCTCACATTCCTGAATAAGCGCAAATATTGGCTCTAACGCCGCAAAATAGTCGTCTATGATTTTTTGAGTATGCTTTGTGCAGACATAGATGCTGCTTGCCGCTAGAAACCCTTGTGTCAGCATCTGTTGGGTTATCAGAGTTTTGTAAGCCAAATTATTCGGACTATTAAACGTAAAGCTAGTCAGAGACGGTATGCCGCTAGTTGAAATTGGCAATTTATACTTTGCACCCAACTCATGCCAGCGCTGCGTAATACCATTCCCAGCAGCTACAATCCCATCCCACGGGTTTTCTTCTTCCATAACATCAAGTGTCGCCAAAGCAGCAATCGAACCAATGCGTTCTGTCCAAAACGTACTGGATATAAAAGTCGACTGTGCCGCTTGCATAATGTCGCGTTTACCCAGAACTGCGGTCACTGCATAGCCATTTCCAAGTGCTTTACCAAAGACGGCCATGTCTGGTGACACGCCAAAATTTAGATGTAGGCCACCGAAATTTTGCCGGAAGCCCGACGTGCATTCGTCAAAGATCAAAACGATGCCACGGTCTGTTGCAAGCTTACGGATCTTTTGAAGAAATAACCCTTTAGGTGGCTGGTTACGCATCACCTCCATCTTAATGGTACCGATGTCTTTTTCTTCAATAAGTGAAACGAGCCCCTCAAAATCATTATAGCGAAATGGGTGCGTGCTACCGTTTAGGTTTTGGGGAACACCAGTTGGATTCAGCCCTGGAAGTAGATGGTCATCCAGTTGGCCAGTATCGCTCAGGTTTGTAGCCAAATACCAGTCGTGCCAACCATGGTATCCACAGATTGCGACGTTGTCGCGACCACTAGCTGCGCGTGCAATACGTATAGCAATGGCATTTGCCTCGCCACCGGTCCGCGCGAACCGAGCCATATCGGCCCAAGGATGTAAGTCCACCAAGCGTTCGGCCAAAGCGACTTCTTCGGGCGCATTGAGCGTGGACAGGTTTCCGTCGCCGATACTGTTTCGAACGGCTTCGTCAACTTTGGGATGCGCATATCCTAAGACATTTGCTCCAATGCCCATGATCGACATATCAATATACTCTGTGCCGTCCAGGTCCCAAACACGCGCACCTTTGGAGCGGCTGTAGTATGCAGGCCAACCGTCTGGCAGAAACATCTCTGGCCGTTTGGACAAAAGCATATTGCCGCCCGGTATGAGGGTTTTAGCCTTTTTCCAAAGACGCTGACCTTTACCTATTTTTGCCATTTTCCTGTCCAAACTGGATTAGAGGACGTCAAGAAACGCGACGCCGTTAATATTTCGATCTTGCTTGAGTTTACGCCACGCGGTTTTCAGACTTTCCTCTTCCACTTCGGTCACAAAATTATCGAAGGGTTTTCGACAATATCCTGCGTCGGCACCTTGCCAAGTCATGCATTTTTTGATCACTGCCGTGGGCGTATAGTTTAGCGAAAAGAAAATGATCGCGTTTGCTGTTTCTTGGAGGGTCTTTGCCAGGCCCATATCACCATTTTCAACGGCGCTCATCAAAGCGATAAATACCTCAGGGATCATGTTGTAGAACGAACCAATAATACCGTCCGCGCCAAAGCTAAGCCCAGACATAGCCATTTCATCCGAGCCAGAATAGACGCGGAATTCTTTGCCAACTTCTTCTTTGATCCGCAGAATTTCAAAATGCGTTGGGGCCGTGTATTTAATCCCCTTGACGCCTGGAATGCTGGCCAGTCTTTTGATCTGATCGAAGCCCAGAAGTCCCGCCAAGGGAATATTATAAACTACCATTGGCAAATCGGTCGACCGGGTCAGGTCTGTGTAATAATTAAAAACCTGATCAGGCGTAAATGGCCAGTAAAATGGTGGTACAGAAGAAATTGCATCGACGCCCGCGGCCTGCGCCTGCTGGGCAAGATCAACGGACAATCGGGTTCCGATTGCGCCGACATGTGCAACCACTGGCACCCGTCCAGCGACTTGATCGACAACTACTTCGACTACCCTTGCGCGTTCGTCAGGTGACATCAAAAATGTTTCGCCGGTGCTGCCGGTTGTATACAGCCCACCAACACCTCGCCCGATCAGAAAATCAACACAGATGCGCATCCGTGTTTCGTCAAAGCGTTCATTTTCATCGAAGGGCGTTATAAGCGCTGGAATCACTCCCTTGAAGTCTTTCAGGTCAAAATTTGGCATTTATACCTCCATTTAAATATAATTTTTAATGGGCAGATGAAAACTAAGCCCTAAAATCTTTATGTAGTCTCAGGAAGATCGATAAGGTGGCAAGAGGCAAAGTGTTCAGCCCCATTTGCATTATATGATTTTAAATCAGGTACTTGTGTCTTGCATACATCGATGGCCTTGTGACACCTTGGATGGAATGGGCAGCCACTTGGCGGGTTGACCGGGCTGGGCACATCGCCCTCCAAAACAATCCGTTTTGTTTGCTTGTCGAGGTCGGCCACCGGGATAGCCGATAGCAACGCTTCAGTGTAGGGGTGCAGCGTATTCGAATATAGTTCTTCGGCGCGGCACAACTCAACGATACGCCCAAGGTACATGACCGCAATTCTGTCACAGATATACTCAGTGACGCTCAGGTCGTGGGTGATAAACAAATATGTTAGGTTTCTTTCGTTCTTTAGCTTCATCAAGAGCTGCAGAACTTGTGCCTGAATAGAGACATCAAGTGCACTGACTGCTTCGTCACACACTATTAGCTCAGGCTCAACACTAAGCGCCCGGGCAATACCAATACGTTGACGTTGCCCCCCTGAAAATTCATGGGGATAACGATCCATGTATTCACGCCGCATATTTACGGATTCAAGTAAATCACCAATAATTTTTCGCCGCTCTTTTCGAGATTTAATTCCATATTTTTTCAGTGGGTCCTGAAGTGATCCAAATATTGTGAAAGCTGGATTCAGCGACGAGTGCGGATCCTGAAAGACAATTTGCAGGCGCTTGCGAAACGGTAGCATTTCTTCGTTGTTCAGCCCTGCGAGGTTGGTTTTCTCATTTTTGGACGAATACGTAATATCGCCGTCTGTGGCTTCGACCAAACGCAGTATTGTCTTGCCCAAAGTAGTTTTACCACAGCCACTTTCACCAACAAGCCCTAGGACTTCACCACGATAGATGTCGAGGCTGACACCGTCGACCGCTTTCACATGCGCTACCGTACGCTTAAAAATACCGGCTTTCACCGGAAAGTACGTTTTGACGTCACGTAGTGTAAGAATGGGATTTTGATCATCCTGCATCTGGCAAAAACTCCTTGTATCGCCAACACATGACACGCTGAGTTCCGTTAAATGTAACTTCTTGGGGCATCACATCACAGGCTTCGATCCTGTGTTTGCACCGCGGCGCGAATTGGCATCCGATAGGTCGATCATACGGATCAGGCGTAGAACCTGCGATAGGTTGAATATCTTGATTCCGCCCACGTCCTAGCACTGGAATAGATTTGAGTAGGGCTCTTGTATAGGGGTGTACTGGATGGCGCAAAACTTGATCCACGGTTCCAGCCTCGACAATGTTTCCCATGTACATAACAGCGACGTCATCTGCCAATTCAGCGACGACGCCCATGTCATGCGTGATCAGCATAATGGCAGTTTCATTTTCTGCTTTTAGTTTGTCCATTAATTCGAAAATTTGGGATTGGATTGTCACGTCAAGCGCTGTCGTTGGTTCATCAGCTATTAGTATCTTAGGATTACAAGACATCGCCATGGCAATCATTGCCCGCTGGCGCATCCCACCAGAATAAGAATGTGGATAATCGTCTACCCGCATTTCGGGAAGTGAAATCCCCATGCCACGTAACAAATCAATCGTTTTCTCCCGGATTTCTTTGGTTGATAGATCCGTATGATATTTTAAGCTTTCGCCAATCTGAAACCCGATGGTATAAACTGGGTTCAGCGCAGTCATCGGGTCTTGGAAAATCATTGCTATCTCAGACCCGCGGATTGCTCGCATCTCTTTTCCGTCACGCTGTAACTTTTCAATGTGCACGTCGCCGCTGTCACTGTGGTATGTAACTTGTCCCTGCTCGATGCGAGAAAGTGCTGGCAGCAATTGCATGATTGTTGATGCAGTTACGCTTTTGCCGCAACCGCTTTCGCCGACAATACACAATGTCTTTCCTTTACGGATTTCGAACGACACACCGTTGACCGCTTTGTTGCACCGGTTGTTGGTGTAAAAATATGTCTTCAGATTTTTTACGCTCAGCGCAACGTCTTGTGTCCTAGGCACGTGCTTATCCTTGTTGCGAAGGGTCGGTCGCATCGCGCAGACCGTCACCAATGAAGTTAACACTCAGAACAAATAAACAGATAACCAAACCAACTGGCAACCACATCCACCAGAAGTTTTGAAGTACCCTAATTTCCTGAGCAACGTTCAAAATATTCCCCCAAGTTGGAATACTGGCAGGAACTCCCAAGCCTAAAAAGCTTAGACCTGCCTCTGCCAATATGAAGGCTGCTGTCGACAAAGTAATATTTACCATGATTGGCCCCAGCGCATTGGGAAGTATGTGCTTGTAGCAAATCGATGCCGTTGAAAGTCCAAAACTTCGCAAGGCTTGAACGTATTCCTCTTCGCGAAGCGACAGCATCCTTGCCCGGGTCATTCGATACATCCCGCCCCAGCCCGTGAGTACAAAAATAATCATCAAATTAATTAGACTTTGACCAATGATTGAGACTAGCAGCAATACTAAAATAATTTGTGGGAAAGACATAAACAGCTCTGAAATACGCAAAGCGATGATATCTGGCCAGCCGCCCTTGTAGCCCGTGTATGCGCCTATCAAGACCCCAATTATTGCTGAAATGATACCACTTCCAAGTCCCACAAGAATTGAAACACGACCGCCATAAAGGACACGTGCTAGAATATCTCGGCCGGTCTTATCTGTGCCGAACCAATGTTCAGCAGTCGGTGGTTTAGAAAGGTTGCGAAGATCAATTTTTAGGGGATCAGCGTCAGTGATCAATGGCGCAAAGATCGCGGTCAAAAGAATTATGGCAAATAACAAAATACCAACGACGGCCAAACGATTGTTGAACAGTTTTTTTAGGGCGCGGCTCCCACCTTTCGAAGATAATTGTCCGGCCTCTTCCCGCGCCAAGATCTTATCAAACTTTTTGTTCAAAGATCGTGATGTCATTTTATGCCTACCCCTAACTTAGTCGAACGCGTGGATCGATGAGGGCTGTAAGCACATCGATAATTAGACTAGCCATTAATACTGTAAAAACTGAAAATAGGGCGATCATCATGACTAATGGGTAATCGGATCCTCGGACTGCTCCTATGAATTCGTTGCCAAGTCCGGGCCACTGAAAAACCTGCTCAATGATTACTGAACCACCAATTAATACAGGCAGCCGAAACCCAATCAACACAACCACCGGCGTTAGCGCGACGCGAAACCCATGCAACAGGTTAATTCGCCATTCTGGCAATCCCTTGGAACGGGCAGTTGTTATAAAATCGCGGGTCAGCGCATCCAGCATTGAAGAGCGGGCATAACGCATAACGCCTGCAGTCATCATCAAAGATAAGACCATGGCAGGCATGACAATATGTGGGATGCGGTCCCAAATCGTTTCATAACCTGGAAGAAGTCGGCCACCGACGGGCAGCCATCCCAGGTTTAAGGCAAAGATTAAAAGGGCGACCAAGCCAAAGAAAAACTCAGGTATCGACACACCGACCATTCCTATAACAGTTAAACTACTGTCAGTAATCGAACCACGTTTTAGCGCACTATAGGTTCCTAAAATGCATCCCAAAACTGTTGAGAAAAAAAGTGCGACGAGTGAAAGCTCCAGAGTTGCGGGAAGGCGGTCAAGAAAGATTGTCGAAATCGGAACGCCACCAGCCAAAGAGTGCCCAAAATTTCCTTGCATTACATTGCCCAACCAAATTCCGTAGCGGGTGATGAACGACTTGTTTAATCCGTAAGATTCACGCAATTCATAAAATTGTGCTTCTGTTAAACGACTGGCAAGTTCAGGATTGATAAGCGCAGATACCGCATCGCCGGGTGTCAGTTCCAATGCAGTATAGACCAAAAAACTGATAGTTAGGAGCATTGGTATAAGGAGCAGAATGCGGCGGATTACATAGGTCAGCATCTTCCGTGTTCCTCCCATTACCAGAGCGTTTTTTAGGGGCGCGGCTAAGCCACGCCCCTAACTTTGTTTAAGTTGTCAGCAGCCTTACTTACGGGCAAATTTGTTGAACCAGATCATCCGTGTGTACGGAATATCTGCAGCGACGACCCTCATGTTGTCCATCGCTTCAAGCGCCCCCACATCTGCGACGTTTTTGGTAAAGCCATAGTCCATCCTACCTGCACCAGCATTCTTCAGCAGGTTTCCGTCACCGTCAAGGCTAGGCCATGCAACGATTTCATCAATCTGCGCGACACCACCGTGATAGTTTTCAAACGGAACGTAACGGACAAAGTCGTTCATCTGAACTTCTTCGATTTTGAACGGACCGGACCCAATTGGTTTCTGCCAGTACGCTGCCTGTTGTAATTGCAGTGGGTCGACATCTTTAAGGTGGGCCATTGGCAACGGTGGAAACTGTGTGAACGTCAACAACATGTTTGGATCGAGTACAGCCATGCTGAATGTGATCGTATTTCCGTCTGTTGTGATACCAGCTATTTCGTCTGAACTACCGTCAGAATACTCTTGGCCACCTTCAATTGACTTGAAAGTATTGGAGACTACTGAGTGAATATTTGGAACGCGTAACGCAGTTTTAACACTCCACTCGATGTCAGCAACTGTCAAAGCTGAGCCATCATGCCAAGTAAGCCCATCTTTTAGCGTAAAGCTAACTGACATGCCGTCTTTACCAACCGAGTAGCTTTCGGCAAGTTGAACACCATTAACTGCAAGCGAACCGTCTGCAGTTAGTAATTTGTCAAAGACAACTTTAGACGTAATCCAAATTCCTAAATTCGCCCAAGGATTTTCAAAAAATTGTGGCGGTGCAGTATTGGTGTACATTACTTGCTTGCCGTTCGCATCAGGTTCCATTGTCCAATCCACGATACCAAAATCATAATTGTATTGCTCGTTACCGTAGCCATGGCCGTTACGGTTCAGCTTTTTACTCTCGTAGATAAAGAGCTGCTGGTAATAAAGCGGCAGCGCGTCCAAGTTTTTGTTCCAGTATTCCTGAATTGCGAAATAAGCTGGGCGTTGTTCGTCGGGATTAGCGGTCGCATTGATTGCATCAATGAGCCCATCTAACTCAACATTACCTGGCGTGTGGGACGTACCACCAGTTTTGTAGGGGTTGTAGTATTCTTGCAAAGCGGTCGCAGCAGCGGCGCCGTAACCCAAATCCCATGCAATGTTGGAAATGCCATCGACTGGATTGGTTGGTCTTGTTGTAAGTTGTGCGCCGACATCGCCTTCCAGTTTGCGATAGCTCATCTTAACGCCAACATCAGAAAGATATGACTGAACCGCTGCCATCAGATCGGCAGTAAGTTGGTCACCGTAATAGTAGACCATGTCAAGCTCGCGGCCAGAATCCCAGTTAGCGAGCGCAAGAAGTTCGCGGGCTTTGGCTGGGTCATACGCATATGGGTTCAAACCATCTGGCTTATGTGGTCCGTTTGGCAGCATGCTGTCAGCTACAATTGCTTTTCCTTCGAGCAACGTTTCGACAATAGTGTCCATATCAATTGCATATGCAATCGCCTGACGAACGCGTGGATCAGACAGTGGTTCGCTGTTAATGGCCTGCGCTGTCGCAAAGTTCGGTCCTGCACTAAGCAAGGCCGCTGCGAGCGCAACTCCTAAAATTTTATCAAACATTACTTCCTCCGTTGGTTATGGCTTATTAGCCTGGTATTGTTAAGTTTTTAAAATCTTGTTGATAAGAGAACGATGTAAAAATGTTTCGTAATTTCGCACTAAGTGTTCCGTTAAAGACCGAACTGCGGCACCCGAATCTTTGGCTAAAATAGCTGAAATAATTTCTTTATGCCCTTCGTTGCTGATTTGATTGTGGGCCAAAAGATTATCCTCAATTGGAGCTCTCTTCATTAAGCGATCCACAAACGTCTCGTGCAGGGCTACAAAAATTGGGTTACCTGGTACTTCGGCCAATGCGCGATGGAATTTTACATCCGCGTTCCGGAAACCAGCGATATTATCCAGATTTGTGTCGCATTCTTCTACGGCACCAACCATTTTTGCAATTTGGGCATTTGAGGCGTTCTGAACTGCGTACTGGACCATGCTTGTTTCAAGGAAAAGGCGGGCTTGCTGTAAATGTGCGCGGCCTTCGTTATCCTTAAAGAAATACTGGGCGGCGTCGGACGCACCAAGCATCACACGTGACAATTTGGGAACCGCTACACGCGGGCGCATGCCCTTGGCATGATCGGCGAGACCCATGCCGTGCAAAATGGTCATTCCATCTCTGACAATACTCCGACCGACGCCAAATCGTCCACATAGAGAACGTTCCGAAGGGAACATGTCACCGGGACGTAACAGCCCACTATGGATATCGCCTGCTAATTCGTTGGCTATATTTGATGCTGTGCTGTCCGTCGCCACTTGCTTAACCTCTTCAGAGTTATACACGTTCAGGAGACCATTAATCGTTTTTGAAGCCAATATAGTCACTTTTGGTCGACCAAAAATATCATGAACTGGCTCCCTGACCCTTAGGTTTCATCTGAACTAATATTTAACTGCCCTCCAATTTAGATATCGATATCCAAGTTTAAAGAATTTTGTGCCGTTCAAAAACATCTGCCAGCGCCTCACCGGCGCGAATTTCATTGCGCACTGTATTTTCTGCACTTACTTTCACGAGCGCATTTTTCACGACCCTGTCCACGAAATCAGACGGTACGATGACGATCCCATCTGGATCACCAAATATTAGGTCACCTCGTGAAACTGAAACCCCACCAATCTCACCAGGGACATCTGACATCATCATTTTCCCACGATACTTGGTGTCTGAAGGGTTTGTTCCAGCGGCATAGACTGGGAAACCCAAATTCCTAATTTGTGGAGAATCGCGGACACATCCATCCGTCAGGCAACCAGCCGCACCAAGATGTGTTGACCTTTCAGATAATAGCTCCCCCCAAGGGGAGATCCGAAGGTTTCCATGGCAAACGAGTACTGCCACTTCACCAGGAAGAAGGCTATCAACAAGTGCAATTTCTTGTTCATATACACGGACATCTTCGTCGTCGTGATAAATAGGCATGTATAGCCCGACGCGGGCGAAACCGCACAAAATCTGTGACGTGTCCAATGCAACAAGTCCTGGCCGCAAAACCTGATTGTGAAGCCCAAAAGAATCGAGAGCGTCTGCAATAACAGCTGTAGAAAGCTGCAATTTGCAGCGACTAAGAACGTCTCCATCACCTTTACTTTTATGCACTAATCTGTCCCCAAGGCCTAATTATCTTGCCTGATAGTTAGTATGCCATATTGGTTGACATACCGAGATATCTTATTAACATGATAACAAGTTATATTTAAGAGTCAAACTGCTGCTAAACTGATTTTAAACTAAAAAATGCTAGGAGAACTTCATCCATAACGTGCTGATTATTGGTGCCGGCGGCATTGGACTTAGACATATTAAGGGCTATACTCAAACTGGGCGTGCCAGACTTTCTGTTGTCGAGCCAGATGATAAAAAGCGTGCGGACATGGCCCAAAAATTTGCATTGGTCGATAAATATCAGGGAATAGGGCAGGCAGATTTAAACTCATTTGATTTAGCTGTCATATGCGCACCCGCCCATACGCATCTGCCCTTGATGACAAAGTGTATCGCCGCAGACCTACCTTTTATGGTTGAAAAACCATTGTCGGTTTCTATGGAAGGCGTACAAGACGTCCTTGAAAAAGTGAAGGCCAAAAACCTACTTGCGCGGGTGGGGTTTACGCGGCGGGTAGCGGACGAGTTGCAGCAGTTACGCAGCGATATTCAGGCTAAAAAAATTGGTGACTTGAAGCTCATTTATATGAATTCTTCTCAGGAGTTTCCAAAATATCGACCTGATTTTCAATCTACATACTATGCAAGGCCTGAGATGGGTGGTGGTGCAATTCTAGACGCGGCAAGTCATTTGTTTGATATGCTGATCTGGATCGCAGGCAGACCCAAGAATATCAGTTGCATGTATGACCGGCTGGTCCTGCAGGGCACGCAGACCGAAGATACGTGTCTGATCAACGTCTGTTTTGAAAGCGGTGTCATGGCAAACGTCGTTATTAACCAATTCCAAAAGCCAAACACCAACCAGCAAGAATTTATAGGTACGACTGGCAATTTAATGCTCGACCATTCCAAATTGATTTATCGCAACAGCGATGCAGCTACTCCTGCCCAAACTCGTGACTTCATGGATGGTTTGGTGCCTATGGAAGCGCATCAAGCGCGCTTTGCAATGCAAGCTAATTATATGATGGATGCATTGGAAGGTGGGCCGTGCCATCTGGCTACACTGGAAGACGCGGAATTGAACCTTCGGCTTGCACTTTCCGCCAAGCAGTCATGGGATGAACGCCGAATTATTGAGCTGGACTATTGAGTGGGATTGGACCTTTGAAAAGCCTAAAAGGAAAAACGATATTGATTGCTGGAGGGGCTGGATATTTGGGCGTACCTCTTTGCAAACTTCTCGTCGCTGAAGGTGCAAATATTTGCATCGGTGACTCTAATCAAGAACAATTGGATCAAGCCATCCAATCAATCTGCGCTAATTTGCCCGATGCTAGGGTTATTGGCTTGCCACTTGATATAGGAAACGAAACATCAATCGTTGATTATGTAACTGCCAGTGTGAATTACTTTGGTAGGTTGCATGGGTTGGTCAACGCAACATCAGGCGCCTCTGGAAAAGAAATCCAAGACTTGACCAGTGACGACTTTGATCTCGCTAATAACCTTAACCTTACGGGCCCGTTCCTGATGGCTCGTGAAGCTGCGAAGTACATGGAGGGTGCGGGAAGTATTGTTATGTATTCATCCATGTTTGGTCTGGTTTCTCCCAACCAGGCCAATTATCCACACGGCCTTACGCGAAATCCAATTGAATACGGGGCTGGTAAAGCGGGAATGATTCAGATGGTACGCTATCTGGCATCTCATTTTGGCCCCCAAAACATTCGTGTAAATGCGGTTGCGCCTGGCCCCTTCCCAAATGTTGAAAAACTAGATTTACCAGATGAATTTATTAAAAACCTTGAACGTGATACGATGCTGGGGCGTGTTGGCCAGAATCATGAGACTGCCGGCCCAGTTGCTTTTTTATTATCGGACGCGGCAAGCTACATCACTGGGCACACACTTCCTATCGATGGTGGATGGACCGCATGGTGAGTAGGAAAATAGGGATGCCAAAATTTCCAATAGTAAGCGCTCCAATTAAACTGGCAATGCTGGGCATGACCGAGGGAAACGGTCACCCGTATTCTTGGAGTATTATTCTTAATGGTCGTTACGATGCGGAGGCATTGGCACAATGCCCCTATCCCGCCATTCGTGATTATATTTCCAAGCAACCCTCCCACACTCTTGGGATTGACGGTGTGGAGGTCACGCATGTTTGGACAGATGATCCAGCGGACGCGGAATTGGTCGCTAAGGTTGCCAAGATTGATACTGTAGTATCCAACGCAACAGACGTCATAGGCAACGTCGACGCAGTGCTCGTTGCCACAGACAAAGGCGAAGAGCACGTCGAGCGTTGCCGGCCGTTCGTTGAAGCGGGCATACCAATTTTTGTCGACAAACCACTGTGTAATACTAGGCGTGACTTAGCCATATTTTCAGATTGGGTGAATGCTGGCCATCCGTTGATTAGCTCTTCGGCGATGCGCTTCGCGAAAGAATTCGCGCCGTACCACCAGGCGACGCATGCGCTGGGTAAACTAGAATACGTTAACTTCACGATGGCCAAGAGTTGGGAAACCTATGGAATACACTCATTGGAGGCAGTCTATCCAGTTGTTGGACCAGGCTTCATCTCGGTCCAGAATACAGGTCATCTCGAGCGAAATATTTTGCACCTCCGCCATCGCGACAACATCGATATCAATCTAGTCAACATTTATAATCTGGCGGGGGGAGCCGGAATGATGACGCTTGCCGGTACGCATGGAGGCGTGCAGCTGCGGATGGCCGACAGTTTCCACGCCTTCAAAGCCCAGCTGACGTCCTTTGTTGATTATTTGCGGTTGGGTACCCCACCCGTGCCCTGGGAAGAAACCCGCGAGCTTATGCAACTTGTCATCGCTGGCATTGAAAGCCGTGAACAAGGCGGAAAAACAATTTACTTGAAAGATTTGGAGTAACCACCGTGTCAGTTTTAAATACATTTTCACTCAAAGGAAAAACTGCGCTTGTTACTGGTGGAGCCGGACTTTACGGACGCCAAATTGTTGAGGCGCTGGCTGAAGCTGGCGCAAAAACCTTCATTGCGTCGCGCGGGATCGAAGCACTGGAAGCAGTCGCGCAAAAGCTGCGCGATCGCGGCTATGATGTGACCGCGATGCACCTTGACCTTTCTTTGGACGCATCCATTGAGAAAGTTCACGCTGATATCATAAAGCAATGTGGAACATGCGATATTTTGGTAAACAACGCGGTCACGCGGTCTGCGCATGATGGGTGGGCGCATGACTTGGAAGCCTATGACATCAGCCTTCACGTCAATGCTTCGGCATTATTCAAGATTACCTATCTTTTCGCACAGAACATGAAGGCACAAAAGTCAGGATCGATCATCAATATTAGTTCAATGATGGGTATTGTCGGCGTAGAAATGGATAACTACCTGGGCACTGACATGATGCCAGACCCTTCGCCAATCTACTTCTTCGAAAAAGGTGGTATGATCAATTTTACCCGCTGGGCCGCAAGCGTTCTTGGCCCCGAAAATGTCCGCGTTAATTGTCTTTCGCCAGGTGGCTACGAAGCTGGCCAACCGGCCCCATTCATTGCTAATTATTCCGCCAGAACGCAATTAGGACGTATGGCCAACGATACTGACTTGAAAGGTGCAATTATATTTTTGGCTTCTGACGCATCCGCATACATTACAGGAACTAATATTCCAGTCGACGGCGGATATACCGCCAAATAATTATCTTTATTAAACGAGGAAAATCATGTCACAAGAACAATATTCCGCTGGTAAACCTTCTGCCTATAGAATGCGTGAAAGTCGGGTTTTGCGCACCATTCGCGATGGTAAAGTTGCTCGCGTACTAAAACTGAACACCAACGATGCAAAAGTAGCTGAGATTTTTGCGATGGCGCAACCAGATGCAATTTGGCTTTGCAGTGAACATTGTTCTGGCAGCTACGAATCGATGGAGCATCAAATTCGTGCAGCAAAAATCTACGATGTAGACGCTATAGTGCGTGTATCCCGTGGCAGCTACAGTGACTACATCCGGCCGTTAGAGATGGATGCGGCTGGCTTAATTGTACCGCACGTGATGAACTTAGCTGACGCCATAAATGTGCGTGACATGACAAAGTTTGCGCCTGTTGGAAAGCGTCCGGTGGACGGCGGAAACAATGATGCGCTCTTCACACGCGTAGAATTTCAAGACTATCTTGAAACAGCAAATCGCGAACGGTTTGCCTTGTACCAAATCGAAGATCCAGAGGTTATGGATGATATTGACGAAATTGCCGCATTGGAGGGAGTTGACGCCTTATTCTTTGGCCCTGGAGACATGTCTGTCGCCATGGGTATACCCGGTCAACTGAACCATCCAGAGATTGTCCGCATGCGTGAACAGGTTGCGACAGCAGCGCGAAAGCACAACAAGATTGCAGCCACTGTGGCCGACCCTGCTTCGGTCGCCTCCTATGTGGACATGGGCTACAATTTACTCAACATTGGTGCTGATGTTTTGGCGCTTACAAAGTATGCAGATAAGATGTTGTCCGCATTTGATGGGATTTAATACATTGAATATAGACCCAATAAGGCAAACTTTTCTTGATGGGCGCACCAAGGGTATTCCAGGAACGAGCGAACCGTTCGCGCTTGATAAGATCGCAGATAAAAATTGGAATGTTCTGCGTGAAGATATGCCGTTACCATTGATGGTGCTAAAGCGCGCAAATCTTGACTACAACACCGATCTATTTGCTAATTACCTACGCATAAATGACTTATCATTGGCACCTCATGGTAAAACGACCATGAGCCCACAGTTGTTTGACGAACAATTAAGATGTGGCGCTTGGGGTATCACGGCGGCAACGGTCAATCAAATTCAAGTCATGCGTAAATACGGAATAAATCGCATCGTTCTCGCCAATCAATTGATCGGAAAATCCAACGTCCAAACTGTTGTATCTGAGATTAATGCCGACCCAGAGTTTGAGTTTTTCTGCTTTGTGGATTCCATCGGCCAAATCGAAAATATCGAGCAATCGCTGCACGGTATACCCCAAAATCGGCCGATTGGTGTTTTGGTTGAAGTGGGAGCAATGGGTGGTCGCACCGGTTTACGTGATAGAAGCCAAGCACTCGCGGTAATAAGTGAAATTTCAAAGCGGCCTGACCGATTTAAGTTTTGCGGCGTCGGTGCGTTTGAGGGTGCAATTCCAGGGCTAGACAAAAGCGCCACACCTGTGGCGATCTACGCGGATCTCATCCTTGATATTGTTCGCGCCATTCCACAATCGGCGTACCACGACCTAGATGAGTTCATCCTGACTGGTGGTGGTTCGTCCCACTTCGACATCATTGCAGAACGTTTCAAGTCTCTTGATATGTCGATCCCAGTCCGTGTTTTGTTGCGAAGTGGTTGTTACCTGACCAATGATCATGGCGCATACCGAAGCGCACAAGAAGATGCTCGGCTTGATCCAAGCCGTCAGTGGTATTCGGAATTTCGTCCTGCGTTGGAAGTCTGGTCATACGTTCAGTCCGTTCCTGAACCACATTTGGGGTTCTTGACAATGGGAAAGCGAGACGTACCGTTTGATGCTGGCCTTCCAGTTCCGTTTAAACGGTTTCGACCAGGCTCAGGTTTTATGGACGTCGGCGAATGCGAGATATTCAATACGAATGATCAACATGCTTATGTCCGCTTGGGCGCGGACACGAGTTGGCAAGTAGGTGACATGATTTGTTCGGGTATTTCACACCCCTGTACCGCCTTTGATAAATGGCGGTTTATGCCGATAGTTACCGATGACTATGATGTGATTGATGGTATCCTGACCTATTTTTAAACCGGCGTTACGTCTATGAAGCCTGCTGGCGCGTTGTTGAAACACAAGCGATGCCATCCAACTCAAACTTTAACATTGTCCCGAGAACACCCATAATTGTGCTCCGTGTTGGTAGTGGCGCTGCAAAATATTCAGCATATATCTTGTTGTATAAAGGCAAATCGCTTTGCTGGGCTACATAAGATTTTATATTTATCACGTTATCTAACGACAGGCCCTCTGCCACTAAAATCGAACGTAAATTTTCGATCGACCGGCGCATTTCTTCTTCGAAGGTACCGGAAATAATCGTACCGATTTCAGAATCAACTGAAGCTTGCCCGGACACAAACATTAGGTCGCCGGCGATTATTGCAGGACTAAATGGAAGGTTGGACTTTGCGCCTTTGTTAACTATTTTTAACATGTGTACTCCTGTTGATTTTTAGTCAGTGAACGAATTTTGCCGGGTATACGCTGTGCTCTTTTGTCGATTGTCGGTTCGCGAGGTGCTCATAGACTTCGGGCAGAACCTGATCCATCCATTCCGCCGTCTTAACGACAAACCCTGGTTTTTCTGAATCCAATACGTACCCGTAGACCTCTATATTGTGAGAAAATTGGGTCTGAATTAGATCGCGCCAATTTCTGTGCACATAGCCGCAAACAACGTCAGGCTTGAATTCAGTAATCGCAGCCAAAAGCTCATCTGTATCGTCAAACCCAACTTCTTGATTTACTGTGATTATAGAAATTTCTGCGTCTGGATCAATTGCCTGGTGTGCGTCATGAAATCCTTTGCGACGGACGGCTTGTTCACGGGACAAAATTTCTGAGTCCAAATACAGGTACTTGTAGGGCTTGCCTAGAAATCCCTTAAACATGTCCATAAATGGGGTCGTAAAATCAAGCCGAAAGCTGTGAAATGGCAAAGCGTCTGGAAATAGATCTATCAGGCTAACCTGGCTTGTCGTTTCCGTAAGCCCAAGAATTTTGGTCTCATCGGTAATCCCCGTCACAATGACTGCATCCAGCGCGTCCCAAAGGTTGATTGGCATTGTTTCATGAGTGAAACTGCCTAGTACGAACTCGTGTCCGTCGGAAACAACGCCTTTTTCAATTGCGACCACCATGCGCGTATAAAACGCGTTGTCAAAAATTCCCCCACCCACAATATCGCGATTATAGAAAAATCCAATGCGCCAGTACAATTCGGCCCAAGGAGTTGTGACCAAATACGATCCTTTACCAACTTGCCGGCGAATTACGCCCTCTGATTCGAGGTCTTTGAGCGTTTTCATTACTGTAATAAGTGAAAAATCTGAAAGTTTGACAATTTCATTTTGAGATTCAATTCTAGCACCTGGTTTTAACCCACGGGTTTTCCAGCGTCTAAAAAGCGTCGCACGTAGCTGTAGGTGGCGTGGGGATAGATTTTTGGTCAAACTGGTTCGTCCCATGATATTTGGCGCGCAATAATTCCACCATCTACATAAAGCATTTGCCCGGTTATATAGCGTGCTTCAGGTGACGCAAGGAAAACTGCAGCGCCCCCAACATCTTCTGGCTTTCCGATCCGACCTAGTGGAATTTGCCTAGTTAGGACTGCGCGGGTCTCACCTTTATCAAGTCCGGGTTGGGTCAGAGGTGTCTGAATGATGCCTGGTCCTACCCCGTTGACACGAATTCCCCGGTCAGCTAGCGAAACTGCTAGCGAACGTACCATCATCAATATAGCGCCTTTCGTGCTGTCATAAATAACACTATTTCTTTCGGCAGAGACTGAATTTGTAGACCCAATACAAATGATCGAGGCACCGTCCTGGTCAGCTCGAACTTTTGCACAAAATGCCTGTGCTGCGAACAAATAACCTTTAACGTTCAAGTTAAAGGCACTGTCAAACAGTGTTTCATCGAGTGTGCCAAAGTCACTATCGTTAAAAATTCCAGCGTTATTGACCAGCGTATCAAGCGAACCTAATTTCTGATGTGCCTGCTCGATAAAGGAGGTGGCGCCCTCAGCGCTTGACAAATCTGCCTGGACAAAATGGCATTCTGTCAGTTCTGCCAAGGCGCGGACTGATGTGGAA
>Ga0308009_10000892_pt1 | contig 19182 bp, 23 predicted proteins | sample Neamet127_FD_203134 | JGI IMG/M metagenome (GOLD analysis project Ga0308009, IMG submission 203134) | Marine microbial communities from water near the shore, Antarctic Ocean - #127 | ecosystem: Environmental > Aquatic > Marine > Unclassified | place: Southern Ocean | collected 2014-07-24
TTGTAACCAACTTTTAAATGGCCGTTATCTTGTTTTAAAGATATAAAAGCACCAACTTGGCCTGGCTTTTTTTCATCAAGTCTATCTAGATAAGTATCAGTTAATAAATCAAATGCTCTGGCATTGCCTACGCTGTGATGCCTCCATAATACAGATTCCTCAGTGTCTTTTATATAGCAATCCATGGAGAATGCACCAGTCCAATATTGCTCATCAATATTATCTGGTTTTGGGCCTCTTACTCCAGGCCGTTCATCCCATTGATACATATAATTGGTTTCAGCTGTATAAATACCCCAGCCAGTTTTAACGCTGTCAACATCAACAACCAATTTATCAAATTCCACAATATTTTCTTTGCCTAAATAAAAACACCTTGGCCCATGTTTGTAATTTAAAAAATTACTCATACCGCCACCATCGCTTAATAATCCCATCGTCTACTCCTACTAATGCAAAGTTCTTTTGCTGTTTAATTTTGATAACCATTTCTGGTAATCGCTTTTGCTTTTTTCTAAATTGATTAATGACAATTTATAAAAGGCTAAAATTTGTTCTTTATGTTTTTCCTCAAATTCAAATAAATCTAATTCAATATCTGCTTGCATAAGAGTTTCTCTATACTCTGCCCAGCGGCCAAAAAGATATTCCTCAAACTCATCTTCAAATAATATTTTCAAGTTTGGCCTCAGCTATCTGGAGAAAATGTTTAAAGCTGGTTATGCAAATCCTTTGTGGATCCATGGCCTCTTTTAATTCTGGATTTAAATATGCCAATGGAATCACTGCTTTAATTTCTTGCCTGTCATACTTATAAATAAGAATGGGAACATATTTATCGCCAGCTGCATCCATTGCTTGCCGCCACCATTTATCAATGGGCCAATTTTCTTTGCGTTCTTTATATCGCTTGCACTCAATGGCAAAGTTTTCAAAATACATATCTGCCAGGCCTTTGGTTTGATATTGATCCAGGTTTCTTTTTACAGATCTTTCCTGGCCCCTGGCCTCAAGCAAATCATTTAAGAATTTACAGATATGGCGTTCAAAGGCAGCTCCTTTGTTTCTTGAATTAACCATTGTTTAATTCTCCAGCCATGCACTTACGCCATTGGATTAAATTTACCTGCTTGGGATAGGCCTTAAATAACTTAGATCTGCAATTTTTGTATTGCAGGTTTAATTCATAAGATCCAGTGGATATTGGAGCCTTGACTACATTGCTAAATAAAATTAAAGCCATTAATGTTTTAAACATTTTTTATATCCATAAGTTTTTTAAACAATATTGCACATTTATCAGATCCATTATTTTTATCTGGATGCATTTTTTGTATAAGTAATTTGAGTTCTTGCTTTGTAAATTCAGTTGGCATTTCTTGCAACTTCTGTAATTGCAATTCTTGATCTTGAACTATAATTTGCAGCCTGTTAATTTCTATTATTAGATCTGCAAGATCTGGTTCCTCAAAGATTTTTATGTTTGCGGTTCCGCTAAACCCATTATTGCCACTGGCTGTATGAAATTTAAAAACAGACATTTTTAATTGCTTTCCTGGATAACAACATCTTTTTTTCGTTTGTCTAAATGAGTTTGCACAATCTTTCCGCATGGATAGGTTAAAAACCATACGCCTTCTGGATCTGAAAAATTTCTGCCTATGCTTGGGCCGTTGTTTATTTTTTTGCTGTTAAGCAACGCTCTGGCCTCGTCTACTATGTTTTTATATTGAGTCATTAGATTGCATCCAGATCTAATTCTACATCGAGTATGACACTTCCGCTTTTTGTTGGGTTTGAATCAATTGCATAAATACATACCTTCAAACAATACTCAACAATATTCTGCATAGGTACTTCCCTATCCAGGCTAACTTGTTTTATCTTTTTTCTAAGCTCTGGCGATACTCGCAAATTGACTTTGCCGCCTTGTTCTTCGTAATTTTCAAAATCATTCATTTTCTAACTCTCCGTGTATTAATATAGTTGCTTTTAATTATATATAAAAGGGCTATCCAGTTTTTATATCATATAATGAAAACTGGGCCGCCCATAACTCTCCTTGTTTACTCCCTTGGCGTGGCCCTTCGTTTAACCCTAACTGTTTTCGCTCTGTAAGTTCCACCAGGGCTTGCTGGCACTATTTTTCTTGGCGTAGGCTTCCTGGTAGATGTTGGCAAAGATAGCTCATACTCACCTACCTGGCCTTTTACATGATTGCCTAGCTCAACCATCAATTGTAAATTTAGATCTGCCACAACTACGGCTGCATTTTTTTCAATTTGTTTTGCGGCCAATAAATCTTCAATAATGGTTACAGCTGATTTATCCAAATCTTTAATACATTCTTTGTCCTGGAGATCTCTATAAATTAAATGTGTATCAGTGGCCACTTTTGCTGGCCAATAATCTTCCTCCTGGATCCTGCGTTCAAAGTCATTAATCTTTTCAGCCAGGATGTTTGCAAATGTTGGATCTCTTTTAAATACATAGCAACGAAAATCTGTTGATTGATATAAAACACTGACAACACCCCAATCACAATTCATCACTTCCATCTGGCCTTGCATTTGTATATAGCCACGCCAGTCCTCAAGCTCTTTAGCAGGATAATCCCTGGTAACTTTGTTCTCAATAACTCCTGGGCCGTTGAGCAGTACCTTGGAAGCTCCAGGAGTGTATATACCCCACTCTGGATCATCTTGTATAACCAAGTTGTCTGCCACGGCCCTTGCATCAAGTGAGGCTTGCAAAGGCAAAGTTGAATGATTAAATCTTTGTTTAACATCAACCTCTAGCTGTTGAAGTCTGAGCAATTCTGCTGCCCTTAATATGCATGGTTCTTCTAAAACATTTCCCATCTCTGTAATTCTGTTACCTGGCGTTCTAACATTCTCGCCCTTCCTGGCCCTTATGCAATTGTCCAGGGTAGTTACATCTTTATTAAAGATCCTTGGAAGCAAGCTACATGATGCATAGCCATCGTCTGTTATTTTTCCTACTGTTCCCATTTGCTATCTCTCCATTAAATAATTAACTTCATCTAAACTATCTCTCAGCTCAATTGGCTGCTGTTGATTAATAAGGTGTAATAAGGTTTGGCCGCAATCATTTGTTACGGCTAAGATTTGATGTCTGTTAAACAAAACTTTTCTGGGCTTGCCCAGGACATTTAAAGAAATATTTTTTACAGGTTTTTTTAATTGTTGATACATATATTTATTTGTTAAGGAAATACAAAATGACAAAAACTGGAAAAAGCCCAGCTGCTAATTGCAGCTGAACCAATGTCCAATCAATGCTACTTAACATCTCGCTGGTTGTAATTTAATCTCATTGACAATGGGATATGCCTCCAGATCCTAAGCCTTCTTCTGTGGGCCATATACAGATCTAATATGTATTTAGCAGGTATAAGTAAAATTACAATTATTAATAAATTAAGCATTATTTTCTCCTTTTCTAAGTTGTAGCCAGGCATCAATACCAAGTGCATAAACCTCTGGGCTTACTCTTGCATCATTAAAATAATGTGCATAACCACTTTCAATAATATTGTCTGTTACCTGTTTGGCAGAACCAACATCGCTGGCCAGAAGTTCCTGGATCATTAAATCAATTAATAAATTTAAGTCTTTCCTGCTAATTAATTTTTTATCTATTTTGTTGTTATAGATATTTCCAAGATGGCTTCGTTGCGAATCATCTAGTTCAATTGATATATTAGTTTTCATTATGATTTTCTCCCATAAAACTCATCGCCACTAACCTTGGCTTTATCAAGCCTGGCCATTAAATTTTTTGTAGTTTTATTTTCTGTCCAGGTCTTTTTAAATTCTGGGTTGTGTTCCATAACATTGGTTACAAGCATATTTATTAGCCTCACCTCAGTTGGATTTAGATGCACATTTATTTTGTTGCTCATTATGCTGCTCCTTTTAGATTTCTTTCTTTTATAACATCCCAGGATGCGGCAATATCTTCTTTTATGCCTTCTAAAAGAATAGCGTGTGATATTTTGCTACATCTTCTGCTGCAATTTTTTACAATTTCTTTTGCATAATAATTATTATATTTTGTAGAGAAATATGCCCAACTGTTAATCTTGCTGCTATCTTCATTGCATATAAAATTTTCTGTAAGTGGCAGTTTGCTTAATAGTCCATTTGGATTATATGAATGAAAAACACTTGCATTTTTTATGCTCATGCCTTCATCTGAAGTTGCAGTTTCAGTTAAATATTCCCAGCTGTTATTTGTATTTCTTTTCATGTTATTTTTCTCCCTGGGTTGCCCCTTATTTATTAACATAAGTTATTGTAACAGTATATTTATATATTTATCTTAAATAGTTAGTTATTTTGAATATAAATATTACGAGTTATAACCAGGATCTCAGCTGCAAAATGCACATTTATCGTAATATGGAAGCCCCCAGGCCTCGTTTAAGCGATTCTTTTGCCCTGGCCTATGCCATAGCATTAACGAGATTACGGCTTTTCTGGTAGATCTAATAAATTATCAATTACTGGTATTTGTGTTAAAGATCCCAAAGTTTCCTGGAGTGAGTCATATTCCATGTTGTCGATGATGGCTGTTTTTTGGTATACAAAATACCTCTGGCCGCTTGAGTTTGGTACAAAGAGGATTCGCTTTTCTGGAAAGAAAACAAAAGCGTAAATGTCGCAATGATAATTACGATGGGCCTCAGATTTAGATCTATGAGTTTCATTTGGAAAAGTGTATTTGCCCTCTTTGGATCTGTTCCTGGATTTAACTTGTACTTTGTATAAAGCATTACCAAATTCAACGATAAGATCTGCTGGATGTGATTCGCAGGTTTCATAGCACCAGTCTGAATATTCCAGAAGGCAGGATTTAACTAATGCTTCCCCCAGGGATCCTAATCTTTTGGCGTTGTTGTTTTGTTCAATTGATTTTGACATTTGGCCAATTCCTCAGAATTAAAAATTGCTCGTCTGCCAACCTGTTTTGCATACTTTGAATCTAATAATTCAATAGCAGCTCTCTCCCATTCTCCCAGCTTACAAAAGGCCAGAGTTTTCCGAAATGATAATAGTGTGTGGATCCCAAGATTAAAGCAGAGATCTATAAAAACATATTGAGCGTTTAGCGGCCAGGATCTCCATTCAATTAAATGCTTATCAAGATCCTTAAAACAACTTTGTATGTCATTGTTTAATAAATACATGGCCTCATCTTCTGTTATGCCTCTGGTATCCAAGTTGCGGCCAACACCTAAGCTAGTATATCCCTGGGAACATTTATAGGATTGCAATACTAGGCCCTCAAAATCAATAAGCCTGGATCTAATTAGATCTCTATTAAATCGCTTATCTTCTTGTATGGCCATGTACATTATTTGCCTACGCCCTGGACACGCTCATAAGATCTAAGGCCACCCAGGCCCAACATTCCCATTAATACTGGCAGCATGGTAGATGTATCTGCTTGCGGTACTTCTATCCCAAATGGATGCAACAATGGACTAATTAAAAAATTGACTGCAAAACCAAGAACACATACCCAGGCCGTTGCTGGCCGCCAGGAAGATTGAAACCAATGGCCTCTGGCATCTTCTTTGTTCAGTTCTACTTGTAATTTGTTAAGAGAAATTATTTCTTTATTAAGCTCATGTTGCAGCTTAATTTTAAGATCTTTATCAGCAATAAATTTATCCAGAATATCGCTAACTGGCTGAATGAGTTTATCAATCATTAAAATTTAAATAAGGCCTCTTACAATGATTGTAAAAAGTGATGCAGCAATAGTTGTAAGGCCGCCAAGCAGCCATACCTTCATGCTGTTCATTGAGGCCTGTAGATCATCTGTTTTCTTGTAGATAGTTTTCCATCTTTCCTCGCACATTTTTTCATGCACTCTTAAATCAGAGTGAACATCATTTGCTGTTTTGCGAGCAGACATTAGAATTTAAAAAACTTAACTATCTTTGCCCAGATTTTTGGCTCAAAGCATTTAATTGAAACTAAAACTGTAATTGTTACAGCACATAAAACCATTAATAGATCCATAATTATTCCTTTTCTGTAATAGGATTTTGTTCTGGGTTATCAACCACCACTTCTTCTTTAGCAGCTGCCATAAAATCATCCAGGCGATATTGTTTGTTCCTGTTTATTTCAGCAAACTTTTGTTCTAGTGCCACTAAATCTTTTGAGATTGGCTCAAGCTCTCTTATAAGTTGCAATTGATATTCAGAACATTCTGATTGCTTCCAAGATCTTGTATTGCCTTCCTCATCGTTAATATTAATAACGATTGGATCTACTACCACTTCTTCTGTTTTTTTACTTTTATCATTCATAATTCTAAATACTCCCTTTTGTTGTTTATAAAATTAAATTATACAGAATTATTTGAAATATATGTATTGTTGTGTTTGCCATATTATCCTTCTAGTGTTTCAATTCTTGATTTTAAATCTTCTATTAATGTTTGTTGTTCTTGCATGGCTTTTACAAGTAGTGGAACTAGCTTTGATTCGTCTATGCTTTGTGGTTTTATATCACCTGTGTTGACTGCAACCATATCTTCTGCTTCTTCTGCTGAATAAACAGCATCTTTGTTGCCTGCTACAGCTTGTGGTACTACGCTTTGCACTTCATGAGCTAAGAAACCATCTACCAGTGTATTATCATCATCATTTATCCAATTAAATCTAGCAGGTTTAAGTTGTTTTAATCTAGTTGTAGCATCCCATGAGTAATCTACATTTTCTTTTAATCTGTAATCTGAAGCAGTAGTATATTGAGTAGCATTGTTATTGGTTGTAATAGCACCAACTGAAGTGCTGATATGATAAAAACCTATAAGTGTTTGTGCGCCATAAGTAGTTGCAGCAGTAGTCCAACAAAACATCGGTACTGCGGAAGTTTTGATTGCCATTCCATGACCACCCGTTTCTAAAGTTACGAATTCAGAACCTGAAACAACTTCACCAGTTGCATTTACCATGTAAATATGTCTATTTTCTTTAATTTCTAAAGCCAATGTGCCTTGTTGATAGAACCTTGTTCTATGACCTAAGAAACTCATGCTTTTATAAGTTCCGCCATTATCACTAATAGCCATCATTCTTGCTTCAGATGAAGCTGTAAGAAAACGCCAATTAATATCACTTGCAACCTGCACTGTAAGTGGAACAGTTGTAGCGGCAACTCCAATTCCAACATTTCCATCTGCACGAATGTTCACAGCTTCTTTAAAAGTTATTGCTGCACCTGCACTTCCTGAAGCTGCAACATTAAATGAGTGAGTACCATTAACCTGTGTGTAATGAGATGCTTCGTCTGTAGATATATAGCTAAGTCCTGCTGATGCATCATCATAAACATTCTGCATTATTCTAAATGACTTGCCTGCTCCTGTTGCTGTCTTTCCTTGAATAACTGCGTTACCACCTAATTGCAATACATTTGCATCACTAGGGTGTCCTGCATTATTGCTAGTCATGCCAAGATGCAGTCCGTCATAAGTAAGGCTTGCTTCACCCTCTAATGTATTTGCTGTGCCACTACCAGTTATGATTCTGTTATTAGAGTTGTTGTTAATAGTTGTTCCGCTAACAGTGGCAAAAGATAATGTTCCAGATCCATTTGTAGATAAAACCTGGCCACTGGATCCATCGCTTACATTAAGGGCCGTTATCCCAACAGAATTATCTGCTAGCAGCTCGCTTGGTATTGTTGTGTTTGCCATATTATCCTTCTAGTGTTTCAATTCTTGATTTTAAATCTTCTATTAATGTTTGTTGTTCTTGCATGGCTTTTACTAATACCGCTGTAATTGCACCATAGTCTAATGATTTATAACCGCTGTTTTCATTTGTATGCACAATTTCTGGGATAACTGTTTCAATTTCCTGTGCAATAAAACCAATGTCATCTATATCATCTAATTTCATTTGGTATTTTCTAGGTTGTAGATTTAATACAGTTAATAAACCATATTCAATATCTGCAACATTTTTTTTAAAGGCTATATCTGAGCCATTAGTCCAAGCACCAGAAGAAGATAAACTGCCCTCGTTACTACCATTCCACCAGTAAAGACCATTTGACCAAGAATAATTATGCCTAGGGCTTGAAACATTTGGAGAGTTCCATGTAATACCTTGATAACTACCACTGTTTAAACCATTTGGCTCTATACATCCACTTGAAGAATTTGAGCCAATGCAAAGTGAACCTCTGCCATTCAATTTCATGTAATTTGTAGAGCTATTACCTCTAGCATTAAAAATTGTGTTTCCTGCTGCCGCACCTGCTGATATAAGCAACATACCATCACCAGCACTAGTATTTTCCATTCTAGTAACCCATGTGCCAGTAACAGCATCTCTTATGTCTAGTTTTGCTTCGGAGGATATTGTAGTTCCTATGCTTACACGACCATTGCTGCTGATCCTCGTGCGTTCTGTTCCGTCTTGATAAAAAATCGTGTTTAAACCTAAAATTCCAATATCACGATATGAACCTGCGGATGTATTTACTGATTGTATTCTTGACTGACTTGTGCCTGCATGGTGCATGAACCTTAATTGATAATCATTAGTTGTTTGTACTTGAAAAGGCACTGTTGGCGTGCAATTAATACCAACCCTTTCTGAGCTATCAATAGTTATGGCGGTAGCATTAGCATTAGAAACTATCCCATCTACACCACCTGCCGAAGTAGCAAAAGATAATGTACCAGATCCATTTGTTGTTAGTACCTGGCCGCTGGATCCATCTGTAACATTAAGTGCTGATATGCCAATTGAATTGTCTGTTATAACGCTTGATGTGATTTTAGTGTTTGCCATTTATGCGTTCTCCAGTGTTGTGATTCTAGCTTCTAGTTCTTGTATTGTTTTTACTAGCAGTGGTACAAGTTTGCTGTGGTCTATTGATTGATAAACATTTTTTGTGTGGTTAGCTTCCCATGTAGTGTCTGTGTCAAACCTTCTAGCAGTTTTTACATCTCCCACTATTGAAGAATTTTCTCCAATATCTCCATTGTCATATTCAGCTTGTGTGTAAAGAACTTCTAATTTGCCTGCTTCCCATTCAGCTTCAGTAACACCTGCTTTTACTACATTGCCCTCTGCATTTAAAACAACATTAGTAACTGCTTCCGTTGCATCTTTAGAACCTTCAGTTGCTTCGGGTACAATACTTGAAACTTCATGTGCCATGAATCCATCTACCAATGTATTTGAATCATCTGAAATCCAGTTAAATCTAGCAGGTTTAAGTTGTTTTAATCTAGTAGTAGCATCCCATGTGTAATCTACATTTTCTTTTAATCTGTAATCTGAAGAAGTGTTGTATGTAGTTGCATTGTTATTACTGTTTTTAATACTACCAATTTGGTTTAATCCACCATTATGAAACGACATTAATGTGTAACCACTTGAATTAGAGCCTGTTAAATAAATACCTACATCACTTCTACCAGTTACGAATAATGCTGCTGCACCACCAGTACCAAACCCATCTGTTCTGTTTATAAGAAACTCACCTGTATTATCAAGTCTCATGTACTCTGTTTGATTACAGCCAAAGGCTAAAGGACCATTGTTCTCTGTAATAATGCTACATTTTGAAACCTCTGCTGCTAAGTTTAGTTTTCCACCACTACCATTGTTCCCTATTAACTGTAGAACCATAGCGCCATTAGCACCTGCCATCATATCTACATACTTGTTTGAGCCATAGTATTGTGGTGTTCTTCCTATACCTACATTTCCATAGTTGGTTACTTGTACTAATCCGCTCAAGGTTGTACCTGCTCCTGCTCCGAACCGCATTAAATCTTGCGCACCTGCTGCAACAATCATGCATCTATTAGAGTGGTTATACTGTAGATAGCCGTCATACAGAGCTGCTCCACTTGCAGAATCTCCAAAAAGTATTGAGCCTACGCCACTATCAACTGAAGCTATGGCTATTTCTCCGTTACCAGTTCCATACTCACCAACTTGTAAACTTCTTTGCGGTGAGCTTGTACCAATTCCCACCTTGCCAGCATTCATAGCTAAAGTATTAACACCGCCTGTGTAAAAACCTAAATAATTATTTTCAAATGACATATAGGTATCGGTATCTCCTGCGTGTCCGATGTCATCTGCAACATATAAATTATTTACGCTAGATATGTTCTGTGAGAATGTAACATTTTCAGAACTATCAATTGTTATAGCAGTAGCATTAGCATTAGATACTATTCCTGCTACACCACCACTAGCATCTTCCCAAGCAACTCCACTACCAGTAGATGTTAATACCTGTCCGTCTGAACCTTGATCTGTTCCAATTTTTAAATTGCCAATAGATGCTATTCCTGCTAAATGAAGATCTTTATACTTATAAGTGCTTGTACCTAAATCAATCGCATTACTTACGCCAGAACCCTCATCTCTACAAGGATAATAAGCTCTACCAGTGCCAGCTGAATGGCCAAATCCTAAGCCAACATCGGCTGATCCTTGGTTAAATCCTATAAAGAAATTAGTTTGTCCATCCTGTGAAAAAGTACCAAGATTCCCAACTGTTGTAACATTCAAAGTTCCTGCAATTGCAATATTGGTATCTAGCTTTGCGCTGGTAACTGTTCCATCGCCAACCACATTGATTGTGGTTTGTGTAAACATAATAACTTCAATGGCAACACTTGCAGCTGGTGCGGCACTAAAAGTTAATACAGTTCCAGATACAGTGTAGGTTGATTTATTTTGATATACCCCATCCAAATGAACCTGTGTATTATTTTCGGACACTGGTGCAATTGATAAAGTAAATGTTGTATCTGATCCATCGCCAGTAAATGAATTTAATATGACATTGCTTCCGCCAATGGCAGATTTAACATGGTGAACAACTATGTTGCGGCCGTTAACTGGTGCTGTATCAAAAGTGATAGTAGTTCCGCTGGCCACAAAATCAGCTTTGTTTTGGTAAACGCCTTCTATAAAAGCCAACAAATTATCTTCGCTAGAAACAGTGCTGCTTAATGTAAATGCGGTTGCAGATCCATCGCCAGTAAAGTTATTGGTTTCCATTGCAGAAGCACCACCGCCACCACCTGCTATGGCACCCCATTCATCGGTGTAACCTTCAAATCCTTCTGTGGTTGTGTTATATCTAAAATAACCTGGTGCTGGGCTTGAAGGTCTTTGGCCTGTTGTTCCAGCTGGCAAATGCACCGCATCTGTATTAGATCCAAGATCCAGAGAAACATCTGGTGATGCTTGGTTAATACCAATTCTTTTGCTGCTTGCATCAACCTTTAATGTATTTGTATCAACAATTAAATTGCCTGCTATTTCTAAGGCAGATATTGTTCCCAGGCTGGTTATGTTTGGCTGTGCTGCTGTGCTTAATGCTCCTGCTAGTTCGCCACTTGATCCATAAATTACAGCCTTGCTATTAACAACTGTGTTGGCCACAGATCCATCTAATAAATTTAGTTCTGTGGCAGTTGAGGTTAATGCTGTGCTGTTTAAAGTAATGCTAGTGGCATTAAGGTTGCCTAATATTAGATTAGCTGCTTGGTAACCTGTTGCACCAGTATTTACAGTTGTTGATGGCTCTGTTTGTGTATCAGTAAAAATTCTAAAAGTATTATCTGTAGATGCATCGTAAAAAATGCCGCCATATTTTGTCGTTGCTGATTCTACATATTTACCATAAAAACCAAAATCAATTGAGTTGCCACTATTGTTATTAGATAGGCCTGTAAAATTATTATCAGTAACAACTGGGCCAGTTTGCGTGGTAGTTCCTGCAACTGTTAGATCTCCAGCAATTGTTAAATCATTGCTTATAGTTACATCGCTTGGCAATCCAATTGTTAATGTATCTGTTGCACTTACTGCTACATCAACTTCGTTTGAAGTACCTGCAACTGTCAAGGTATCACCGCCAGCTATTGTTTGACTGTTAGTGCCATCGCTAAGAGTAAAGCCAGTTGAAATGCTTGTAGTAGATGCTGCTGTAATTCTACCTTTAGAATCAACAACTAAAACTGGTATCGCTGTTGCACTACCATAACTTTGTGCTGTTACTCCAGATGTTGCCAAAGAAACAGCTCCGCTACTAACAGAAAATTCATTTGTAAAAGATGCAATACCTTTGTTTGAGCTTGTAGCTATTTCTGCTGAATATGTAATTGTTTTTGCATTTTCTACAATGTCTAAACCTTCGCCAGCTGCGTATGTAATTGTTTCACCTAAAGAAACAGTGCTTGTATTAGATCCATCGCTAACTGTAATTGCTGAATTAACAAGTTTTGAATTTTCTATAGATCCTGCCAATTGTGAATTGGTAATTGTTCCAGATAATGAAGATGTTGGATAATTGGTAGCATCCGATAAGTTGAATGCAGGAGTAGCATCTGCCGCACCCAGGGCTAGACTAACACCACCAAACGAAACTGTTGTATTAGCAAGTTTGCTGTTTGCGATACTGCCTACCAACATATCATTGGTTACAATTGATGTATCTCCGCTGCTTAATAAATTTCCTGTTGTTGCTGGTAGCGTTAAAGTTTTATTGCCACTAAAAGCATAGTGAGCAGGTGCTTTTATTCTTACATAATGAGCATTGTTAGATTCACAATAGAAATCTATGTATGACTGTGAGCCACCATTCTTAATCTTTATAGCACCCTGGGATATTTGCACACCATTAGTAGAGCCACCACCAATAGATGCTGTAACAGTTGTTAAACCAGTTAAGCTACCTAGTGAAGTTATAGCTGTTTGAGCCGCTTGAGTAACAGTTAATGCAGATCCAGAAACATTACCAGTAACATTACCAGTTATTGCACCTTCTATATTTGCAACCAATGTTCCCAATGAGGCCAAAGTTATATTGCCTGTAGCGGATCCATCTGCTGTTGTAAGGCCCAGGGTAAATTTATCCGCAGACTCATCCCAAATAAATACAGCATTATCTGAAGATCCTCTTTGTATTAACATTCCAGAATCATTAACTGGCGATCCAGTTAAATTGGCATTTAATTCAAAAAGGTTATCTTCTATTTTTAGATTTGTTGTATCTAAATAAGTTAAATCACCATTAACAGTTAAGTTGCCACCAACTGTTAAATCATTTGCAACCGATACATCTGTTGGCAAAGAAACTGTAATAGATGCAGTTTCAGATCCAGATCCAGATACAGCAATTTGATTGGCCGTACCAGCTATAGTGGCTACATAATTTCCTGTGGTTTTTGTTCCCAGGGCAACCGCATTATCATCAATTGTTAAACTTAAAACTACATCGGCAGATCCATTAAAGTTTTGGGCCGCAGCTGTAGCATCACCAGCAATAGAAAATGTCCTGGTTGCTGCTAATGTAGTGGCCGTGGCTGAGTTACCAGAGGTTGATGCAGCTACAACATTTAAATTATCAATAAATGTTTTATCTACCGAGGAATTAATTTTTGTAACTACTCTGGAATCTGTGTAATAAAGATTGCTAGATCCTTCAGATACAGTGTCCGTATTTCCTTGCGTGTAAGTTAAAACACCAGTAGATGAATCATAAGAAAGCTGGGTTGATCCTTCTGATATTGCGGCCCTAGATCTTGCATCTGTGTAATAAAGATTTCCAGACTCAGAGAGCTGCGATGTGTTAAAAGCGGACAAAGAAACAACGCCAGTAAATGTTCCAGCTGCATCGTCATAAGTCCAGGTAAGGCCAGTGCCATTTTGTATAAGTGCTGCAACTCTATCATCTGTTCTTTCGTTGGTAAAAAATAAATTAGTAGATCCTTCTGTTATGTTGTCTGTGGTTTTTTGGGCCAATCTGGCATCCCATCTGGCCTCTGTATAATAGAGGTTAGATCCTTCTGCTAAAGATCCAGTATTTTTTGTGGCCAGCCTTGTATCAAAAGCAGCAAAGCTCCTGGCATCTGTGAAATAAAGATTGCTGCCTTCGCTAAGATCTGAGGTTGAATGATTTGCAATGCTGGATACTTGACCAGTTAAATTAGAAGTTACATTTGCAAATTCAACATTATCAGAAGTTCCAACTGACTGGCCAATAGAAAAGGTTATGTTGTTGCCGCTTAAAGCTGAGGTAACACCAGTTCCACCTAGTAAGCCTAGTGTTTCTGAATCAAGATCTATAGAACCAGAATTAGTACCATCACTTATATCAAGATCCTCAGCTGTTATGGCCGCATCAACATAAGTTTTAATGGCTTTGGCTGAGGCCAGAGTATTATCGGATCCAGAGACTGAGGTTAAATCAGTGTCCAGGACACCAGATTTTAAATTATCAACCTCAACATTAGATAAAGTATTGTTATCAATATCTATGGTTTTATTTGTAAGTGTTTGGGATCCAATTAGAGTTGCAACAGTAGAATCAATATTAAAAGTAACTGTGTTCTCAGCTCCAACAGTTGTTATACCAGTGCCGCCATTTAGTGTAAAAGTTTCGCTATCAAGATCAATTGAAAGCACTCCACCGCTATTTGCTTGAAAATCTAAATCTTGGGCCGTAACTTGGGAATCAATATAAGTTTTTAATGATTGTTGTGTGGCCAAAGCTGTTGCTGAATTACTGGCTAAATTATCTTCATCTAAAATAGATGTAACTGTGGATCCGCTGCTAAAAGATAAGCTGGTTATGCCATTAACAGTACCACCATTAATATCAACTGTATTATTAGCTGTAATACTCCAGGGCAAAGTTATCCAGGCATCATTACCGCTGTTGCGGATTTTCATAGCTGAGGTGTTAGTATCTACCCATAATTCATAGGCAAACATAGTAGCTGGCTCTGTGGCCCCAGAGTTATTGGAAACAATTGCAGAAAGTGCATTGTTTAAATCAGCTCTGAAATTTGCTCCAGATTGATTGATTAAATTGTAATCATGTTGAGCCATTAGCCATCCTTTTGTTGTTTATAAATTTTACTTTTATTAATTGATTTACGCATATATATTTTATTCTGGTTGTGTTGGAAAGTTTACAGATGCAAAATCATCATCATCTGTATATTGTGATGGTAAATCCCTTAATGCTTGCCTATATGTTGTCCATTCTTCTTTCTTTGCATCAATTAATGGACTATCAATTCCAACAGTCCAATCGCAGTCTTTTAATAACAAAGATCTATTATTTCTAATCTTATCTAGTGTGGTTAATGGTGTTTCTGGCCTATATGCTTTCATATTTATTGTTTTGATAATTTAATAATATTTAAGGCAGAAGAAAATCCACCTATATCAACTGGCTCACCCCCAGCTGGGTTATCTTGTTTAACTTGGCCCTGGAAATCTACTGTGTAAGTTGTAGCTGCTGCAAGTGAAATTGTACCCTGCTGAATAATAGGCTGTATTGCAGCACTACCAATTGGAGATAAGTAATCAGCAACTACAGTGCTGCCAACTCTAATTCTTGATTCAAGTTGTGTTAAAGAATGAAAATCACCGCCTACCATGCAAGATGCCTGGATCATGTAAACACCAGCATCCGCTGTAGTGAAGCTAAATGTGTGTATGTTACCAAAATTATCTCCAGACCTTCCATCTGGAAAATTAGAAGTACCAGAAGCACTTGCTGATTTTTGCGATCCAACGGCTCTGGTTCCTATTTGTGTAGTGCTAATTCCATCCGTTTTAATAATCAGTTGTCCGCCACTTGTATCAAGTGTTACGCCATCAATCTGAATTTTATCAGCTGATAGATTGGTGATCCTGGCGTTGTCAATAAATACAGTTCCACCAGTAACAGTAAAAGGAAGAATTCCAGTTCCAGATCCATTGTCAATTGCAAAAGTATCAGCTAAAAAAGCAATGGTGCTAGTTGCACCAGATCCAGTAGAAGCATTAGAGCTTAAAACCATTTGTGCCACAGCACCATTTGCATTTACTTTTAAGGAATAGGCAGCAGAAGCATTGCCATTTATTGTAGCTACTGCTGAAGAATTTGTTGTAACTCCAGCGGTGTTACTACCAGCCACAACTGTTAAAGCCGTTAAGGCCGTTGCCGTAGCTGCCTCAGCTGTAGTAACAGTTACAATATCTTGTACGGCAGTTGCAAGGGTTGTTCCTTGACTGCCAACAGTTGTATTTAACGAGTTATATAAAGTTACAAGCGTTGCATCCCTGGCTTTTTCCCAGGCATTGTTAGCAGAGTTTCTAATATACAGCTGATTGTCATCGTCTGTATCAATCCAAATATCTTGCGGTTGCAATGCTGTATTGTCTGCCCTGGTTGTTGGAGCTGAGGTTGCTCTTTGCAACTGCGATGCATTAGTACCACCAGCTGAAATTGCACTTGTTACATCTGAGGAGAGTTTAGCTATTGTTATTGCATTGCTTTGGATATCTTCGGATCTTACTGGCAAATTTGTAATGCTAAAAGATAAAGTGCCAGCATCGGATTCAGCTTTTACCGAATTTATTGCCGTAACTTCTGCTGTATAAGATCCAGTAGGTAAAAAATCCAAAAAAGCATAATTGGATGTAACGATATTATTGTAAACAGCAACAGATCCGCTTTTTATAATTACCCTATATTCGTTTGTAGGAAAATCTGTGTTTTCTGTCCAGGTTATATATGGCCTGTTGGTAGAGCTTGCAGTTGTATCAACAAAAGATAATCCTGTAGGAGTTACCAAAGCAAAGGCTGAAGGAATATTTGCCTTTGGAGCAACATTAGCGGCCGCTGGCAAAGTATAGGTATACACATCAAAATAAATTATTGCGGTTACGCTTAACAATCCATTTGGCAAAAGATCAATTGTTTCAATTCTGTAAAGCGTTGCATTAAGATCTAGTGGTGCATAAGTAATGTCAATAATATCTCCAACATTACACTTATATAACTCTGGAGTTGCCTGGAAGGTTATTTGTGTTTGGTATCTGCTCCTGGCCAGTACGCCTTTGCCCATGTTAAAAGCCACATAAGGAGAGCTGACAAACTCACAATCAATTTTTATTTCTAATTCTTCACCTCCATCATCTGAAGTAAAATCATTTGAATCTGTAGTTGCTTCATGCAAAACAGTTACAGTATCTGCCTCATAGCCTTTCTGCGAATTAAAATAATTAACTACAACTTTGTTATACCTATTGTCTTTGTTGCCATAATTAATACTTATACCGCCTTCGCTAATTATGTGATTGTCATTTACAGAAAATGTTGAGGATCCAGTATCTTCTATGGCTAATTCATATTGCCCATTAACATAATTAAAAATACCTCGCATTGATCCAAGCAATGCTTGGCTGTTTTCCATCACTGTTTTATTTGCATCAATAACACCATGACACTGAAACCTATTTGTTTTTATTAAAACTGTTCCAGTTTCATCTGTAAATGTGGATCCTAAATTTGCATTTGTAAATATTTTATTTATTTGTGCATCGCCAAAATATTGATCTCTTGATGTTGAGTCGATTTGTATTCCATCGAAAATGGTTCCAGAATTTCCGTCTGTTAAAAATAACTTATCGCCAGCTCTAATTTTTTTCCATATAGATTCTGTTGTTGTCATTAAGTTAGTTCCAGCAATGCCGCTAAAAGTTATCGCTGTAGATGAACCATTAAAATCTGGGGTGTTTACTAAAGTATCGCAAGCTGTAGCAGCTGTTTCAAAGCTAGTAAAATTTAATTGATTAGATCCAAGGCCTTTTCCATATTCAGCATTTGAAATATAGTCCAGGAAACATAAAGCAGGATTGCTTGAATAGGTGTAAGTGCTTGGAGTTCCAAATGTTTGGCTTGAATCCCTGGGATCAAAAACTTTTTTGCCTCTTACAACAACAGTTAATTGCGGCAGTCCTTTAAACATAGCCTTGCTGTCAAATTCAGCACTAAATGCAATGTATGCAATGCCATTAAGTTTATGTGCTGTAGTCCATTTGGTGCCTATGGATGCATTTAACATGGGATCTACTGTCTGGCTTGTTGCCCCATGATGTGCATTAGCTACAAATCTATATCGTTTTGTAGGATCTGTTCCACTTATTCCAGAAGAAGTTTGATTAATGTTGCCAACCTGGTTGGTTGTGTTTAAGCTGCCAGCTCCAGAGCTAATTTTATCTGAGCCTAAATAGTAACCATCTCTGAAAACCTTTGTATCAGTAATTGGAACGCCATTGAGTTCAATTGTTGTTAGATCTATATGATCTACTGGGCCAACACTTAAAGCATAAACACAAAATAGATCTTTAGATCTATTGTCTGCCGTATCTAAAAAAATTAGCTGAGATCCAACACGCCTTGTTCCGTAAATAATGCTTACCTTTCCGCCAGCTGCAACCTTAGTTGCTAGTATGTCCTGGCCTTTACGAAGTAAATCCTGGGCAGTCATAAAATTTTTGATCCCAACAGCAACAGTTAATATTTGAAAAGCTGTAAAAACAGCAGCTGCAACTTTGCTTTTTGCTAAAAAAGTACCAACCCTTATAAAAAAAGCTACAACTGGATTGCTAAGAAAACTACTACCTACGGCCTCTGATACAGCCATTAACTACCCCACCTAATATCATCTTTTGTTTCGGTGGCGTATTCAAAACCTTTATCGCCAGTGCTAAATGATTGCTGTGATTCGTCTGAATAATGACGGCCTTTTGTAAGGCTCCAATTTGCCCAATGATTGGCAACAATAATATTTATATCTGTATTATCGCCAGTTTCACTTATGGCCACAGATCTTATGTTGCCTGTAAAAAAATTTATAGCACCAACAAGACTCTCATTAACATCTAAAAAACCAAGATCTACAGTTACTTTTTTATCTACATAATTTCCATTAGATACTAAAGATCTAATTTCATTAGTAATATTGCTGCAAGTTACTGAAATCTCATCTACCTTTAATTCACCAGTTTCTTGAGTTTGATTAATTTGCAAAAAAGATCCACCAGCCGAATAACTGTTGCCGTTAAAAACTAAATCAGTGTAAAAATCTGTGGCCCTAACAGTTGTTGATAATGCAAATTCAACCAGGTAACAAATGCTAGTTTGTTGGGCTGATATTTGGGCCTGTAAAGCAGCACTTAATGTTCTTGGCATTAAGCTATAACCTCACGAACATCAAACGAAATTGAATAGAATCCAGATGGATCTGTTGAATACATTAGTTCGCCAGTAGATAGATAAACTGTAATGGCTGGCTTATTCATAGTTACAA
>Ga0308009_10000895_pt1 | contig 19139 bp, 20 predicted proteins | sample Neamet127_FD_203134 | JGI IMG/M metagenome (GOLD analysis project Ga0308009, IMG submission 203134) | Marine microbial communities from water near the shore, Antarctic Ocean - #127 | ecosystem: Environmental > Aquatic > Marine > Unclassified | place: Southern Ocean | collected 2014-07-24
GATCTTATCACCATTTGGTTTAATCATGACTATATCGTAGACCCATGTTCCAGGACCCATTGAGGTAGTTGTAGTATCACTTAACGCTGCTTGGAATAAGCCTGTTGATGCGTCTACAATAGACATCGTGAATGCGGTTGATTGTGTTGATGTGTATCTTTCTTTTAACGTTCCTTCAAACGTATATCCTGCTATATCAATGGCTGTATTACTTTCGGACAATGCGAATGACCTTGAGAAATCAGTTCCTTTATTGATTTTTATATTATATTCAGACATTTAAGTCTCCTAGTTTATAAATCCCATTAACACGAATTCACCGGCTTGGTAGATTAATGTAATGAAGAATGCGAGGTTGAAGAAATTAACTGTAGTAGTTAATGCGACAACGAGTTTATCTGTAGGGGTTGGTGTGTTTGTAGTTTCTTTCATATTCTTATTTATGCAAACAAAAAAGCCCACTAGTTTCCTAGCAGGCTGATCCCATGATGAGTAATGGTAATGTCGTTTACCCCCATAACCGACACTACATCTATTTAACAATCGGGGGTGAATAAGACCGTGTTTTCTTCTTAGTTATGACAACTCTTTGTCGCTTTAATTGTTTTAATTCAGCGACTAACTCGTTGAGTTTATCTGCTTCTTTAACTATCATGTCCAATCGTTCATGCGGCAGTGGGTTGATTAATCTATACAACGTCTTTGCATCTTTCTTTTTCAGTTTCTTATGCGTTGACAGATTAAACCTTTTTGATATGAAATGTATCTCATCAAATGCAGTTGGGTGTAGATTGTATGAGAACGCAATACGCTTACTGTGTGACACTAACCACTGTTGTGCCTTCTGGTATCTACGGGCTTTATACCACCATCGTTCAAACTTAAAGTCTCTTTTCTTTATATCTTTATTTGTCATTATGCTTCTCCTAGTTTCATTAAGAACATTTCTTCCATTGTGGGGTTGTAGGGATCTTTTAGATATTTACTATGATTAATACGCTTATGGTTAATTGCATAGTATACTTCTATTGCTTTGCCATCATGATTGTAAGTTACTTCTGAAGGTCCTTCAACATTGTGTAACATGCCATAATCGTTATATGATGTTCTAACTACTACATGCCCACCATTATGACCAACAGCAGTTATCATTGCTGGGTTGTCTACATTATGCATGACACCATGTGGTTTCATGAATCGTATATTGTAATAAGGTGAGCTGGGTGTGGTGGTAATGTGTGTGACTACTTCATTTCTTTCTGCTATATCAATGATGTTATCGCCATTGATGAATACGTTGTCATTATCTATAATATGTATTGTTGGTGCTTTACTGTAATCCATTGTGTTTCTCCATTAAGTGAATAGCCCATCAAGTGTGTTATCAGGTTATATTGTGGCTGACTTACAATCTAACTATCAGGGCTAATGTTGACGCCTAACTTAGGCTGCAACTAGAACGGTCATAAGGTAGCGATACTCTTCTACAGTCCTTACATCTATTTAGTCTTAAATGTATTTGAGTTGTCAGTTTTAATCCAACCAAGATATGCTTCTAACATCTCTTGTCTGACATCTTTATTGTTTTCGTAGGTTTCATTGACGCATGTGTGACGCATTGTGGTGCAACCATAACAGTTGCATTCTTCTTTATATTGATTCATTATACTCATTTTATTTCTCTCTTTTGTTTGTCAGCGTTATCGCTAACTTATGTAACTATTATATCGTAACCAGTCTTGATTGTCAAGGTTCTGCTTAGATCGTTTTGATCTATGTTTATATATTTTTAGTCAGTCTAGTAGTAGATAGATCAGTTCCTAATACAAACATCATCCATTCTTCTTCTGTTATATGTGTTCTATCTTTAAAGTATTTGTCACACACTTCTCTTTTTATTAGGTGTGTCCCATCATAAAATACTATATGGTAATCTTTCATTGTGTTGCTCATGTTATATCCTTTTAATTTTCATGACCTAAAACATCAAAAAGGTCACTTAGGTCATCATTTAGGTCATCAAAAAACACCGTTTCATGACCTATACCCCCCTCTGAATCGCCTATAGACCCGAAAAGTCATCAAAACAGCCAAAAGTCATCAAAATAAGGGGTTTTTCAGATATAGAAAATTACTTTTTTATTTATAAATCTTATATTTCTGAGAACCCATAAAACGGTGTATTTTGATGACTTATGACCTTTTTCATGACCTAAGTCACTTTTGGTGACATTTAGTTCATGTCAGCCTTATGCTTGTTCATGATTGCTGCAATGTTGATTACCTTATTGGTCTCTGGGGAATGATTGGTAGACAGCACATAATGTGTTTTATTCCCAGCATACTTATCATAAGACACAGTGCAGATTGATCGCCAGTCAAAAGTGTATGGAGATTTCTGAAATTCACCAGTTAGTCGGAATGCTTGTAGTCTTGCTTTGTCTTCAAGCCCTACATCAATTTTAGTTGCATCTTTAAGTTCATAGCCGATCTTTGCATCTTTAAGATATTTTTCAAACTTATCTTTAACTGTTTTCTGTTTCCACTTATCATTCTCTGTGATGTCTTTAACTAATTCATGTAACCATTCAGTTGCGACAACACCATTCTTTTTAATCATAGGCATAAGATCGTCAAACGCTTTAACAATTTCTGACTTCTGATCTTCAAAACGTGCGTGATAATCAGCGCCGTGTAATGCTTGTAGATTCTTACCAATAGTCGCTTCATGTTTCAAAATCATAGCGCCCAGCCATTTACCGACTTCTGTTCTGTTCTCTACAAGATTATTCCAAACATTTTGAATGTATGCATCAACGTCTTTAATGCCACGCCTTGCTGCTTCATCTGCCATTGTGGTGTCAGTTTGCACAACAGAGAATCTTCTATCTTCTGCTGATGCTGAACCACCAGATAATTGAACAACACCTTTAGGATTGTTACTTAGGAATAAGAAACTAAAGTTGCGATCTGTCTGAACAGAATCCTGCCCTTTCTTTTCAAGACGCATATCTTTCTCGCCAGTTGCTTTTTTTAGTTTTGCTAACTGTAGTTCTTTCTCGCCAGGTTCATCATAGTATAATACCATTGCGTTTTCCCATGCACTGTTAAACTTATCAAACTCTTCAATGTTACCAGATACGATACAAGAAGATGTAAAGATAGTTTTAAGGAGATTTACGAATGTGTTTTTACCAGTGCCACCAGCACCACCACCTAAGTCTATATTAGGAGTTGCTGAACTAAGTTCAGGATTGATATATTTCATAAGAATCCATCGTTCAAGATGTTCAATATTTTCTTTCTTACCACCACCTACACAATAGAACAAGAAGTCAAGTCCTTCATCATAGTTAACGTCTTCGCTAGGTTGAACCCAGAATTTCCTGATGTTATTCATTTTATTATAGACTGTGCCCTCTGCCCATTTATTGATGTCAAAAGTAGACCGAACATCGTTATAAGTGTGACCTTCTTGAATAAACATATTGAGGATTTTGTCTTCATCAGCACCTCGTAATATACTGCTATTGCATTCGTTTTCAAACCATCTTACAAGTTTTCTACCACCCAATGTGAATGTTCTAACTTGAGGATTAACGACTGTCTTACCAAAGTCTTTGCAGTAGATAATTTTATTTTCTTCAACTAAGTAACCAACATTTAGTTTATCAATGACATCTCTTACTAATTCTTTATCTACTAACCAATGCTTTGAATCTCTTGCAGAACCTTCTTTTTCTCGGTAGTCGTCTGTTGCTTTTTTAAGCGCAGTTAATTTTTGTTCAGCATTCATCAGATCGTATTCAAGTTTGATTTTAGAATTAATGTCTGTTTCAGTTTTAAGTTCTTCTTTATATATGCTGATCTCTATACCAATCTTTCGTGATTCGTCCTCTAATTCATGTATTGTTATTGTTTTAGCCATTATACCTTTGCTCCATATTTTGCTGTTAGTTCTTCTTTTAATTTCTCAAAATCATATTCTTCTCTAGTCTTCTTCAAAAAGATTTCATCATCTTTGTAGTGTTTGCGCAGCAAATGTATCACGGATCCCATTGTTACACCACCTGTTGACGACGACCACACCTTATGACAGTCTTCGGCAGTTTTACTACCCGTTGTCGTTGAAGTAATTAGTAAGAAATCATCAACACTATAACCTCCAGACTGTAAGCCCCAACCTATATTGCGCCAAGTCTCATACATACCACTATACCGAAGGTTCAACTCACACAATAAACCTACGATGTGTGTTTTTTCTTCGCTAGTTGCTTCACTATATACTACAGTGGATGCTTCTTTCATATTCAGTGCGTCTTCTGCGCGAATATCTTCTAGTAACAATCCTACCACTTCATCTAATAAGTATACATCTTTGCGTAACTCTTTAAATTCACAGTCTGGTGTGCCGTAGAACAATCGTGTAGGATCTTTACAGACCGGGTCGCCATTAAATATACGATTAAGCGCACGAGAAAGATCTGTTGCATCTAAAGGATTATTGATAGGTTTTTCTGTCTGAAACAGAATCCTGAATTTATGATGTTCAAGTGTGTGACTTGGTGTAGAATAGAATCCACATCCCCAGTTAGTGTATGCTGCGTGATCAAATAGATCAAGAATAGTCATACCTTCATCAATATCAACCATAAATAATTGCTTAGATATGAAGTTGTGTGATCCTCTAGTATCTCCAAATAGTAACGAACTAGATGCGTAACCGTCTTCGGTGACTAGTTGAAAGATATCTGAAAGACTTGAGTCTATATTAGTCCAACCATCGTATGGGAAGTTTCCATTTGACGATGTCCATTTACCTTTAATACTTGGGTGTATTGCTAATTTCATTTTGTTTCTCCTGTTATGTTAAATAATTTATTGAAACTATTCAATTGATTTAATTCTGTTTGTATTGAAGCGATCATCACAGGACGATCTAGTCCTAGTTTTATAATTTCTGCCAACTGCTTTTCTAATCTCTTTATTTTCTTTTCTACTCTGATGTCTTCTTCGGCTTGGCGTATTTTTACATTTTTGTTAGCCTCATCGTATAAGTCTAGTATACGAGTAGGTCTGTTAGAACCACGTTCATATGATGATGCTTTCTGTTCGCGAGTAGTAATCCAATTCTTAACTGATTGGGGATCGCCTGACAATTCTTTATCTTTAAGCATTTCTTCAAGGAAGTCACCTGCTTTCATATTCGTGAGTGGAGTATCGTCATAGAATAGATGATCTTTTTTCTCATTCTCACGTGCGATTTTTAGTATCCATGAATATTCATCTGTTTTTTCATCAACTTCTATTTCAGTTGACAGAACAGTCAGATCCCAAACAACATTATTGTCGTTTAGTTCTCTAATGAATCTATATTTATAAGTGTTGTATTCTTTGTGGTTTGTGTTGACGGCGTTCATCTTGTGTTCGCTTAATCGTCTAGTGATGTTTGATGTGCAACCAACATAGAATTGAATGTTTGGGTCACGTGCAGTTAGCACATATACTGATTTAATCATTTTGTTCTTCCTTTAGTTAATAAAAGCATAATTGCTTATATGTATTTATACATTATACACCGAATTCTGGTGTTTGTCAACGCTCTGTTTAGACTATTTTGTTATAAGCATATAACCAAAAAAAGCCCATACCGAAAAGGTTGGGCTAAAAGATTCGTAATTATAAGTAGTTAACTAGATGTCAATCTTTTTATAAATTAGCAGTTCGTGGGGCAAATGCCTTGTAATTATCAATTCGCGATGAATTGATTGGAGTCGTGAAATGAAAAGCACGATTAATACTCTGCTAACAATAGTATTTAGTATAACACAAAACATGGTTCTGTCAAGTGTTATCTAAATTGTATCAAAAGTTTCTTTTGTATAATGCTCGTATTTCTTATGCCATTTAAAGAACTTTGAATAACTTACTTCCATTTCTGCTGCTGCTTGTCTTATAGAAACATCTGGGTCATCACGTAGTTCAAAGAATTGTTCCACGACATCTTCAAACAGAACTTTATTGACTGCCTTACGCGGACCACTATGCGCCACATATGGCTTATATCGTGGTTTTGTTGAGATCATCTCGTGATTTGGATTTGTCCACATTGACATCACTTCACAATCATCAGCATAATCTATTTGATCTTTGCGAGTAGTGAACACGATAACACAGTTATGACGCATGGTATATACTTCACTACCGTATATTATACCACTCCAATTGCCTTCTGGTAAAGACTTCTTGTCAAAGTCTCTTATTATCCAAATATATGCTACGTTATTTAATTTATATTCTGCGCAACTTTGCTTTAATGTTGATGTGACAATCTTCTGTAATTGTCTAGTTCTTGTTTGTTTGTGTGTAACCGACATTATTCTCTCTGTTATACTAATTCAATACTAGGTATATATTCCACTGCACTCACGGCAATGGTATTGGTCCCAGTTAATTCCATTCCATTCACTCTGAATTTCTTGTTTGTCCAACCAAAGTTTGGTAAATCCATCTCTATAATACTGCCTGCTTCAACCTTCAACATAACATGTGCTGCTTCAAAGGTGATAGACATTCCAGTGCGACTACTATCCATGATATAAGTAGCCAACTCTGTAACTAGAGTAGGATCGTTGATTAAATCAAAGTCTACAGTAGTTTCCAATATAGATCCACTGTCTTGTGTAAGGTAAGTTGAGTTTTCTATTACTACGAGATCATCGTTGTAATCAGTTCCTACAGTTGGGTTTCTGTAGTTTGCTGTGATTTTATTAAACTTACTTGATTTCTCTGGCATTGTAACAGTAACTTGTGTAAGTATGTGTTCTGGCTTGACAACCATCATGGTTGGTTCATTTGCATTCTTGATTATTAAACTGTATTTACCAGCGCGAAATGCTAACACACCGTTACAGTTCTCTAGGATCTCTCCTATGTTATTATATATTAATTGTTCGGTAGACATCATGCCATTAAACAGAAACTTAGGTCCTGCTATTATGCGTGCTGCTTTGAAACTCTCTAGATCAATATCTAAACCAGCAGAGTAGTTACCATTTTGGTCATGATCAATACCTTTGCCGTATCGTCTGTTTGTCATGTAATCATATAATACATCAACTGGGTTAACATCTGCGCCATTATATAATGTGCCTATTGATGTAGCACCTTGTGATATATCTGAAACTCGTTGCATCTTCATACCTTCTACGGTAGAAGTGATAAGTGGAACACCACCCTTGAATATCTCTGGGTCTGCTTTCATTTTAACTGCAAGATACGCAATACCTTGTAATCTGTGATTAGTAGTCCATTCACCATCTTTAATAGAAGATTGTAATACAGTATCAACCGTTTGGTTATCTGCACCATTGTGATATCCAACATAACTTAAATTCAATACTGGTGCATAATCGCCAGTCCATCCAGTCATTGCACCACTACCATCAATTGTTCCACCATCAGCAGCATCCCATACAACCTCGTCGTTAAACCATAGTTGCTTGATGTCGCCAATTTCTCCTTCACACATTGTTAATACTATATTTAGATATTCTGAACCTTCTGCACCAGCACCATTAGACACATTGATATATGCACGAACACCGCCTATTCTTGTTTTACCGTAGAGCAATGGAATAGATTGATTGTTACTATTCTTATTTACCATTACACCTTGAAGGCTCATTCGTGCTGAAGACTTCTTCTTTTCCATGATGGAACTGATAGCATATGATAATACCATTCTAACTACGAACTGTCCCACCACTCCTATTGCTGCCCATGCTGCTGCTACAAAGCCCATATTAGCGTCTCCATACCGAATCGGATTCAATCAAGTCTGTCTGAACACGAATCAATCCTCGTTCTTCATCCATTATGTATAATGATTCATTAAAGAATATCCATGCTTGATCTAATGTCTTGTGGTTTTTAACAATGACATCACCATCTTGTAATTTAGGCTTCTTTGCTGTTAATTTCTTATATTGGTTATTTTTCAACCAAGACTCTAACTTAACAAAGTTCTTATAGAATCTAATTGCTGAGAATCTATCATTATACTTTCGGTATATTGATTCTGCTTTGGTTGTGTCAAATCTAGCATCATGTAGTGAGATGGCAAACATCATACAGTCTGTTTCACCCCATGCGAAATCTACTTGAGACCATTTTGAAATGAACTGTGCTAATTTTAGTGTTTTGTTTATCATGCTGGTTTCTTCCATTCTATTAATTTTTGAATCTGTTTGCTAAATTCAAAGCCCATATCTGATGGGAAATACGATTGTTGACTTGCGCTATTGGTGTGTCTACCTGTCATACGAGAGAAGTTAGCCCAATGATTACTTGTAGATATCGCTACGCCTGCACCAGTTCCAATACCATCTGATACTGCTGCTGAATCAATGTAACCTGTATATACTTGCACACTATCAACATAAACATCATGTTCATAGTAAGCGCGATATATGGTAACAGGCTTATCTGTATAATCTACTGCTAATATTTCCTGCATAAACGGAAGAGCATCATCATCAAGATGTGCAATACCACTAATAGTTATGCCTAACTTTTGTATCTGAAATCCGATATCTTCTGTGATGTCGTCAATTTGTAACAATGCTCCAGCAGACAGATAAGTCTGTCCACCGAAGTTGATGTTCCAAGGTGCATTAGTAAGGTAGTAACCATTATTAACACCAAGATAGATAAGTTCATAATACTGTACAATGTTTTGGCTTGTAGTGCTAATTAAAGCACTACTCATATCTCTATTTGCCATTAACTAAACTCTCCTAATTCAAATCCTATTGTTACATTATATAACCCGAATGTATCAACTGAATATGTGAAGTCATCACTGTCAAGTGTAGCAACAAAATGCCAGTTATCTGTGTAGACAATAGCACCGTTTGATTTCGCATTCTTCTGACCAAATGCGATTCTCACTTCTGCTTCACCATAAACGTTTGCATCTACTGTATTTAACACAGTTGTAACACCACCATTTACTGAGTTAGAACGAATGATCTGACCTTTCTTGAATACTTCAGATTCATTGCTTTCAAACCCACCGAACTTCATCAATGTTTCGCCTGCAACATAAGGTTCTATCAATCTTGGAGCAGTTGTTGACTTGATATTAGCGAAGTTTAACACTTTGCCGTTGTCGTCCCAACCACCCCATTGTCCAGTCATCAAGAAGAATGGAGTTGCTTGTCCACGTGCTGCTTGAGCATCGGCTTGTAATATTTGAAACTTCTCTTTAGATAAATTAATATATGTCGCAGTTAGTTTCCAACGAGTAAAGCCAGATGATCTAACATACTTAGTACCACCTTGACTATTATTAACAGTACTTGGCGTTACATAAGTTATTTCAGCAGTAGCAGGTATAACATCTCTACCAAACTCTTTTGCACCATTATAGCCATTGGTTGTCCATTCATCAGCAGTATCAAAGATATCCTCGTCAGCAGCCGTATTGGGTGCTGGAGGGACGTATTGATCAGGTAATGCTTCTACTCCAAATACTATCTCATTTGGTGTCAAATACCCATCTTGGTTGCTATTTAATGTTGCGCCAGTTAATCTACCATTACCATCAGTAGTTAGTGTTATATCTGGCGAACCAGGATGAATAAATGTTGTCCCGCTGGTATCCATATAAGTCGGACCGACTTCTGCACCTGGAGTCGTAACATTACTTGAATTCTGATAAGTGTAATTATTGTTTGCTGGTATTACCAATTCAATATCTGTTAAAGCCCAATTAGGTGGGTCATCATTGTATAATGTTCCAGTTGTTGCACTTGGTAACTCTACTGGAACAGTTGTTGTTCCATCTGGGATTGGACCAGTAACTTCTTTAACAAGACCATCAGTAGCATCAGTTAATACAGCGCCCATTACTGATACTGTTCCTACATCTAAAGTGGAAATATTTGTAGATGGCAACCAATTATCACCATATGGGATTGTATCATTATCTGGTAATAATACAAATGTTGGTTGATTCGCAAAGATTGTTCCCGGATTGTTAGCCCTGTTTATGAAATCATCAACAAAATATTCAGGATATGATCTGTAAGAGGAGTCTCCAGGTTGGTATGGATTACCAGACAGTAATTGTCTATACGAATATATAGTTGATTCGTATGGAATTTCTGGGTAACGGACTTTTATATAATTACCAGCCATATAATCTTCTAATTTGTAAATATTATAAGAAAATGCCCAGCCACCAGCACTGTAGTCTATAAGTTCGTACACATACCATTGTTCTGTGTCAGCGCCATTAATTTTGCAAAACTTTGGACCTTGCTCTAATGGACCATTGTTCCATATTGCATATCCATCTGCCTGTCCAACCCAAAACTGTCCTAGGTCTGGACGAGCACTGGTTGAGATGGCGAAAACTTGTCCAGATGAAACAGTGGTGTCCACTAACCTATCTTCAATTAATTGTGATAAATCAACCCATTCTGCTGCAATTGGCTCATATTTCCAATACTTGTATAACTTATGATTCTGGAAAGTATCACCTGTAGGTCTCATTTCACAATCACCGCCCATTGGTAACAGGTCGCTATAGGCAGACTCATGAAAAGCACCTTGTGGATACCACACATCAGGATATGTATTCACAAAAGAACCACTGATTATACCTTTGATTGCTTGTTCATTAAACCCTTCGTCACTTATTGTAAATTGATTGGTTATACGTATAGGATTAGGTCCGTCAGTTAACAATGGTGTGTCTGTCATAGTCATCTTATTAATTCCAAGGCTTCCAGTATAACCATCACCAATCGCCATTCTATTTGCACCGGATATACGAGGTCCTCGTATGGTTGTATCCGACACCATTGGGAAGTTAAAAGCACTATCTTGATACACACCATAGACATTATTAGATTCATACTGCAAGTGATACACTTCGTTTTGTGTGTTTGTGTTATTTGAATCATAATATCTCCAAACAAAATCACCTATATTATATAAACTGTGATCTCTAATTATTTGTGGGACTTCTGCTCGTCTAATTATGATTGGCTTAGGATTGGTTCCAAGCGAACCATTTGTTGTAATAAATTTCCAATTTACACCATTCTGATCTAAATATACTTTTTCAGTCTCAAATACACTACCAGTGGTGTCGTAGGTTAATGTTGATGATCCACCTACTGACAGCGTTCTATTAGTTAATAATTGGTCGTCATATATATCGTATACAGTTGATGTGCCTACTTTTTTAATCCATTTATCAATTCCGGTGGCTGATGTAACCTCTGCTGTTCCATACTGTGCGTTATAAATATTAATTTTTCCACCAGATCCGTTTGTATTAGTCAATAAATCCACTTTTAAATACTCTTCACTCGTATCAACCACACTTGTTGATACGATATTAACATTCGCTAAAGCAAGACCTACTCTATTTGTCAATGCAACATCACTGCATAGATAGAATGTATCTAAGTTTATTGTTTCAACAAAGTAACTTGCTTGTTCAGCAAACAACAATGCTAATTCTGGAGTATTAATTTGACTCACACCTACTTCACTACCATTCAACAAAGTATATCCAACACTTGTAAATGTGGCATCACCACCAGCATTTATATTTGTAATGTCTGCTTCTCTGACAAGTCTCAACCCAAGTTCTTGCGTCAACCCAGCATCAAGTGTCAACTTAATACTAGTTGAGTTGACTACTTTTGTGTATACTGTGTCACCGTTAAGGTATGCTAAGTTTCCGTTTAAGTTGCTTAACTGTAAATTATCACCGTCAACTAGTCCATGTGCAGCAGTAGTAGTAATAATAATTGGTTCTGCAAATGTATTTGATTGTAGGAATGCTGTAACATCTTGTGACACATCAGTCACATTACCAGTCAACAATGGATACGTATAGATATCATCAATAGTGATGTTATTATCACCAACAGTGTTATAGTAGTTATTGAACTTTGAGATGTTGCTCATCAATTCACTGACTGTATCAGTTGGTGCAGTTCCATCCCATGCTTTATAGTTGCCATCTTTCAGGTCTTTTATTCGTTTTTGAAATCCAACAGTATCATCTCCTACATAGAGTGGATCTATGTAAGAGGTTCCTGCGTTATTTGGATATGTAAAGATATCTCTCATTTAATTATATATTCCTTGCTTTCCGCGCTTGTTGTATGCATTGTGAATAATACCTTCAACTTCTCGCTTATGATCTAATAGGAACTGAGTTCCTGTTTGTGTGTCTATTGCATTGATATTTATCGTTACGTTTTGACCACCACCAGACTGCATCTCACCATTCAATGGTGTAACGTTTGCTGGTCCTGTTATCAACTCTGCGCCTGCTTCACCAGCAATACCGACTTTACCACTTGGTATGTAACCACCATTTGCGTGAAAACCACTGAACAAACTGCCAAGTGCATCAACGAGGTCAAATCCAACACCACCACCAGTTGCAGCACTACCTACTGCTTGTCCCAAGCCACCACCGATACCACCTAACCATGAACCCATTTGGTTAATCATAGGTTGAATAAGCATCTGCTCTATTATTTTAGTAAGAACTTTGTCTGCCCAACTCTCTAGGTAACTACCGAATGAGTTAAACAATCCTTTACCATCCATAATACCTCTGGCTATACTAGAAGACATGTCTTTTGATAAATCTTTCCAATATCCAGCAATCGTTTCTGTATTTGCTTTAGCATCTTCTGCTGCTTTTTCATAACCAGTCATCACTGCGGCTTCATTTTCTGCCATTGCAGTTGCTTTAGCATTACGAACGTCATTGAGTCTATCTTTTTCTATTTTAAGCAATTTAGCACTGTTTGAGGCTGCTGCTTCTAATCCATCACCAAGCAATGCTTCTTCTTCTGCCATTGCATCTATTCTAGCATTGCGGACATCTATAAGTCTTTCTTTTTCTATATTTTCTAGTTCTTTTGCAACTAAACTTTCAGAATGTATTCTCAATTTACCCATCTTAGTATATGCTGCTGCAATCTTTTCATTTAAGTCATCTTGTGCAACCATTGCATGTGCTGCTGCTCTACCACCATCATCAATAACTGCTGCTGCTACTGTTTGAGTTGTTCCATTACTGAATGATTTTGCTGATGCTGCTGATACGTCTAATAATGCTTTTTCTTTTTCTCTAAGAAAATTTACAGTCCCAGCAAGTTTATCATTTAATTTCGTTGATTCTTCAATTTCTTTAGATAAGAATACTGTGTTACCACTTTCAATTGATGCTAGTTGAGATTCTAAATCATACAATTGATTGTTAATTTTATTTAATTCAACTGTGCCGTCGGCAAATGGTTCAACCAAGTCTGGTGCAATACCACCAAAATAATCCGCCATTTGCAAAAAAGGTCCAGTTACAGCACCACCATCTATTAATTCTTTTTGTTTCTTTCTTAATTCAGACATATCCTGCAATATTTGATTTGCACCACTGCTACCAAATTCATAGTTGACACCACCAGTAAGTTCTGATGGTAAAGAAGATAATATTCCTTTCAACACATTGGTTACTTTATTAAATGCACTAATGAATCCGTCAAACAACGAGCCTATTGATTCAATCATATTGGCAATGCCACCTAGAAACTGACTAGCGAGTTTTTGTGACAAGGCTGCCATACCACCAGAGTCTTTTATGGCGCCCATTATCTTGGCTTGTAGGTCTTTTGCGAATTCTTCTAGTGGACCTGCTAAATTACCAAAGAATTGTCGTCCAAAGCCTCTGCCTAGATCAGTTAAAGCAGTTATTGCATCGTTTGCTCTTTCAACAGCAGCAATCAACTCATCGTCAACTACTAACCCAGCCTCGTTTGCAGAAACACGGATTCCATCAATTGCAGTAGCACCCATATTAGCGATATTAATAAACGCAGTGCCTTCTGTATCAAAAGCGCCTACTGCGTTGGCTAAGTTCACTGTAGCGTTTTCGCCTTCACCTAGTTTTTTAATAAACTCTTGAAACACCTCAGTGCCTTCACGTAATGTTCCATTTGTATTTGTCATACTAATGCCCATTCGTTCAAGTGGTTTTATTAATTCACCAGTGCCTAGTTGTGCTTGACCTAATCGTCTTAGGAATCGTTGTAAACCAGTATTAAACTGATCTTGTCCAATACCAGCCCGGTTTGCTACTGCGCCATATTCGCTTAGGAACCTGGAAGTAACACCTAGTTTGGCGCTTGCTTTACCGAGCGAATCAATCGCACTGAAACTCTTTGCTCCAAAGACGAGAAAAGCGGCTGTTGCCGCTACTGTTGCCGCTGCTAACGACTTCATGCCTGTTGTTGCTATGTTGAGTCCAGCGGACGCACCAGACTTACCTATACTTGCAACTGCCTTTGCTGCTTTAGCAGCATTGGTGTCAGTCTTTTTTAGCGAAGCATTGAGTTTCTTTATATCTTTAGATGCTTTGTCATTTGCTTCTATTATAATATCATATCTTACTGTCATATGTTTTATTTCCCTTTGGCTAAACTAGCCTTATATTCATAATATTTCGCCCATGCAAGCAACTCAGTGCGAGTGAGTTTTTTCATCAACTCACCAACTGGCATATGAAGTTGTTCTGCTAATTGGAACAAGAAGAATATCTCCTTGTCCTTAATTAGTTTCCCAAATCAGTTTCGTCCACCTCTGATGATAGTGCATTCATCTGGTTTACTATACGCAAGATGACTGCTGGGTCAACACTGTTCATTAGTGTTACTTTGTCTGCATTTGTAAATACTCGTTTGCCTTCCGCATCACAGGCACGATTAACTAGTGACTCACATAGTGCGTCTACTTGTTTTCCTTCTGTGTGAAGTGCAATAACTTTTTGTTCGGCAGCAAAACTTACTGCTGCTTTGAAGAATAATGTAGTTTCCCATTCAGGGACTTCTACTGATTTCATATCTTGTGACACTATCATTTTGAAGTGTTCTGCTGCTTTGTTAATTACGCTCATCTTGGTTTCCTTGTTCGTTTGAGTGCAGGGTTTATCATACCTGCTGGGGCTTGGCGACTACCGCCTTTTTCCAATATATCTATATATGGAACTTTGTTTGTAAACAGGACAAACTTAGTATCGCTACTTGCTTTTCCTATTTGATTGTAATACTTGTTAACCCAACCACGCTGTGCGCGACCTGAATCAACTGGGGTTAATTTTTGGATATTCTTTAACAGTTTATCCGAGTATTGTTTGAAATCATGCCCAATCTCGGCACGCAAATCTTTCATAGTTTGTTTACTTTGATTGGGCATAGGTTACTTTACGCTTCTACGCCGCGCGTTAGAACACCAGTGCCTTGGAATGCAATTGATCCCGAAACGTTGTCTTCTGTAGCGCCTGTAAGTGCGAATGAAGTGATGATAACACTGCCACTGATCTTCCAATCTGTTGCTGTGTCGTCGCCTTCTGGGAATACGTCTAATACGTAAGTGTTACCAACTACGATATCACCATCTTGACGTGCCCATACTAGGTCGGCTGAGCCGTCCCATGATTTGAACGTAACTGCATGTTCGCGATAACTCAAAGAGTCAAAGTGCGTGCATTCGGTTGTGTCCGCTGTTTCTGAAATTGAATAAGAAGTAAGTTGAGCAATGGCTGAACCACCTGCTTTTAATACTCCGTTCTTGCCTGCTGTGCATGACATAAATTTTATCTCCTAATTTAGTCTATTTATACAGTATAACAATAGGTCACACCAAACGTTACCCTAACGGTAGCGAATGGTGATGCTTCACCTAAGTCAACTATATCTATGTTTGTTAATTCAATGCTATTTACTAACGAATTAATTTCTGTATCATTATAGATTGATTCTTCAATTGCTTCAATTGCAACATTTCTCTGTGTGTCTCTATCTCTACCATTTACGGTAATGACAATTGCAATGTCCATATTGCATTCACGTAGAGTTTTAGTAATGTTTAATCGTTCCTCATTTGAAGATTCAAGGTAAGCAGCAGGGAACCCAGTCCTTGGTAATTCTTCCGCAATTATCGGATCCCTTACCACTGTATTGAATTTAACACTTCGTTGATCTTTCGCAACTTCGTAAAACCTTTTTACTATGTTTTCCCTTTTACTCATATTATCTATATAACCTTGTTTGTGTCATAGTGGTAACTTCTGACGCTGTTATAGCACCATCACCATCACTATCGTATTCAATACCTAGTTGAAACTGTGTATTGATCTCTTCTGCGTATTGTGTCTTATAGAATGCAGTCTGTTCCATAAAGGTATCATCAATTCTATATGTTGATAACTTAGGTAAGATGTATGCACTCAAGGCACGATATACAGTAGCAGGTTTCCATTGAGTCTCAACCAATTTGGTCTTATCAAACTGAGCCTTATCTTCAAACTTATCCCAATACCTAATCCTAATTTGGTTAGTAACATCGGTTTCCGCTAAAGCAAGTTCATCGCTCCAATCTGATACACCATGATCAAAGATGTCATGAATATATACTGTTAAATCATCGTTTGTAGCAAATGCCATTATAATCTCCGTTAATAGGGGATCTTGCGATCCCCGATATATGTGTTAAACTTATACTAGTTCAACGATGCGTGATTGGTCAATAAGACCAGCAGCGCCTGCGTAAGATGCAACAATGTCTGTTCCAACTGCTTCAGCGCGACGTTGCATTTCCATGTCAAGTCCACCTTGTGATGCAGTGCGCATTGCGTCAGCACCAAATACAACACCTAAACCAGTCATGTGTGCAGATTGGAATACAGAGATACCAGCAACCTTAGTAACAAAACCGTTACGTAGTGCTTCAGTCTGGTAATCACCACCAGCGAACGCTGCTCCTCCAATCGCTTTCATAAGAACAGCGGCGTAAGCAGGAGAAACGATAGCCATTAACTGACCCATTTCACCAGCCTGACGGATAGTTGCAGCAGCATCCCACAATGGGTTGATAGTTGCGTCAGTTGCTTGTGTTGTAGTAGCAGTTAACAATTCAGTTACAACTGCTTCGTCATACTTTTGTGCAACAGCGTTGCCCAATACACGACCTAGTTCAGTAGGGTTAACACCACCAAGATCACGAAGAGTGTCACGTGCTGCGAACAAATCCAAAGTGATTGTGTTGTTAGATGCTACTACTTTAGTAGAAGTGATGTCATCTACAGCGTGTGCTGCTTGAGTCAATACTTGTGCAGAAGTCTTTGCGAATACTGGAACCTGTGCAGAAAAAGATCCTGCTGGAACTACGATGTTTGGAATGATAAAACCATTCATGAACAAACTGTTTTCTTGTGCTGCGTATACTGCCGCTGCTTTGGTTGGCACCATTAATGCCGATAAATCATATGCTGTGTTAAAAGCCATTTTAATATTTCCTATTAATTATTATTAAACCTTACCTTCTTGTTTCCATTTGCGATAAATGTCACGATGTTCAGGTCGGTTCATATCTAAGTCAGCAAGTGTAACATTATTGTTATCTTTTGGAGTGGTGTTGCTCGTTGAGTCGGTTCCACTAGGTCCTGCTGCTTTGAAGTAAGTGTTCGCTGTCAAGAAGTCTTCAACTAATTGACTAACTGTCATTGGTTCGGAATCATCATTATAACGGATATTTTCACCATCCATAATAACGACCTTACCATCTGTGTCTAATTTAACCTGTTCACGAAGTAACTTCGCAGTTTGTTCAGGTGCAATAGATTTCAGTTGTGATGCTGCATCAATAAGAGCACCATCAATCTTAATACGTTCTAATTCGCCGCGCAGCGAAGTGATCTCAGTATCAGACTTAGTTTTGTGCTTTTTCATCAATTGATCAAAGTCTTGCCTTTTAATGAGAGCATCGTCTTCAACTTGTGATTGCAGACTCTTTAATTCTCTATATTCATTAGGGTCAATTCCATCATAAGACGACTTGACCTTGGCGACACGTTTAGCAATGATGTCATTCATCTCTTGTTGAGTAAATGTCTTTGCAACTTCTTCCTGGATGGTATTTTCCTGTGATTCAACTCCAGTGGTTGATTCCTCAGTAGGTGTTCCTATGATAATATCAGTCATATCTGTTTTAATCCTTTTTTTAGGGGTGATGAGTGCAGCCTTATGCTGCATTACATCTATTTAGTCTTCAAATAATTTTGCAATCTTTTCTACGATCATCGCTTTAAAGACTGGGTCATCATTCAATTCTAATGCTGCTTTGTAGTGCATAAGATCATTGCTCATGTCACGCATATCAAACTTGTTGTTGTAAGTAATAGAGAAGTCTGCTGGCTTATCAATGTTCTGCCAATCAAACCAAATGTTCCACATTTTAATCTCTGTCTCTTGCACTGTGTCTGCAATGTCTTTCAACTTAGCAAACAATAACTCGCGTTCTACCTGCAAAGAGATACCACTTGTAGGAGATGTCTTTGAAGATGTAACCGATGCAGTATGACTCATGCGACTAATCGCATCTACTGTAACTTCTATTGTAGATATAATACCATCAATACCAGCAGCAGTTGGTTGTAGCAAGTATGGGTTCAATCCTGGCTCAGACTGTTCATCTAAGTTTATAATTGCACCAGCGCCACTATTCGCTTGTGTATGTGTAGTCTTCACTAGTGTAGGATGACTTGAGATACGAATGCTTTGCTCTAATTCAGACAACAAGTTATAGATATAACGCTGTGAGTCTGCAATGTCAGCAACAACACTGATACCAATACCTTTAATACGTGACTTCAATGGTGAATGATTAATCATAGGAATGTAACCTAATGGATTGTCATAAACCTCTTCGCCTACAATACTGTCTGCTTCACCAGTGTCAGTCTTAGTGATAACACGTTTGATTACTGTGTCTTTATACCAATGGGTTACACTCATACGATCTTTTGATTCTGATTCAACAACAGCAATATGACTTAATGACATTTTACCATTAATGCTGCGAGTATATTCCCAGTTCAATACGTTTTGTGGTGTGTATGTGCAAGCGTAACCACGGATACCCAATGCTTCTTCTTCTGCTTGAGTATTAACCTTGTAACTCGGACGATCTACCAATATCCAAACATTACCTAGCACCATTGCTAAGTCATTTGCTGTTTTGATGAAAGAAGTCATTGACTGACC
>Ga0308009_10000899_pt1 | contig 19098 bp, 15 predicted proteins | sample Neamet127_FD_203134 | JGI IMG/M metagenome (GOLD analysis project Ga0308009, IMG submission 203134) | Marine microbial communities from water near the shore, Antarctic Ocean - #127 | ecosystem: Environmental > Aquatic > Marine > Unclassified | place: Southern Ocean | collected 2014-07-24
TCTCTTCGAGAAGTTGTACTGGGTATAGTTTCTTAAGTTTCTCGATGGAACGTAGGTGCCTCTGCGAATTTGGCTCGGCAGCGAAACCAATCTCGGTCAGCGGCTTACTTAGACGTATTGCCGTCAATGTATCTTGAACGATGCGCCGCCCGGCTTCGTGCATATAGACGCCGCCCGCTGCACACACAGGGATATCGAAGTTCTTGCCCAGCTTTCGCAAACGCTTTAGTTTTAATCGATCGTATCCGTTAAGGAGAAGCTCCGCAGCGATCCATAGATTGCCTGTAGTTAGTACTTGCAGATAGCCTGCCTGCGATTCTATGCATGCATCTGACTGTTTAAGATCAGGAATCCACAAGAGCGCGCAATCAGTAGGAAATTTTTCCTGCAACAGCTCGCTATCGATTCGATACTCACCCTTATTCGCTCGTAGACGCGCACAGCTTATTAGGTGACTGAGTTCGCCATAGCCTTTTCGATTGAGCGCGAGCAGCACGATTCGCATTCCATTGTTCAATGCATTGAGATTTTTAGCAGGAGGCTCATCGAGGTCTTTTCGAATCGTCTGCTCATCTTGCAAAGCTTCAGTCTCTTCGTCCCACAATACGAACTCACTACCGATGATCAATTTGATGCGTCGCTCTTTAGCGGCCATATGCGCTCTGACCACACCGGACAGAGAGCATTCATCGGTAATAGCAATAGCGCTATATCCAAGCGCCGCGGCTCGCTCTACCAGCTCTTCAGGAAACGAGGCTCCCCGTAGGAATGTGAAGTTGGAGATGCAGTGCAGTTCGGCATAGGCCTGCACTTCTGCGGGACTAGTCGCAGTACCCCTGCCTTTATTGCAGGGGCTAAGAGTCGCGCCTGCCTCCACTAAAGATGACTGGTTGCGTGTTATTGGGTGATTTAGGGTCATAAGACATTAGGATCTTTATACTGTATGTATATACAGTATTTTGAGAGCAACTGAAAGTCAACTCATTGAGCCAAACGGTCGCCAAAAAGAAACTAATACAAGGGAAATACAACACGTAACTTAGTTGTGTCACTGTAACAAGGGAGGAGGAAATAAAAACGGCCCCGCAAGGCCGTTTTTTAAATCGAGGATAGAGCGCTTAGTTGGCGCCAGATTCCTGTACCACTTTTTCGGCAATACGCTCACCGCCCAAAATATTCTGCATGCCATAGTTACCTTCGTGGCAGGCGTACTCATAAAGCTGACCCGCAACCTTCGTCATCGGCACGATCGCGGTGATCCTATCGGTGAAGGTAGAAGGATCATCTAGTGTCCACTCGTAGTTTACTGTGTAAGGATCTGTGCGATAAAACTTTTCTATGAGTAGCTTGTCCTCGAAATCACCGAAGACGCTGTAGCTCTGCGTAAGACCATTGAAATTACGCGTTTCTACTACCAGTGTGTCCCCCTCCCAATAGCCTCTTAAGTCACCGGTCCATAACCCAATCTTCTCATCCAGAGGGGGACGTTCGCCAATCTGAACGATGCCCGCATCGTGAATCATCTCAGTAACAATTACCGCCGTGTCCTTACTTTGAAAGATCTGTACGTTGTTGTTATATAGGCTTGGCTCGAAAGGTGGACCCGAATTAAAGCCAACGATACAGCGTTCAGATAGGCCTCTATCTTCAGGGCCATTCTTCGCGATGCCACCCACTGTATAACGGCCAGAATTTATAGCCTCTGGGGGGACGCCCCTGTGCCCGATGAAAACCCTATTACCGAATCAAAACGCGTATTAGGAAAAATCCTATTTTGGGATGAGTGGCTCTCAAGCGATGGCGTGATGCGCTACAACTCTGCACCAATTCAATGTCAGCTAGCCAATGACCGCGCAAGAGGGTTACTATCAGCCCCCTTGCGCGGTTTTTCTTTGTCTATGCCTTTCTATACGAGCCTAGTTTCATACAGATATAGTTGATTCCGCCAAGCTGGACAAAATTACACTACTAAGAATAAGCGGAGAGCTGAAAATGACTAGGTTCATGCTAAACAACTGGCACAAATCACTATTGACGATCGCTGTCAGCCTTACCCTTTCCACCGGTGTTCAGGCGGACCAGTCCTGGCCACAAGCCGAGGCAGGTGCTGCCGCTGCAGGCTTTACTGATGAAGGGATCCAGGCTTTAGACGCCGCCATGGAAAAGATCGTCGCCGATCAAGACGTGGCAGGTATGGTGTGGATACTTGCTAAAGATGGTGAAGTTGCCACCTTCGAGACCACTGGCCTTGCCAGAGTCGATGATCAAGCTTCAATGCAGATGGATTCATTATTTCGGATTTATTCAATGTCCAAACCAGTGACCGGCGTTGCATTAATGATACTCCACGAACAAGGCCTCTGGGATTTCGATGACCCAGTTAGCAAGCATGTTCCAGAATTGGCGAACCTGCGCATCATGAGTAGCTATAACGACGAAGGCGAGATGGAATTGGTCTCGGCTGCGCGTGAACCAAACATGCGCGAACTGCTTAACCACTCGGCAGGATTCGGTTACGGCCTAGGCGGTAGCGATCCTATCAACAACAAGTTTCGCGACACACAAGTACTTGCCTCTTCAGACCTCGACGACCTTATCGAGAAAGTTGCCGATATACCCCTGCTGTTCCAACCCGGCGAGCAGTGGTCGTATTCGATCGCCGTAGACATTCAAGGCTACATTGTGCAGAAGCTTTCAGGGCTCAGCTTCGGCGAATTCCTGCAGCAGAATATCTTTGCGCCTCTGGACATGACTGATACGGGTTTCTATGTGAAAGCCGAAGACGTCAGCCGCTTCGCCGAGGTTCACAATTGGGATTCCGAACGCAACCGTCTCGTACAGAGACCGCATCGTACTGATAGGCCCAGTTATCTCGATCCAGAACGATTAGAGTCTGGCGGCGGCGGACTCGTTTCATCCACGCATGACTATGCACGTTTTCTGCAGATGCTAGTTAACGAAGGTGAACTAGATGGCCAGCAGATACTTTCGCCTGAGTCTGTGCGGATAATGCGTACCAATAGCTTACAAGATGAGTTAAACCTGCGCGGCAGCGCTACGAGTGAGGGTCAGGCTGGCCAAGGTTTCGGCGTCGACTTCGCGGTTATCTACGATCCCAAAAAAGCTAATACACCGGCTAGCCCGGGCACCTACTACTGGGCTGGCGCTGCCGGCACTTGGTTCTGGGTGGATCCGGTTGAGGATATGTTCTTGATTGGCATGATTCAGGCGCAGGGTGCGAGACGCCCAGGAGCTGTGAATATGAGAAATGTATCCCGCGATATCATCTACGACAGCATTGTCGACTAGGCACTCTATTCACGGGAGTTAGGCGTTAAACCTAACTCCCGTGGTGCTTTATCTCTACGTTGCCTACTCAGGCAATGGCACTTCCAATACATCCGGCACACCATAGCCCTTCTGGACCGCTGGCCGGCCCGCTATATTTAGATACCAGCGCTTCAGGTTAGGGTAGTCGGATAGATTCATCTGCTGAAACTCGAAGCGTGATATCCATGGCCAAGTTGCGATGTCGACTATCGAATACTCACCGCAAACAAACTCCCTGTCCTGCAGCCTATTCTCTAATACTTGATAGAGGCGTGCATTCTCTTTCCTGTAGCGCTCCTCTGCATAAGGCGACTTACCTGAGTTAAATTTTACGAAATGATGCGTCTGCCCCAGCATCGGGCCAATTGAGCCCATCTGTAGCATTAGCCATTCCATCTGTTCCCAGTACTTGTCGCCGATTGGGCTTAGAAGCTTTCCGGTCTTGTTCGCCAAGTACATTAAAATTGCACCTGACTCCATTAGGTGAATTCCTACATCATGATCAACAATCGCGGGAATTTTATTGTTAGGACTAATCTGCAAAAAATTCGGCTGGAGCTGATCGCCCTTCGTGATATCGATGGGAAAAACACGATAAGGCAAACCAACCTCTTCTAACATGATCGATACCTTGCGCCCATTCGGCGTATTCCACGTATAAAGATCGATTCCCTTCTTGTTCTCTACTGTGCTCACATCGCATCCTCTCGTATTAACTTCAACTCACAGATAGCAATTCGAATTCTATGCCACTCGATAAATCCATTGTGCGCGTTAGCAATCCCTTATAAAGTCATAATCAATCGGTTGTCCGAGATCGATCTTATGATGGGTAGACGGCATCGGGTATTTTAGTCCTGTCGCGCAGTTAAATAGCATCACCTGCTCGTGAGCTTTAATGCGCCCACTGACCAGCTCCTGTTTCAGCGCAGCGAGCGTCGCCGCACCCTCAGGACAGAGTAGGATTCCTTCTTTGCGTGCACACTCCTGATGCGCTTCGATTATGGACTCGTCGCTAACCGCGACGGCGAAGCCATTGCTCTCGCGCACCGCATCTAGGATCAGGAAGTCTCCGACAGCCACCGGTACACGAATGCCTGACGCGATGGTATGTGCATCGACCCACGGCTCAGCGTGACGCGTTCCTTCTTCAAACGCCTTCACGATAGGCGCACAGCCTTCGGCCTGCACCGCCACCATGCGTGGCCGCTTAGAGCCTATCCACCCGATAGCCTCGAGCTCATTGAAGGCCTTCCACATGCCAATCAAACCTGTACCTCCACCTGTCGGATACAGAATGACATCGGGTACATTCCAGTCTAATTGCTCCGCCAACTCTAATCCCATCGTCTTCTTGCCCTCTATACGATAAGGCTCTTTCAGGGTGGAAGCATCGAACCAATTCATGATCTCTTTACCTTCGCCAACGATGCGGCCGCAGTCATTGATATAGCCGTTGGCGAGGAATGTTTTGCCACCTTGGAAGGCGATCTCTTCGATATTTACCTTAGGCGTATCTTCAGGGCAGAAAACATAGGTCTCTATGTCTGCAGCGGAACAATACGCAGCGAGTGCGGCGCCGGCATTGCCGTTAGTGGGCATCGCCATCCGCGTAACGCCCAACTCCTTAGCCATCGCGACGGCAAGTGCCAAGCCTCTCGCCTTAAACGAACCAGTTGGCAAGCGCCCCTCGTCCTTGATGAGGATCTCGCCGCAGCCATACTCGTTCTGCAATTTCTCAGCCGGTAAAATCGGGGTCATCAATTCGCCGAGCCGAACGATGTTGCTCGCCTTACGAACCGGCAAAAATTCGCGGTAGCGCCAAAACTCAGGCAGCCTTCCCTCGAGGTCTTCTTTCTCTACCGCTTTCGCCAGAGCATCCAGATCGTATTTGACCAAAAGTGGCTTACCCGCTTCCGACAGTCCGTGCAGTTGATCGGCCGGATAGAGCTTGCCCGTGTAGCTACACTCAAGATGGGTTACAAAAGTTTGAATCTCTTCCATTCTCTTTTCTCGGTTTGTGTGATTTTGAAATTCTTAGTTAAAAGTCTGAGTTATCGCAGCCGAAAAATTTTGTCGATTGCACCATCGTTACCAATTCCATGATAGATCGCGGCGCCGATGTGCAGCAGAAGCAACCCTAACAATGCCCAACAACTCCATAGATGAACCTCGGAGAACAGGATGTTGAGATCATCATTCTCGGCGCTCCACGCTGGAATGTCGACAAGCCACCATACAGTAGTAGTCCAACCGCTGTAGGAAGATGACATGTAGCCACTAAGACAACAAACCGTCAGCAGCGTATACAGTAATATATGATCCACCACTGCCAAGCGCTGCAACCAACCTTGAGGCGAGCTCGTCTGTCGCAGTAACGATCTAACACGCATTGCGGCCATCGTGATTACAGCCACAAACAGAGTGATACCGATATTCTTATGCAATTGAAATGGCAGTTCACGGTAAGTAAATTCGTCGGAGGGAAGTGGTAAGGACAACATCCACCAACTCGAAACGAAAAGAAAGAAGACAGAAGCTGCCAGCAACCAATGCAGAAGTACCACCAGCCGGGGCAGATTCTCACTTTCAGGCTTCACTGGATTCCTAGCTTCTGACATCAGCTATCCATCTCGTCTTGCTGTCCAAACCGAATGACCGCGACTAACATACACAGATGGATGCAGATCCAAAGCAACAGCGGCCATAGATATTGCGCACGCAGCAATGGTCCGGTATTAACAGCAGCAACAAAGCCTGCGATATCGATGATGAAAAGCAATGCAGTGCTCACGATCGCCAAGCCCAGCCCAGGGCTCTGTCTGTTTATCAACCCAAAGGCGGTTACTAGGGAAAATAACGTCGCCGCTATCCCTAGACTCGAGAGCGTTAATTGATAGGGTCGAAACCATTCGGGACTCGAACTCAAGATGATGCGCACATTACTCACCATCAGCTGACATTCTTCAAGGGAGAGCTGTTCTTCTTCTAACTCGTCCGCTCTGCAATCCGCAGCGAAACCAAGGTCGGCGCTGCTGCCTGGGCCTAGTACCGCTTGCTTGAGTAACTCATTGCTGTGGCTGGCTAGCAACAGAAGACCAAACAACATGATGACCACGGCCAGCCACGAAAAGTTGGCAGTTTTTATTTCGCTGTTGTTCATGGTTTTGTTGCTTCTTTTCTATCTATTTTCCTACTTATTGTACTATTCAACTTGGTTTGAGTACTTGTCGCGGAAGCGTTCGTATAGCTGTTGCTGCGTGCCGAATAGATCGATGTCGCGACCCTGAATGTAGGCGCCAAGGATCTGACTAGTCCGCATGTCCAAAGCATCTCCTGTAGAGACGAACAGCGTAGCGTCCTTGCCGACTTCAAGAGTACCGATTCTATTATCGACGCCCAATATCTCCGCGTTATTCTTGGTAATTAGCATCAGAGCAGTTTCCTGGTCCAAGCCATAGGCCGCGGCCGTTCCTGCAAGGAAAGGAAGGTTTCGTTGCCGCTGAATCATGCCTGTGGCACCGCCACTAAGACCGATCTTCAAACCCGCCTGAGTTAAAAGAAAAGGCATCTTATAGGGCTCGTCTATGTCACGCCATGCCATGCCAGGGAGATTGTGAACGGCTTCATAGAGCACCGGAATATCCTCGGCCAGTAGCAGGTCCTTAACCATCAACGCTTCTCTTCCACCAACGACGACTACACCGGCAATTGGATAGCTGCGAGCAAAGCGCACCGCACTGATAATAGCTTTTGCCTCATTGGCATGCAGGTAGAGTTTGGCCGAACCATCGAACAAAGGCTGCATGGCTTGCAGGTTTAGATTGAGTCTCTCCCCCGTATAAGCTTGGGCACTCTGAAACAGCGAGTGCAAGATCTGAACTGCCCCCGCGTATTCCTCATTCTCCTGTGTTTCGAATTCGAAAGTTTGAGGGTTGCGGCGGCGTACCTGCATCGGCGGCCAGTTCAGATGCATACCGTCATCTGTGCGCAGTGCAGCATCTTCCCAATTCCAACCATCTAATTTCATCAACGTTGATGAGCCTGCTACCAAGCCACCTTGAGGCGTCACCTGTGCAGTGAGAATGCCATTGAATCGATGCGTGGAGATGATTTCAGAATCTGTGTTATACGCTATGGCCGCGCGAACACTTGCATTGATATCGCCATACTCTTCGTTGTCTTGCGTCGCCCTGCTAGCACTGACTTCGTTTAAGCCGAGCGTTGTGTTGGGTAACACGAAACCGGGATACACATGCTGACCCTGAATATCGATCACTAGATGATTCCGCAGATCGATGTTGTCGTTTGCTGAACCTATAGCTGTAATAATCCCGTCAGTGAAGGTAATGACTCCATCAGCGATCACCTCGCCATCGCCGACGTGAATGACGGCGCCGGTAATGGCGATCGGATCAGTTTGATCAGCCGCCGGTAACGGAACTATCGCTGAGCTCATCGAGAACGACGCGATAAGGTAGCAGGCTAAAGATAGGAAGATGATGCGTGTCGCTTTCATTTTTTGTAATAGGTTCATGATTTAGTCCTCATTCCCTTCGTTACCGATTGCCGCGATTATTCTGGCACGCTCAATGGCGATCTGCTCACGCATGAGCATATCCTGCTGCCTATCGTAATAAGGAGTGCCTTCAATCCAAGTAGTCTCGGCTACTGCGTAGATGGATAAGGGGTGGTCTGACCAAAGCACAAGGTCCGCGTCTTTACCGAGGGTGATGCTGCCCATGCGGTCATCGAGATGCAGTAGTATCGCTGGGTTGATGGTCACCTGTTTGAGCGCGTCAACTTCACTCATACCTCCGTACTTCACCGACTTTGCAGCCTCTTGATTCAGTCTGCGCGACATCTCGGCATCGTCGGAGTTTATAGCTACTACTACACCTGCCTGTTGCATGATTGCTGCATTGTATGGAATCGCCTGAGACGCCTCCCACTTGTATCCCCACCAATCGGAGAAGGTAGAGCCACCGGCGCCATGCTGCGCCATCTTGTCTGCAACCTTATAACCTTCCAATATATGCGTGAATGTATTGATGTTGAAATCGAATGAGTCTGCCACGTTGATTAGCATATTGATTTCGGATTGCACATAGGAGTGACTAGTTACATAGCGCTCGCTATTCAATATCTCCAACATGGTCTCGTGGACTAAGTCCCTACGCGGCGCAGTGGTGCTACGCTGCTGCGAGCGCGAAAGACTGTTGTACTCGTCCCAACGTCTATCGTATTCGCGCGCTTGGCTAAATGCATTCACGAAAACCTGTTCAACTCCCATACGAGTCTGTGGATAGCGTACCGATTCATCATTACGGCTGCGTTTCACATTTTCGCCTAGAGCAAACTTGATGAACTCATCAGCACCCTCGATCAGCAACTGTTCTGGAGGCAGCCCCCAACGCATCTTGATGATCGCCGATTGACCGCCTATAGGATTTGACGAACCATGTAATAACTGTGCTGCGGTAACTCCGCCAGCAAGGTTTCGATAGATATTAATGCTCTCGGAATCGACTACATCCTTCATCCGCACCATGCTTGAATTAGTTACGATTTCATTGATATTGAACAGCGCAATATGAGAATGTTCATCGATGATTCCTGGCGTGAGATGCTTCCCGCTTCCATCTATCTCGACAACATTGCTGGCAGACAGATCCTGACCTACCTCCGCTATCTTTCCATCTCGCACTAGAACATCGGCAAGCAAGGTGCCTATGTCATCATTGGTCCAAACAGTGGCACCTTTTATTAGCAAATCCTGTTGCTGTGGGACGCTCTCACGGCCATGAGCAACGAACGGTAGGCTGATGCTACTCGGCAAATCCGGAACATCCGTTTCAACATCTGCATCCACAGGGTTTTCAACGGCAGCGGCAACGCGATTCAACTGCCAGGCCATCATCTCTCCAGAGGCTGAGCGGCCATTGCCTGTCCAGCCCTCGTCTACCGGCCAGCCATTCAATCTGCTTCTGTTTCCAGAATCGTCTTCAGCGAAACTGAATGAGATTAAATCATTCGTTAGTTCGATAGTTACAGCTCTGGTTTCATCATCTGCTAGCAGAATCTTTGCGCTTGGCAGGCCAGACTCGAATACCAATTCTATGTCGTAGGATCGGTCGTCGAGAACTAGCTGATAGTTACCATCACGATTTTCGAAGTCACTAGCTATTACGTGCTTCTTCCCGCGAATCCAATTTTCGAGTAACAGAGAATCTGCCTCAAAAAGATCACCAGATGCGATCACGAAATTGGCATACGCATCTGGTATCAATTGACCGACTAAAGATTCAACACCGAGCAACTCTGCTGGTATACGAGTTATAGAATCGATCGCGCTCTGAGAAGACAGTCCATTGGTAACTGCCTTTCTTAAGTTAGATAAAAAATCTTCGTCGGCATCGCTGCTCGTTATAGCAAAGGAAATTTCATTTTCGATTAGTACGCGCGGGTTAAATGGCGCGAGTTCCCAATGCTTCAAGTCGACGAGAGAAACATCATCCGCCTCAATCACATCATCGACCTTTGGCGCATCGGGGAAATCGATCGGCACAATGAGTGATGCACCTGTATCTGCTATTAAGTCCGCACGCTTATAGCTATCGCCGCTGACCTTGAGAATATATTGAGCGTCAAACTCATCGCCTATCTTGTCCGCCTTTAGCGCCTGCTGCCAATTACTAACTTCCATGATTTGCGGAAGTGATTGATAGGCGGTCCAGGCCTCTAACGTATCATCGGTGAACGGTCTAGGCTCTTGAGCTGTGAACCAGCTCGCGTCCAGATAAGTCTGCCGAAGCAATGCAAACGAACCCATGAGTGACGAAGGCATGGACTGTGTCGATGTTCCCTTCGCGAGCGAGTAGTGCGCAGCCGCGTCGGGAACGATTATTGATTCGTTCGCGCGCTCGTCGCCCAATGTAATCAATGCCGAGGTGCCTCGAGCGATTCCGTCTGCGCGAAGGCCGAGCACTGCTGAGAACCCTAGCTTTCGAAATTTCTCACGTGCTTCAGCTTCTGGGCTGAATGCTGTACTCGCTCGAAAATTGGAACGAATGGCATCGTTTACATTAAGTGCCTGATCTGCAGAGAATAGGTTTTCTGCCCCGGATGTTCTGACTTCACGTTCTAATGTTGGAATACCGTATTGAGTATAGATATCGACAAAACCGGGATATATATACCGGTTTCCCAAATCTACCTCGAAATAACCCGCGGACACATCGATGCCCGAGCCAACCTCCACGATTCGCCCTTCTCTTATTAGCAGTGTCGCATTGCTTAGATAACTGCCATCGGGCTGATATATGTTCGCGTGGGTAAATGCGAAAGCATTTTGCCTAACATCGGCAATGCCGTTAGGGGTGAAATTATCTTGAGCAAAGCCGCCGGAAATACCTGCCGGGAGTAGTAACGCTGCAACTGCAGTACGGACAATTAGATGCACTCTTTTCTTCACAGCTGATGTCTCCAATGAGATTCGCGGACGATAGTGCGTTTCATCTTACCCACATCTCCTAGCAAATATAAGAGCAGGAGTTTTTCTGGATTTTCTATAACTTCCCCATTTTTGAAATCAGGTATACTCCATCCCCATTAGGAAAATTCCAGTAACTGATAGCCGCTGTATGTGTTTCGGAGATTTAAAATGTCATCACCTATGAGATTCTTGTTCGTTGCCTCTTTTGCATTCTTGGCTGCCTGTGGCGCCGAAGATAGCGCGGTAGATTTAGCGCAAGACACTGCCCAGAATAGTGCACGCCCTGCACCTGAAAATGTTGAAGTGCCGACTGCAGAGCTTGGGAGCTTTGGCATCGATCTGTCGCTTCAAGATTCGAATACTAGACCAGGCGATGATTTCTTCCGTTTCACCAACGGTAGCTGGCTCGATACCTATGAATTACCGGCGGACAGAAGCAACCACGGTTCATTCAACGATCTCCGTGATCGATCCGATGAGAGGGTCAGATCGATAGTCGATGACCTAACCTCTATAGAGCCCTCTCAAGACTCCATGGAACAGAAGATCAGCGATTACTATCTCAGCTATATGAATACCGATGCCTTGAACGAGCTAGGCATTGGCCCACTGTTACCCGGCTTGTCGCGACTTGCAGAGATCGACACATTAGGTGAATTGGTGGCTGCACTAGGTCGCTCGCGCATAGACACGACGGCTAGTCCGATTAGCTTCGGTATCGGTGCGGACCGTGGCGATCCAGATCGCCATCAATTAGGTGTTTCAGTTGGCGGAATCGGTTTGCCCGACCGCGACTACTACCTAGAGGATACTGAGGAGTATCTGAATGTACGTGAAGAGTATGTAGCTCACATAGCGCGTATTCTGGATTTCGCAAATATCGAAGACGGCGCTGCAAAAGCTGCGAGTGTATTGATAGTTGAAACACGCATAGCCGAGCATATTTGGCCTAGAGCGGATCGGCGTAATCGTGACCTCACCTACAATCCCATGAGCTATGATGAATTTCTTACAGCCTATCCAGGCTTAGATTGGAATACCTATTTTTCTGCCGCGGGCATTGAGGGATTGGAGGATCTTAACGTTTCCTACCCAAGTGCCATGGCACCCATCATCGATCTGATCACTGAAATTCCTGTAGCCGACTGGAATAACTACATGACTTATCACTTCATCTCCAACAACGCGAGCGTGTTGTCGGATGAAATCGATCAGGAGAATTTTCACTTTTATTCTACAATACTAAGCGGCGTGCCCGAGCAGAGAGCACGCTGGGAACGAGGCGTTGCAAGAGTGGGCGCGCTTAACAGCCTAGGGGAAGCAATTGGTCAGGTTTACGTTGAGCGTCATTTCCCAGAGTCTGCCAAGCAACAGATGGATGCTCTCGTTGAAAATTTGAGAGCAGCACTTGCACAGAGCATCGAACAACTCGATTGGATGGGTACGGATACCAAAGAGGAAGCAATATTAAAACTGAATTCCTTCCGACCCAAGATTGCCTATCCCGACGAATGGACAGATCTATCCGCGATTGAGATTGAACGCGACGATCTATTCGCTAACGCACAGAGCGTTCGTGAATTTAATTACGAGGACAGCTTAAGTCGTCTCGGCGAAGAGACCAATCGCGAAGAGTGGGGAATGACTCCACAAACGGTGAATGCCTACTACAATTCCTCATTTAACGAGATCGTATTCCCTGCCGGAATTTTGCAACCTCCATTCTTTGACCCCGCTGCTGACCCTGCAGTCAACTACGGTGGTATCGGCGCGGTCATCGGGCACGAGATGGGTCATGGATTTGATGACCAAGGTTCTAAGTCTGATTCTATGGGCGTGCAACGCAACTGGTGGACAGATGAAGATCGCGCCAATTTCGATGTGCTTACAACAGCTCTTGGCGCGCAGTACGATCAATTCGAACCAGTACCTGGTTATTTCGTCGATGGAGGTTTTACGATGGGTGAAAACATCGGTGATGTTGGCGGCCTCTCCATCGCTTACCGTGCATACAAGATGGCATTGAACGGTGAAGAAGCGCCTGTTATCGATGGGCTAACTGGCGACCAGCGATTTTTCCTAAGTTGGGCTCAGGTGTGGCGCGGAAAAATTCGAGAGGATGCCCTGATCCAGCGTTTAACATCGGATCCACATTCACCCGCAGAGTACCGTGTAAATGGCGTGGTGAGAAATTTCGATGAATGGTATACAGCATTCGATGTGCAGCCTGAAGACGCTTTATACCTTGCACCTGAAGAGCGCGTTCGCATTTGGTAATTTAAGAAATTAATAGTAGGAGCTTAGTTATGATAGCCAGAAAGATTGCATTACTAATTAGTTTGCTGGTTATCGGCACAAGCACCGCACAGCAAAACTTCGACGTCCTCATTCAAGGAGGGCGCATCATCGATGGCTCGGGCAATCCCTGGTATGAAGCCGACGTTGGTATTCAAGGAGAGCGTGTCGTCGCGATTGGCGATCTATCCAACTCCACCGCGAGCCAAGTGATCGATGCCAGCGGCCTAGTTGTTTCCCCAGGATTTATCGATCCTCACACTCACGCCCTGCGTGGCATCTTCGACGTGCCTAACGCGGAGAGCTCTTTGCTGCAGGGTATCACTACACTCACCGAAGGCAACGATGGCAGCTCTCCTTTTCCTATCGATGAACACTACCGCGCCATCGAAGAGAATCAGATAAGTCCCAACTGGGCCGTGTTCGTCGGCCAGGGAACCATTCGCAAGATAGTCATAGGAGACGACGATCGGGCGGCGAGCCCTGCAGAATTACAACGCATGAAGGACATGGTCGCCGCGGCGATGGAACAAGGTGCGCTAGGAATTTCAACCGGACTATTCTATGTGCCCGGTAGTTTTACTCCCACTGCTGAAGTTGTCGAGTTATCGAAGATCGCCGCCGAATATAACGGCATCTATATATCTCATATGCGTGAAGAGGCTGCGCAACTTCTGGATTCGGTTGCAGAAACTATTCTCATTGGTGAGCAGGCAGATATTCCCGTACAAATTACGCATCACAAAGTAATCGGTGTTGAAAACTGGGGAGCGTCTGTCGACAGCTTAGCCATGGTCGACGAGGCGCGAGCGAGAGGCATCGATGTAACCATAGACCAGTATCCTTACACTGCATCGCAAACTGGCATTACTGCACTAATACCACAATGGGCGCAGGAAGGTGGCAAGGAGCGCATGATTGCTCGCATCGATAGCCCTGAGACACGCGGAACGGTGAAGGCCGCAATAGTTGATAGAATTCTCTACGACCGCGGTGGCGGCGACCCGAAAAACGTTTCCATCTCCCGTAATCCTCGCGATCGTTCTATGGAAGGAAAGAACCTCGCGCAGCTCACCCAGGAACGCGGCCTGAACCCGACACCCGAAAACGCTGCAGACGTGGTGATGGATATCGTAAAAGCTGGCGGAGCGACTGCCGTCTATCATGCTATAGGCCCCGAAGATGTAGATCGCATCATGCGCCATCCTGCTGCTGCTATCGGTTCCGATGGCCCTCTGTCGGTGTTTGGAGTGGGCGCGCCACACCCACGTCAATACGGAACTTTTGCGCGAGTTCTTGGTTACTATGTACGAGAGCGCGGCATCATCTCCTTAGAAGAGGCCGTTCGAAAAATGAGTAGCATGTCGGCACAGCGACTCGGCATTCGTGACCGTGGACTATTGGTTGAAGGCTACTTCGCGGATATCGCCATTTTCGATTCAGCAGAAATAAGAGATATGGCCACGTTCGAAAACCCACATCAATACGCGGTAGGCATGAAATATGTTTTGGTCAACGGCGAAATAGTGGTTGAAGAGGGCAAACATACCGGGCGGCACCCTGGAAAGATTCTTTATGGCCCCGGCTATATTGCAAACTAAGTGTAGATGGCGATCTGCTTGCTAGATGGCCTCAAAGCCCCGTTTCATGGCCCCTGCGCCTGAAACTCAGACCATTCTATAGGGTTGATTCCGCGGCGGCCAAGCCGCGGGCTGGCGAAATTCGCCACTTTTAGTGATTCCCCCCCTATCCCCATCTCTTGATATCTATTAACTTCTTGTTTTTTATAGCTATTCTATATTGGCACAATATTCGCAACAGTTATAAGGCCACTACCGAAAGTGGCATTTTCTAGGGCACAGAAGCCCCAATGGAGTAATTAATGAAGCTATTATCGAATTTCCTAGTCATCGTATTGGTCATCATTGGTGTAGTGGCTATTCTGCCCTTACTATCCTTTGGCTTTGCCCTCTTAGGTGGCGCGGCGGTCTTAGCGATTTGGGTCCTTCCAGTCTGGATTATCGCTACGTCGGACAAGACCACGGGCTATGAGAAGATAGCTTGGTTGCTAGCGATGTTCTGTCTTTCTTGGTTTGCCTGGATATTCTATTTCTTCCTAGCCCCAATCAAGCCCCGCGAGCGCCAATATCACTACTAAGTGGCACACCCCGGCCTCTGGCTGGGGCATGAAGCCTGCTTCTAATGTTTCTGCGTTGAGGTATGATGTTCAGCTGCAATAGCAGGAAGAACGAATGCCAATTATTGAAGTAAAAGACCTCGCGAAGAAATATCCACTTCCCGGTAAGAAATCTGAATTCTTTTATGCCGTCGATGGTATCTCACTCAACATCGAGGCCGGAGAAATCTTCGGCATCCTTGGCCCGAATGGCGCAGGCAAAACAACCACGTTAGAAATGTTGGAAGGCTTGAACGACATCGATGGCGGTAGCGCAACTATCGACGGAATCGATGTTGCCTCGCAGCCCTATAAGGTCAAAGAAATAATCGGCGTGCAATTACAAGCCAACGAATATTTCGACAACGTTACCCTCAATGAACTACTTACTCTATTCGCCGCTCTCTATAATCGAAAAGTCGATACCGCCGACCTATTAGGCAAAGTCAACTTATTGGATAAGGCACAGGCTAGACCCGGCAACCTCTCCGGCGGGCAACAACAGCGATTCTCGATTGCCTGCGCGCTGGTCAATAGCCCAAAGGTCTTGTTTCTTGACGAGCCAACTACAGGCCTCGATCCACAAGCCAAACACAATCTGTGGGACCTTGTACGTGAGCTTAATGATGCAGGCATGACCATCGTACTGACTACTCACAACATGGAAGAAGCCGAATCGCTCTGTGAACGTATCGCCATTATGGATCACGGCAAATTAGTCGCCGAAGATACACCGCAGAATTTAATTTTGAAACATGCGCCAGAACCCCCAAAAGCACCCATGCATGGCAATATCGAAGACGTATTCCTTGCACTAACTGGCCACGGGTTGAGAGATTGATGCCAACTAAACTACAACTACATCTAGCCAAGGTGTTCCTGAAAATTTTCTTGCGTGACAGGCAGTCAATTTTCTTTAGCCTATTTTTCCCAATTATTTTTATGACGATTTTCGCTTTCGCAAACAACGGCGAAGTCGATCCCACCAAGCTCGGCATCGTGAACAATTCTGCTAGCGAAGTAGCATCGGATTTTTCACAGATGCTGAATGAAAATCCACTATTCAATGTCACGCTAGGTGAAGAGACAGCCTTGCGCGCAGAGCTAGTGGAGGGCGACCAGACCATGGTGCTTATACTACCCGAGGACTTCGATGCGCAAAGCGATGGAGCTGAGTTGCAACTACTCGTGGATGCGGCGCAAGTACAACAACTGGGCCTAATCATGCCGCTGCTCGAACAGACACTAATCTCGATCGAACGTGAGTTTAGAAATATCGAACCGATGTTCACACTCACGATTGAGGATGTGCAGGCGCGCTCCCAACGTTATCTAGATTTTCTGTTGCCGGGTTTGATGGCTTTTACCCTCATGCAACTTAGTATTGCTGGCAGCGGGTTTAATATCGTTGAGTTTCGTCGCAAAGGCATTCTGAAGAGGCTTTTTGTCACACCGATCAAGCCTCGTGATTTTATTACTGCTATCGTGCTCGCCAGAATGGCAATCATATTGATTCAACTCACGGTGCTAATTCTTTTCGCCGTGACCATCCTCGATGTCCGTATTGTCGGAAACTTCGCCTCTTTCTACTTAATGATTATTCTAGGCACCTTTATTTTTCTCTGTCTAGGGTTCTGCCTGGGTAGTATAGCTAAGACGCAACAGGCAGTTATGGCTGTTGGAAATCTAGTGATATTCCCGCAGATATTCCTGTCTGGAGTGTTCTATCCAATAGAGTCTATGCCCGAATTGATTCAACCTATCGCGAATTTGCTACCACTCAGCTTCGTGTCCACCGCTATGCGCGAGATCGCAAACAATGGTGCAAGCTTACTTGAAATCACGCCTACCCTAATAGGCATCGCGGCTTGGTTTGTAATTGCATTTGTGTTGGCGACGAGGCTATTTGTCTGGAAGGAAGTGGCAAACTAGCCCGTCCGAAAATCCCTGAATAGCCTCGAATAAAATGCATCATTGTCTGGTCCTCCATAAGTAGTAGGATTCCGCGCGCAAGTTGCCCCTGTGCAAAAGAATTCGTCCAGAGGCAGTGACATTCACAAATTACTTGTAATATAGTCTGCAACTGCAGCTTTGCAGAAGGCGAGTTTTAGGGCCTTGTTGCCAAGCACTCGACTAAACGAATTAATTTGACTAGCAATATCCTATAAGGGATCGGAGATATAAATGATCAAAAAAGCACTTGTACTAGTTTCTGCTTTAGCGATGCTTGTTTCGGGCACGCTGTATACAGCGTCGGCTCAAGACGAACCTACACCAGCACAAAGAGCAGCAGGGGCCGCCGAAACGCGTCAGTCTGTGTTCAAACTGCTTTTATTCAATCTCCTTCCGATCGCCGGTATGGCACAGGGCGCGCCCTTCAATGCAGAGCTCGCAGAAAAGAATGCGCATAACATAGCCGCTCTTGCGCCAATGATTCCTGATTTGTTCGCTGCTATGGACACGCGCGATTTTGACGTTGAAACCGAAGCACTAGACGTGATTTGGGAAAACCCTGCCGAATTCGCCGAAAAGGCTCAGGCATTACTCGAGGGAGCTAATACTTTCGCGGAAGTCGCTGCCGGCGGTGACATGGCTGCTACCCTAGGCGCATTCCGAGGACTCGGTGGTAGTTGTGGAAACTGTCACGATGACTTTAGAGTAGACAACGACTAACTAGTTTCGTTATAAGAAATTAGAAAGGCAGCCTTGGCTGCCTTTTTTTATGCCTGAATACTCCGCAGAGATTACTCGGATTGATTGTGTCGCGTAAAGAATGCCGCTAACGCGTCTCTGTCCTCATCACTTATCTTGCTGGTATTGTGCTCGATAACATCGTTCATGTCGCCGCCAGCAAATTCACCATCTGGCTTCATTCCTATCAACATGAACAGATCAAAATTATTCGTGGTCCACTTGCTTAGCGCTTCAGCATCGATCGCCTCGATAACTTCTTCACCAAGGGTCGCTCCTGCAAACTCTCTGCTCGCATCGAGAATTCCTACTACATTTCTCGGCGTATGGCACTCGCTGCAATGTCCAAGATTGCGCGCAATATACGCACCTCGCGTAACTAATTCATCATCGAAGGTTTCAGTATCAGCTTCGCTCATGTCGGCTAATAGATTCCATCCGGCCATTGCCCAGCGGTTTAGCCAGACTGGCGTTTCCGCTTCCGGGACCGTATTGCTTTGCGGCTCTAGACTCATAAGGTAGGAACCGATATCCAAAACATCTTCGTCGCGCAGACCTGCATAGGCGCGATACGGGAACGCGGGATAGTAAAAGCTACCGCCAGGCTTACGACCGTGCTGTAAAGCGAGCAGAAAATCCTTCGCTTCCCAACTACCAATCCCGGTCTCCATATCAGGTGTTATATTTGGCGCATAGTATGTACCGAAATCTGACACTAGCGCGAGGCCTCCGGCAAACGATTCCTCATCATCTTCGCCACGGTGGCAGCTAATGCAGCCTCCCGCTATAACTAAATATTTGCCGCGCTCAATAGCCTCTTCAGACTCAGACAGCTGAGCGGAACCGGATACAGAGGGCGGCAGGAATAATAATAAAGACACCAACAACAGTACAAAGAAGATGCCAATAAGGAAAAGCTCTACTTTCGATTGGGCGAACTGCGTCATTTCTTCAACCCCTTGTTGTAGCTTTCTAAAAATCTATCTTGAATATTTGCTCTAACTAACTGCCGCGACTTCGAAGCAACTAGACCAGTGCGGTTAGCTGCTCTTTATGGAAAGTCTCTATCGAATCCATGTCATTGTTTTTTACTTTGTTTGCCCAATCAGGA
>Ga0308009_10000912_pt1 | contig 18970 bp, 28 predicted proteins | sample Neamet127_FD_203134 | JGI IMG/M metagenome (GOLD analysis project Ga0308009, IMG submission 203134) | Marine microbial communities from water near the shore, Antarctic Ocean - #127 | ecosystem: Environmental > Aquatic > Marine > Unclassified | place: Southern Ocean | collected 2014-07-24
CGCTCTCGCCGCCCACCCCCGCCTCGGGGGAGGCCGATGCGGTTTTTGGGCAGTGCTGGAGGCAGCCGATGGTTTTCTTCCTCGAACCCCGGATTGGGGCTGGACTGTCAGGATATTGTGCGGAGCTTGGCGCCGCGATGATCTGTGGCGATCTTGGTCTGCCGACCGAGATGCACGACACCCACGCCAGCTACCTCGCCAGCTGGCTGAAGGTGCTGAAGGCGGACAAGACCGCGATCTTCCTTGCCGCGAGCAAGGCCGAACAGGCTTTCTCGTACCTGCGCGCATTTTCGACCGCTGCAGCCGATGCTTCTCAGGCGCGGCTTGCCGCATGACCCCCTTCAACCGGAGACCACGACATGGGTTGGACCTCGATGACCAGCGCCGGCATGGCCGGCCATGCAAACCCCAAGGCGTATCTGGACGACCAATTCACCTACGGCCGAACACTGGATGGTGGCGGCACGCACGGCATGCGCGTTATCGACAGCGCGTTCGTCGGAAACCGCGTCTGGTATGCCGCGGCTGAGATCATCCGGGACGGCGAGCCGCAATATGTCATCGCGCTGGTCTGCCTGGTGCGGTGGAACCCGAAAGCGCGTGACGGATACGTCTTCGGGTACAAGGAAAGTGCGCCGTTGTGGCGCTGAAAGGAGTATCAGTAATGATGAGGTAAGTTGAGGAAACCTCTGCCCGCCAAGCTAACCTTGGGTTCGAAAGACCTGAAATCCGGAAACGGACAGGGGACAACAGCATGCTTGGAGTAAGGCCGAAGGCGCTCCAGTCGTAAAGGAGCGATGCCGGTCAGGGCAAGACGCGTAAGGTGAAAGCTACACTGCTTAAATCCCAGTCTGCAGCGTTTTATATAGCGGAAGCTGGCGAAAGCGACTGACACGCCAGTCCCGGACGATGGCAAGAGTCTCATGTCTTGGCTCTTTGCTCCTCAGCCCGTCCGGCGCGCCTCTCGTCGAGGGGTTTAGTGGATGAACGGGACACCTAACCGCGTCGTATCTCCGATCAGTGTAACTACGGGATGCCCTAAACAGGCGGCTTCGGCCGACCTGCATGGGTACGGAGCCGCCATAGTACTCAAACGCCCGGGGTAATGCCTGGGACAGCTTCCCAGTCGGGGAGACGGTGCATCCGCATAAGGAACGGGCGACCGGGCCGAAAGCGGAGACCGCCGGGGGAAGGGCGGCAGTTGCGATACTTCAACCGAAATCATGGGGTGTGCTGATGCTACCTGAAACTGTGATGGCCCGGTTGGAGGCCATTCCGACGCTGGCAGCGTCGGGCAAACGAGTAAATGGGCTTCATCGTCTGATGGGGTCTCGGCTTCTCTGGGAGCAGGGACTCAAGAAGATCGTCTCCAATCGGGGGGCGATGACGCCGGGTGTCGATGGCGAGACCTTCGCGGACTTCGGTCCTGAAGACCTCGACCCATTGATCGCCAGTGTGGTGGCTGGAGCCTACAAACCGAAACCAGTGCGTCGGGTATTCATCCCGAAAGGCAAGGGTAAGCGGCGTCCGCTGGGGATACCCACGCGCGACGACCGCCTCGTCCAGGAAGTGGCGCGCCAACTCCTCGAAAGGATCTATGAGCCGGTGTTCTCGAACGCCTCGCATGGGTTCCGGCCGAGGAGATCGTGTCACACGGCGCTTGAACACGTTAAAGCCGTCTGGACGGGCGTGAAATGGCTTGTTGACGTGGATGTCGCTGGGTTCTTCGAGAACATTGACCATGACGTCCTGCTCAAGCTGTTGCGGAAACGGATCGACGATGAAAAGTTCGTTGGCCTGATCGGTGACATGCTGAAGGCGGGCGTCATGGAGGGGCGGACGCATAATCCGACCTACAGCGGCACTCCACAGGGCGGGATCGTGTCTCCAATCTTGGCAAACATCTACCTGCATGAGCTCGATGAGTTCATCGCAGGCCGGATAGCCGCCTTCGAGAAGGGAAAGGTCCGTGCCACGAACCCTGAGTACGGGAGAGTGGCAGCGCGCATCGCTAAAAGGCGAGCGCGGCTCAAGCGTCTACAGGCCAGCGATAACGCTGACTTGGCAGCGATCGAGGTTTTAATCTCCGAGATCAAAGCTTTGTCGAAACAGATGCGTACCTTGCCGTCGCGAGACGCCATGGACGCCGGATATCGCCGACTTCGCTACTGCCGGTATGCTGATGATTTCCTTATCGGTGTGATCGGTAGCAAAGACGATGCACGACGTATCTTCGCGGAGGTTGGGTCGTTCCTGACCACCGAGTTGGCACTGAGCGTATCCGAGGAGAAAAGCGGTATTCGAAAGGCAAGCGATGGAGCTGCCTTCCTCGGTTACGAGGTGCGAACCTATACGGGACGTCAATGGACAGTGCGGAGCCAGCGCGGCTCGCAGCACTTCAGCCGTCGGCCTCCGTCAGAGGTGATGCAACTCAGCGTTCCTTGGGAGAAGGTTTTCGGGTTTGCCGCAAGGAAGGGGTATGGTGACATGGCTGTATTGAAGGCCAAGCATCGAAACATCCTTCTTAGCTGTAGCGATGTCGAGATCGTCCTTGCATATAATGCCGAACTACGGGGGTTTGCGAATTATTACGCCTTGGCGAGGGACGTGAAGCAAAAGCTCAACAGGCTAGAGTTCATCCACCGCTGGAGTATGTTCAAAACCATGGCCAGCAAGCACAAGAGTAGCGTACGTGCTGTTGCCGCCCGTATGAGGTCGGGGCAGGAATATCGCGTCGACTATTTGGTCGACGGCCAGCCTCGGTCGGTTAAGGTCTGGAAGCTGATGTATTTGGACCGTGGGTGGGTAGATAAGGCCAAGGTGGATATCCCACCGCGGACTCAAATCTATTCCCATTCACGGACGGATTGGGTCGATCGTCAGAACGCCAAGCAATGCTCGGCGTGCGGGCGGACGGACCGTCCGTGTCAGGTTCATCACGTCGAAGGGTTGGCCGATATTGCACAACGTGGTTTCGCTGCGGAGATGAAGGCTGCGCGGTCACGCAGGACGAGAGTCCTGTGCGACCTGTGTCATGTTGACCTACACCGTGGACGCTTGTCCGATACCCGGAACATGAATGGTATTATCGCAGCGGAGAGCCGTATGCAGTGAAAGCTGCACGTACGGTTCGGCGGGGGGGTCAGGGCTGACTCTTTGAGCAGCACCAACCCTACCCGACTGGAGGAATCGATGGGACCATGCGAGGCCGATTGCCCTGCCCGAATCCTCCGCCTCCTGTCGCCGACCGCCAAGGAACACGCGCTCGACTGGCGACGCCGGTGCCTTGAGCGGTTGCGTATGCACGGCCGCAAGGTGACGGATGGCATGCGGCTCCGGTTTCCACGCCCGATATCATTCGGCGATGGTCATAGCGGCACCGACTTCATCGTGATGAAGAAGGGCGAAAAGATCACCTTCCGCAACGGCGATGGACGCGGTTACTACCGCATCACCGGCTTTCGCGACATGTCCTGGACGGTCGTGCCCGAGACCAAGGTCCACCGCACCGTCTTCGCCGCAGCACCCGCTGCCGCGATAGCAGCATGATGGAATTGACCATGCCCGACGATACTTCCCTTTCGCCGCTGCGCCGCACGCTGTGCAGCCATGCCAACGCGATCCGCGTCGCACGGTGGATGCGCCGAGACGGGATCGAGACCACGATCGTCGCCACCGGCGATCGCTTGCAACCATGGCGGATCGTCGAGGCGACGACCACCAATCAGGATATCCGCGCATGCGCATGATCGTCGCCCTTGCCCTCGCCGTTGCCGCCTGCGGAGGCGCGGCCTCCCAGGCCGAAGACCAGTCGGTAATCCGCGCCGATGGCCGCGCGATCGACGGCGATACCGTATCGTTCGACGTCCGCCTTTACGGCGCGGACGCCTTCGAAAAGCGGCAATTGTGCCGCAACACCGACGGTTGCTGGCCGTGCGGCAAGGCAGCGCAGGACTATGCGTCAAAGCTCCTGAAGGCGGGGACCACCACCATCCACCTCACAGGCAAGCAGAGCTATGGCCGCCCGATCGGCATCGTCGAGATTCAGGGCCAAGACCTTGGCGAGAGCATGATCGCTGCTGGCCTTGCCGTGCCGGCGACCAGCTACCTCAAGGACGATCCGGCTCGGGCGCAACGTTACATTGCGGCCTATGAGCGCGCCGAGGCCAGACACGCCGGCGTCCATGCAGGCTATTTCATCGATCCCGCCAAATGGCGTCGCGGCGAGCGTCTCTCCTGCGAACGCAGCTCCCGAGATCGCCGGGGCGGCTAAGGGCGGAAAGAGAGGAGGGGGCGGGGAGGGGCATCGATCAAGGAGAAGATCATGCCCGCTTTCGCTTCCACGCCCGAACCCGTGCATACGCTGTGGGACACGCCTGAAATGGCCACCCAGCGCCTGGCCGGCATCTGGTCGGTAAGGACCCGCTCGCATGGCGGCTTTGTCCTGTCCGACGAGCGCCAAGCGGCGATGCCCGAGCCGCTGCGCCTCGACAGTATCTACTACGAGAAGCACATCGACTGGACGCTGGTGATCCTCGCCTTCGAGGCAGAGTTCGCCGCGTTGAAGGACCAGCACTTCGATCTTGAGCGCGGTCTTGCTCACCAGACGGCCCGGCACTGGCGGCCGGAACGCTACGGCAAGTTCACCGGTCAGGTCATCACCCCCAGTGACAGCTACGTCCTGAAGAAGGTCGAAAGCATCGAGGCGGCGATCGGCGAGATCGGCGTGCGTTCCGCCTCTGGCGATTGGGCCGATTGGGTGCCGTCCGGTAAGGTCGGCGTCTACGGCCAGCGCATCATCGGCTGCGATCACCTTGGTTTCACCCAATATGACGGACCGGACTTCAAGGGGCTCTGCGATGCCGCTCGCTATGACTCTGGCCGACCGGTGAACACCTTCGCAGCGCTTGATGTGCAACTGCTGGCATAAGCAACGACGGTGCCGTAACTCATTGTCATGAGGCGTTTCGACGCATATCATTTGCGCCCGATAATCATGCTTAGGACCGTCGAAGGTCACGACGTTACCGCTTTATCGCCAAAACTGAAAAGGCACTTTGCCATGCCATTTTTACCGACGACGTTGTCAGATTTCTTGAAAATAGCCTTATGCCTGCTGCCGATCGCAATAGGCGTTTGGGCAATACGTCGCGATGAAAAGAAATCAGCCGCGTACACGAACGTTGCGGTCCCGGCAGATGAACTGCGTGATCTGATTTCGATGATCCCTGAAGAACGGTTGCGGCCGACGGTCAGGGAGATGGTCCGCGTGTCCGCAGCGGAACGTCCTGTCACGAAGAAGATCTACGACAAGATTGTCTTGCAGGCCAGAAACGAGGCGATTTCACGCGATCAGGTCGCATCCCTCTCCACGGCGAACGCCTGAGCTTCTCCCTAACGACTGAAACCCGGCCTGCCGTACCAGGCAGGCCGTCTCTCCGACCCGAGGCCAAACAGCCGTTTCCGGAACCCGAGGCATCCTTCCTGCCGACATGCCATGGCGCCCAGCCCCGAGGGGCTGACGATACGAGCGCGATGCCGGTGTTGCGGAGAAAAGAGGGGGGTGAGGGGTGTGCGCAAGAGAAGCGCGCGGTCCTCATTTCGGAGCATGCGTCGATGATTTACGATGTGCCTTTCCGCCACCAACAAGCGCTGGACCCGAGCGCTCTGACCACCGTCACCGCAACCCTCCACGCGCTCGAGAAGGCGGTGGAGGATTGCCGCAACGCCGGCGTCAGCCCGGAGAGCGATCCCGCCGTGGCGCTGCTGACCCGGCATATGGCCACCGTCTCAGCCAACCGCGCCGATGAAGGTGTGCTGCGCGCCGCCTGCACCCGCCGGGTCGAGGAACTGAAGCGCTTCCCGACCTTGCTGGCGCTGGCGATCCGCGGGGTCGAATATGACGCCGCTGCCAAGGCCCGTTTTCACGAGGACGGCAAGCGCGCCATCCTGCTGCTGGCGAGCGCGCTTGGTTTGGGCGTCGGATCCTATGAGGTCCGTTCGGTCACCGGCACGGTCGACCAGTCCGGCTACATCCTGCTCGCCGCAACCGACGTCGCCGTCATGCTGCAGATCGGCGCGCGTCACGAAGGTCGTGAGGTATCCTACCGGGCGGTGTCGGGCGGTCTCGAACAGCCCAACCGCTTCGCCTCGATCCGCGACCTGCTGAAGCCCGACCGCTTCGCCGACCGGCTGTGCCGCGACCTTGGCCTAAGCCGTCCCGTCCGGCCGAATGACCTCCCCACCCAGCTTGCCGCCTGAAGGAGGACTCCGATGGATATCCAACACGCGCTCGGCGTCGCACGGGCCGACGCCGCCCATCTCTCGCGCTACATGGACCGGCGTGAGCGCTTCCTCGACATGCTCGACTGGTCGCTGCTGACCGAGAGCCAGGCGCGGCAGGCGTCGATGCTCGACGAGCTGCTCGAAGACGACCTCGCCGCGGCCGGTCGTTACATCGACTGGCTGATCGACCGCCAGACCCGCGACGATACGCCGCTGCCGGGGGTGATGCGCTTTGCGCCGCACCCGCGCCCGTGGCACGCTGAATGGATCACGCTGGCAGCCTGACTGATTGGGGGATCAAACGATGAGCCGTCATACCTTCGCCGGCAGGGCCGGCACCACTGTTGCTATCGGCTGGGATCGGCCGTTGGGCAGCTTCTTTGTACAAGTCACCAAGCCCCACCCCGAGGAAGAGGGGGAGACGGACATGTTGGTCTGGCTCGGCACGATCTTTGGTGAACTTCCCACCGCAGCGGCTGCGATCGCCGTCGCTGCATCCCATGCCGATCTGCCGGACACGCTTGGCGCAACGCTTGAGACGGATCGCTTGAAGACGGTGACCACGTCTGACGGTCCGGCTCAAATCGCAGCCCGGCCTTTCCTCAGGCGGTCCTGAAGCGCCCGCAAGGGCAATGGAGGGAAGGGAGATGGGGTTGTTGATCCACGGTGGATCGACGGAGAAACCCCATGTCCCACATCTTCGATCTTGGCGGCGCGCCTGCCAATGAGGAATGCGCCCAGCTCGGGCAGACCATCGACTTCGACGTGGCCAATACGCTCGAGGTGATGACCTACAAGCTGGCGATCATCGCCCGCCACGGCATGCCCCCGGAAGGGTGCAAGCTGATTGTCCACAACAACCGCCACGACTTCGGCTGCTATCGCACGCTCGCCCTGCGCATCGAGGACGAGGACAGCGAGGCGGTCGCAGCCTATGGCCAGGCCGTAGAGGAAGGTCTCGGCTCCTGGATCGAGGCAGGGTTCACGCCGCCCGTCACATATGCCGGCAAGGTCGCCACGATCGAACGCGCCGAGCATGCGGAGCTGGTGATCGGCGCGCTGCTGACGACGCGGCCGAACCCTGACGGGACCTTCCCGGTCGCCGACTTTGCCATCCTGCACGGCAACCTCGCCGCTGCCTTCCCGGAACAGGCCGAAGCGGCGCGTCAGCGCCTCACCGCCGCCTGATCCAGCCCAACCCCCGCAATCATGGCACGCCGGCTTAACCCCGGCGTGACCGGAGAACGCCCGTGTCCAACAGCTACACCAAAGCCGCCTTCTGCATCCTCATGTCGCCGGCGGATGCGACGATGCTCAGCCTCGCCGTGAAGGCGATCGATATCCTTGATACCGTCAGTGATGACGAGGACGTGAAGCTCTCGTTCGATGCGCTTGGCGTGCGTTTCGGCGAGGTGTTTCCGGCCAAGGGGCCGAACGCCTTCGGCAGCTTTCTCGATCTGATCGACGATCCTGCCCATCCCAGCCTCGGCTGCGACATCGACATCGAGGAGCCCGATACGGAAGGCCGGTGTGCGGTCACCTTCAGCGGCGAGCAGATCGAGGTCGAGGCCGTTGCCCGGCTCATCTTCACCGCCTGCAAATCAGCGTTGCCCTGTGCATTCGAGTGGGCGCACGGCATGGATCGTCTCCGCGTCGGCGAGTTCGGAGGCGGCTGCGTCGTCATCACGGTGGCCGGCATCGACTACCATAACACCCGCGATATCCTCGATCGCGCCATCACCCGCACGATCGCCGAATCCGATGAGGCCGTGGACGGCTTCGTGCTGGCGCTTGCCGACCAGGAGCATGGTCTGAGCTTCTGGAACAACGATCATGGCTTCGGCCGGCTCGGACTGGCGACGGTGTTCAGCGAGGACGAGGCGGCACGCTTCGACAAGCCGATCGCGCACAGCGAGCCGGAATGGCTGGCGATGCCGGCGCCGCTCGCCTTCTCCTGAAGGACCGAACCCATGCTGATGATGACAAACCAGCCCGCCGGGATTGCCCCGGCGGGACCGATCCTGTGTGCCCTGCAGCCAAGGTCGCCCGAGGCCGTAGAGCGGGAGACCTTCGATCCAACGGAGGCTCGCTGCTGGCTTACGCGCGGGCGCTCAGTCGAGCATGCCAATGAGCTGGCCCGGATATGGCGAGCCTTCCCGGATCTGCCGGCAACGGCGCCGCTCGATGATCGCATGGCGCGAGGCCGCGAGAGGATCGCCGAGATGAAACCGCTGAACGACGCGATCAGCGCCGCAGTCGAGGCCGAGCGCCAGGCGCGCAACTTCGGCCTGATGGAGCAGCACCTTGCCGACGGCACCATAGACGATCGCGAGCTTGCCGTGCTGCGCGGCCGCGATGACCATGGCTATGACTGGGATGTCGCTGTCGCCTATGCCAGCGGCTGGACCGCCGCGCATGCCGGTTGGGAGCATCGCTTCTATTCGGATGGCTCGCACCGTGAAGCGGCGAAACGCGACGCCTATGACCGTGGTTTCAGCGATGGTGGCGGCGACCAGGCCGACCTCTTCGACGCCGCCCGTCGCAGCAACCTCGCGGCGCTTCGCCGCGACAATCAGCCCGCTCCCCTTCCATCAGCGCCGATCGCTCGCCCCGCACCGAGCAGCTGGCCGAAGCCCAGCGATCATGCCCGCCCAACCCGGTGGTCGCGCCGGCTGCTGATTGTTTCGGACGCCACCATCGAGGAGGTGACGCCGGGGCTGATGCGGGTGACCGGTCTTCATCTGAACGACGAGGTTCGCGCCCGCGCGGGCACTGAGGCAATGACGATTGTCACGATCGACCGCCATGCCGGTTTTGTCGTGAGCGACTGCCCGGTCGAGACGTCGGTGCCGATCACCGCAGGCCGCGCCGATGAGATCATCGCCGAACCTCGCCACGGCGATGCGCTCCGCGCCATCCTTGCCGGCGTCGAGATCGATGACGTCCTGATCGCGGTGCAGGGAGACTATCTCCGTATCGTCGACGCCTTTGCCGGTGCGCTGCCGCTATGCGCGAACATGGAGCGGACGCAAAACTCGCTGCTGCAACAGCGTGCCCATCTGCGCTGCTGGCTCGACCGCGGCTACGACGGCACTGACAATCTCGGCGCTGGCCACATCCGCTGGGGCAAGGCGATCAAGGGCCTGACCGGCAAGCTCGGCGAGTTCACCGCCCGCCATGTCGGACCCGCGCCGCGGCGTGGTCACCTGATCCGGATCGAGGCCGAAGGCGGCGAGCTGGCGCTTGGCTACGCCACGTCGACCGGCGAGCCGCTCGTGCCGGAGATCATCGTCTCCAACAAGACGAACATCCGCCGCGAGATGGCGGCTGCCCTGCGCACCTTTGGTGGCGCGACCCGGCTGATGGATGGGCGCGGCTGACGCCGACGCCACCCCCTTTCCCAACTTCATCCCAGAGGAGAATATGATGGCTGACATTCGCACCCTGACCGTGATGACCGAGGCCGATGCCAAGGCGCTCGGCTTTGCCGGTTACAACGACGTGCCGCACACGGTCATCGACCTGCCCGACGGGGCCTTCACGGTCAGCGCGAAAACCAGTGACGGCCGGCGCGTGACGTTTTGCTTCATGCCCTACGGCGATGGTCCGGCCCGGTTCGTCGATGTCCAGTACCATGAACGCGGCACCTCGATCCCGAATGGCGATGGCGGCCAGTCGCCGACATTCAACGCTTTCGGGATCACCAGAGAGGGTAAGCACGTCGTCGATGCCCGCGAACTGACCGAGGACACCAAGCCATCGATCTTGGTGCTGCTGCTCGACACCATCGAAGAGGAGCATGAGCGCGCCAGGGTGCTTGCGGGCGGCCCCAAGACATAGCCGAAGCGCACCTTCGGCGCGGGAGGGAAGGGGGATTGGGAAGGGAGACCGGAATAGACCGGACAGGACACCCTTCCCATGCGCATCCGCTATGTTGCCACCATCGTCGAAATGCTCCGCAAGGATGTAGGGACGCTGGCTCGCGAATACCTCTCCGCCCGCGACGCGGAGATCCACGAGTTCCTGAGCGAAGGAGACCGTGCCGCTTACGTCGATCTGGTATTCGCGTTGGGCCGTTTCCTCCACCGCCCCACATTCGAGCGGGAGATCGCAGAGATCGATGCCGCCTGCGCGACTATCGAAGCTCAACCATCAGCCCAACATCTGATGCGGCCGATCGCTTGGCGGTTCGGGGACGGCACCACCTTTCCCGGCTATACCGATGGCGGATGCTGGAACGGCTTCATCAACGTCTGGGTCAGCATCGCCATCTGGCCCTATGTCCTGGCCGAGTTGATCGCCGGCGCTGACGGTGACGCGGCACTGATCGAGCAGTACCGCGCCATGCCCGAGGTCAACGGCATGGTCTCGCTGTCGCACGGCTTTGCCACCAGCGAGGTCACCCCGACCTGGCCAACCATGTTCGCCGATTATCCGCGAGGCACGATGATGCCGATCCCGGCTGGCTGGACGGAGATGAGCTGGCGCAATGAAACAGCGCCCAGCTTTGGCCCCTGTGTCGGGCCGATGGGCGAGGCTGCGCAAATCTGGATCGACTACGAGCAGCCCGCCAAGCGCGAGATACCGGAGTCCGAGCGCTTCACCTTCTGCCGGCGTGATGCGATCGGCGAACTGACCGTAGTCTATACAGGCGACGACTACGGCGAAGCCCTACGTCACATCGCGATCGAAGTGCTGGCCTGCGACTTCGCTCACCGGCTGGCGCAACAACTCGACCCAGCCGAATGGCGTGAGATGCGCATCCGTAACCGGAGCGTGGAGGCCGGGGTGTGTGCGTCGCACGACTTCCTCGACGCCAACATGGTCATGCTGGCGGCGTGGCAGGCGACCCGCGATCCTGCGGTCGTTGGTAACGGCGATGCCACTGCGCTTGGCTGCGACCTCGACCACGTCAACGCGGCGTGGACCATCGCGACCCGCGATTATCTGACGGCTTCTGACGAGGCAGCCCGGTTCGATGACTGGCGCGTCACCGGCCGAGATGTCCCGAGCCTCGCGGCTGAAGGCCATGATCTGGCGACGATCCCACCATCGGATAGCGCCGGCCGCGTCTACAAAGTCGGCTTCATCCAGGCGCACGGCAACGGCTGGATCGTCGACGTCGCGATCACCAGCGAGTGCTTCGAACACCTGATCGATGCCGAAGCCCACCTCTGGTCGGTCTTCGCGTCCAACGAGAGCCGTCACGTCTGATCGGCAGCACCACGATCGTCACCACCCATCATTCGAAGGATCGCGCATGTACCGTGTTCACCACTTCGCCTCGTCGCTGGAAGCCTATGAAGCGAGCCTTGAGGAAGGCCCGGTTCGCGAGAGCGATCTACTGGTCATCGCGAGCGAAGGCGTCGTCGGCATCGCATCGACCGACCCGATAGCCATCACCACCGCAAGCGGCGCATTGAAGGCTTTCCCGCCGATGAGCCGCGCCATGCTGCTGGCCGAGCTGGTTCACGATGCGACTGTGATTGGCCGGGCCGTCGATGAGGCGCTGCGGCACCGCCTGCCGGTAGCGGACCAGTTTCTAGGCTTTGCCGGTCCCTCGCATCTCCTGCGGTCGAGCGAGGTCCGTCGGACGCTCACCCACAGCGACATCATGGTCACGACCGACGCGCTCGATCGCCGGATCGCTGGTCTGCGCGATCGTGCCGTCACGGTCGATCCCGAAACTTCGGAAGGGCTCTTCCTACGACTGGCCCTTGGCCAGCTCGCCGGTGCCAGGGACCGCCTTGGCATCGATCCGAGGCCAACCGGATAGCCCCGAGGCCCAAGGAGGGAGGGGGGAGGTGACAGGCAGATGCGGGGAATGGCCCCGCCGAGCCTGAGGATACCGCAATGCTCCCCGCCACCATTGCCACCAGCGTCGCACCGGAAACCATCAGCAAGGTCGGGCGACTGTTCAACGGATCGGCGCACGACGTCTTGAACGAGCTATTGCAGAACGCCCGCAGGGCCGGCGCGACGAACATCGTCATCACGACGGCAGGACATCCCGCCGATCAGCTGCTCCACGTCGTCGATGATGGCAGCGGTATCGCCGACCCGGCCGCGGTCGTGACGCTCGGCCGATCGGGCTGGTCTGAGGAAACACAGGCGCGTGAGGATCCTGCCGGCATGGGCGTGTTCAGCCTTGCCGGCCGCGACGTCATCATCCGGTCGTGGTCACAGCCAGAACGGCAGGGCTGGATGGCGCACATTCCGGCCGGCGCATGGGCAAGCAGTCGGCCGATCGCGATCTCGAACGATCCGATCGCATACGGCACCGCCATCACGGTACGGATACCGCACGAATGGTCAGACGGGCTGGATGAGGCCGTTCGGCAGGTGGCCTGCCATTATCCGCTGCCGGTCACCTTCAATGGCGAACCGGTCGAGCGTAGCGGCTGGCTCGATGGGGCGGTTCGCATCGAGGACTGGAACGGCTGCCGGATCGGCATCTACCGGGAGGAACTGAAGGTCAGCGGCAATCCGCGCCTGAACTTCCACGGCGTGACCATCGCGTGCAACCTTCCCACTATCGGCGAGGTCGGGCGCGGCCACCTCTGGAATGCGCGGGTCGATATCCTCGACTGTCCGGCGATCCAACTGGTCCTGCCGGCGCGCAAGGAAGCCGTGCAGAATGAAGCGCTGGGCGACCTGCGCAGCGCGGTCACGGCAGCCATCTTTCGCACGATCGCGGCACAGCCGTCGCATCGGTTGTCCTTCGACAATTGGTCGCAGGCGCAGGCGCTCGGCATCGAGATGCCGGAGGCAGAACCGTATCTGAACGGCTGGCTCCCACTGCACGCCGATCACGACGAGAACTATGCGAGCGGCAGTCGCATCACCGATCCCGCGATGGTCGTCATGCCCGAGATCGATAGCCTGATCGCCCAACCCGCCGCGCTCGCGATCGCCCGTCACTCGCCCTTCGCCGGTCGACTGGTCAACGAGGAAACGGCCTTTGCCGGCTATCGCTGGTATGACGAGCTGGCGCGGGTCGGGACGATCGCGTTCTACGTCACCCAGGAGGGCTGCACCTTCACGGTCGATGAGAACACCGGCGCTCCCGCCGATGCCGATCACGGCTATGTCGAAGGGCTGGAAATGTCCGCGATGCTTCATCGTGGCGGTGCCTTCAGCGAGGTGCGCTGTGAGGCGGATGTGGCGTTCGCCCCGGACCATGACATGTCGTGCCGTATCGACGATCTGGCGATTTTCATCCGCCGTGGTGCCGAGCTGGTCGCCGGCGATGTCATCGATCTGACCCGTCGTGCGGCATTCGATCCGGATACCGACTGCGACGCTGATACACCGCAGACCCAGCGGCTGCGCTTCACACGCGACGCGACCGAACGGGTTATCGGCATTCTGGAAGGCAGCGACGCCGCGCTCGAGGTTCAGGTGCGCTCACTGCTGTCGAATTACCGCTGGCTGGTCCCGGCCGACCGGACGGTGACGGTCACGATGACCAATGATGCACTGGCGGTAGCGATCGCCGAGCGCACGACGGAGGGCAAGTGATATGGACGGCATGCCTCCAGCGCCCGTCGTCCTCGCTTACGGCGTAGGCGTCGACAGCACCGCCCTCCTGATCGAGAAGGTCGCCCGCGGAGAGAAGATCGATCTGGTCCTGACCGCAGACACAGGTGTCGAGAAGCCGACCACCTATGCCTATCTCGACGTCATCCGGCCCTGGATGGACGCGCGCGGTATTCGCCACGAGATAGTCTCGTATATCCCCAAGAAGTTCAAGCATTGGCCGCCATATTACGGGCTGCTAGAGATGTGCCTGACCAATGCGACACTGCCTAGCAAGAGCCTAGGAGGCAGTTCGTGCAGCTTAAAATATAAGAAATCGCCGCAGGACGCTTTCCTATCGACATGGCAACCAGCGATAGACGCATGGGAGCGTGGTCAACGGGTCCGACGTCTTATTGGCTATGACGCTGGTCCGCGCGATACACTACGCGCGAACCATGCGCTATCGATCGACGATCCACTCTACGAGTGCGAATATCCGCTTAGGCAATGGCGCTGGGATAGAGATGCCTGCACCGCTCGGATCGTGGCGGAAGGCCTGCCGGTCCCTCCGAAATCGGCGTGCTGGTTGTGCATAGCCAATAAGCCGCAGGAAATCCGCGATCTGCCGCGCTGGTGCCTGCGCCTGATCGTGCTGGTTGAGGCCCGTGCCGCCCCGCGGTTGCACACCGTCGAGGGTCTGTGGCGCAAGGGAACCAAGGCACGCCCTGGCCGGATGACCGACTTCATCCGCAACGAGGGGTTGCTCCCGGCGCGCGAAATCGACCGCATCTGGAACAATGCGCCCACCGACCTGATCCGGTTTCAGGACGTCGCCGCCTCGATCCCGATCGAGGACCGCCCGACAATGCGGGACTGGATCGACCGCTTCAACGCCGGCGTCGCCGCGATCGAGCGCCCGCTGCTCGCCGCCTGAACCAACCGAAGGATATCGACATGACCGACACGTCCACGCTGGCGAGCCCCGATGCACGTCTCGCGACCATTGCCCGCCTAAATGACCGGTGCCGACAGGGCCTCGATCGTACCGCCCGGATCGGGATCACGCGAGCCTGTCTCGGCACCTTCGCGGAGAACCGCGCCGCGGAGATCGTCGCCCAGGCTGGAATCCTTGCCGCCCTGCGCGGCTACCGCTTTTCCGAGGCAGAGGCTGGGGAACGGGACCGGGGGAGCTTCGACTACCGGGGCACGACCATCTACTTCCGGATCGACTATTACGACGCGGCGCTCGAATACGGCTCGGAGGATCCCGCCGACGCCAGCATCACCCGGCGCGTGCTGACGATCATGCTGCGCGAGGACCTCTGACATGGGCGCGCAAACCGGAAAGGGTCATCGGCTCGATCTCCTCGCGCTGTTGGCACCGCAACCCGTCGACGAGGACTGGGAGGCTGACAAGGCTGGATGGCGGTCATTCGTCATGGGTAACCCATCCAGCTACGATCCAGGCAGTCGCCTACAGGCGGCATGGCAGCGCGGGTACGACGCCGCTGCGCGTAGCAGCGATCCCGTCGGGCTGATGCTGTGAGGTACGACCCCCGCATCGCCACCGTGCCCGAGCACGAGTTCAACGAGCTGATGGCGATCGTCCGCGTCCAGGCCGAGGTTAGGCCGGTCAGCGACGATGATCGCTGGCGGGCGGACTATGCCGAGGAGCAACGCCGGCGACGGATCGTCGGCTATCAGCAGGACCTCTTCACCAGCACCGCGATCACCCACTACCGCCGTGGTCCCGCCGCGCCGATCGTCGAGCGACCCCCGGTCGAGACGGTTGCGGCCAAGCTGGACCGGATCAAGGGCGACCCGTTCGCGACCTTCGGCCCGCCACGCACCGACCGCCCATCAATCCTGACCCAGCGCCAGAGGCGGACGATCGTGGGCGGTGCCGCAAACTGGCTGTCTGTTCGCCAGCGGGTGACGCTGGTCGATGCGCCGGGTTCGGTTGATCCTGCCTTCGGCATCCAGCGCTATCTCGGCCGGCATGGCGTCATCTGGCGTCTGTGCGGGGAGACGTTCGCCGACCACTGCTACGTCTTCTTCGACGCCGTCGGCGCCGAGCGCACCGCCAAAATCCACATGGTCGAGGTCCGCGACCTGCGGCCGCTGTCATGAGCTTCCGGCAACCCGACCTGTTCTACGGCGATCGCCAACCGCCCCGGACCTTGCCGCCAGACCGGGCATATCGTCGGGAGGAAAGAGGGAAAGCGAAGGCGTTCGCTTGGGAGAGCATGGGCGCATGGGTCAGGCACATGCACCGGCTGTTCGCGATCGAGAGCCCCAGTAGCGACCACTACGCTCGCACTCGCGAAACTGCCCGGTGCCTGACGGTCGAGCGTATCCGGGAATGCCGGCACGACGATGACCTAGCGCGGTGCGAGACGATGTTGGTCGAGGCGCGATCGGGTTGGCTGTACGGCCTCGATCGGGCCTTCTCGCGCGGCGAGCGGGGCGCGCTGCTGGTCGAGGTTCGCAATCGGCGTCACCTGCTCAGCCTCGGCCGGACCGCTGCCAAACCAAAGGGGCCGCGCTTCGACGTGACCCTGTTGCCGGATGCGGCGCTGCTACGGCTGATCCAGACCCATGACGATCCCGGTATGGTGGTGGCGCTGCGTGTCGAGAGAACAAGGCGTCAGGGTCGTGATAACGAAAACGGGGCCGGAACCGATAGCAGCGGTCCCGACCCCGTCGATCGAAGGATCCTCCGTCGAAACGGTGGATAGACTGGCTCAACGCGCTTGCGCCGATTCCGGTCCGCCATCCCCGTTATACGGTTCATCCTCAATTTTCCATGAACGAGCCGTTCCGGCCGTTCCATCCGCCAAAAGGCACACCACCCGAAGGACTTCACCCGAAGGACATCAACCCCGAAGGGACATCAACATGACCGTCATTGCACTCTCGGCTCGCCGCAGTTCGCTCGCTTCTTTCGAGAACGCCTACGCCGTCGCCATCCAGCTTCGTGAGAACACCGGCATCGACCAGTTCGTGGTCCGTACCGACAATCCCATTCAGCCGTTCCGCGTCTCCCGGTGCCGGCCACATCACCCGGAGCATCTTCTCGCCCTGGTCGCCTGACCAAGGCAGCGTCGTCAGCCCTTGACCGTCATCCTGTCGAAGAGCTGCGCGGCCGTGAAGCCTTCGCACAGGTCGGCGTTCGTCGCGTAGATCACCGGCAGTTTCTGCTCGCGCATCACCGCGCACATCCGGCCACGGCGATAGGTCACGCTCTTCAGCCAGCACAGGTCCTCATGTGCCTGCTGGAACGGCGTATCGTACAGCAGATACCAGAGCCGCATCTGGAACGGGTTCTTCGCATCCAGGATTTCGGCCAGATCCTTGCTGCCCTCGCCATCGATCACGCCGTTGTCGGCATCGGCCGCCAGCGTCTCGAACGCTTCCTGAAGCTCGGTGATCGCAAGATAGGCCAGATCGAGACCGATCCCGATGGTGGCGCCTGCCAGCACCCGACGATCGGCCGACACTACCGGGTCACCGTTCTCGTTCTTCTCGTTGTTGTTGAGCACGTCGTATAGCGGCAGATCATAGTCATACCCCCGCATCATGTCCTGGGCCTTCATCATGTCCTCCTTCGGGCGGGGCACCGGGGTCGCCACGATCGTCATGCGCGTGAGCGATAGGCCGTCGCATGACGAACATTGACAATCCCGCTGCCTGCGGCAATGTCTGAACGTCACGACATTGAAGGTCAAGCCGTCCATGCAAACTTTTTCCAGCCGCGATTTTCAACGCGAGCCGGGCCGCATCAAGCGTGCCGCGGTCGATGGTGCGGTCATCATCACCGAACGCGGCCGACCGATCATCGCGGTCATGCCCTTTGCCGAATATGAGCGGCTAAAGGCGCCTCCCGGCAACATCCTCGACGCGCTCGACATGGACGAGGTCGGTGACATCGAGGTCGACTTCACCCGGCCAGCGTCATTCCCGCGTCCGGCGGTATTCGACTGATGTACCTGCTCGACACCAACGTCCTGTCCGAGCTGCGCAAGCGGCGCAGCGGCAAGATCGATGCGGCCGTCGAGGCATGGGCCGGCAGCGTCGACCAGGCCGACATGTACCTCTCGGTCATCACCGTCATGGAGGTTGAGCTTGGCATCGTCCTTCTCGAGCGCCGCGATCCCCGGCAGGCGGGCGTGCTACGCCTCTGGCTGCACGAAAAGGTCATGCTGGCATTCGCCGGTCGCATCCTTCCCGTCGACACGCCGATCGCGCTGCGCTGCGCGCGCCTGCATGTCCCGGACACCAAAAGCGAACGCGACGCATGGATCGCAGCGACCGGACTCGTTCACGACCTGACGATCGTCAGCCGCAACGTGGCTGACTTCGCTGGCACCGGTACGATGTTGCTCAATCCCTGGACGTATCAGACATGACGATGGAAACATTACCTGACGAACCTACGGTCCGTGACCTGATCCACGCGATCGGCGGGCTGACTGCCATACTGGTCGGGCATCTGGAAGTTGCCGGTGTCACCACCGCCACCCGGATTGCGGGCGATCTCGGCAACTACGCCGCCATCACCGCCGAGACGGAGAGCAACGCCGGTGACATCCTCGCCTATTGGGCCGGTGTTCTCCGAGACGTGACAGAGAATCGCGGATAAAACATCACGATCAACTTCGTTTGCGTTTCAATCACGAAAGGGCGTCACCATGGCTGACCTGACAACTGAAGAAGCCACCTGGATCAGGGCGGCAGCCGCTGCCTTCCTCGCTATCCGCGTGGCAAGCCAGTCACGGCCTGATGAAGCTCAAACCCGCGACATCAATTCTTTGGCCGACGCCCTGCACAACATCGGTATGGTCGGCACCGGCAACAGCATGTTCGCTGACCTGCACACGCCGGAGGATCTGATCGAGGTCCAGAAGATCACCCAGCGCCTGCTTCACAGCTTTCACAAGCCGGCTCCAACGAAGTCGTCGCTGCTCGAAAATATGTTTCGAATGAAGCGACCCTGAAAACCGGATGGACCTGGGAAAATCCACGACTTTCGCTGAACGCAAGGGGAAGCAGGAGCGCGACAACATCACGGTTCGGTCTGGACGACGCTGCTCAACGGCGAGCCTGTGCGCTACATCGACAACCGGACCTTTGAAGTGATCGCGACGGGTGAGCTGCTTGCCCA
>Ga0308009_10000917_pt1 | contig 18932 bp, 18 predicted proteins | sample Neamet127_FD_203134 | JGI IMG/M metagenome (GOLD analysis project Ga0308009, IMG submission 203134) | Marine microbial communities from water near the shore, Antarctic Ocean - #127 | ecosystem: Environmental > Aquatic > Marine > Unclassified | place: Southern Ocean | collected 2014-07-24
GGGCTGAGCTTCAATAAAACGTTGTAGTTTACTTAAATCGGCTAATCCAGCAGACGAGAACCAATAGCTGTCGGTTAGAGCGGTGTCTTCATCATTAAAGTCATCTTCGGCAAAACTATAGTCATCGTCATCACTGAAGCCGTAGTCATCTTCGTCAGTCTCTGAATCGCTTGAAGTAAGCAAGATAGACGCTGGGGCTTGAATGATAATATCTAGAGGGGTTGTGCCGCCAAGTGCAGTATCTATTATTTCCATACCTTGATAGATTTCAGTACTTGACCGGAAATAATCGATAAAGCGGTTTTCAACCTCCAACTTGGTAATTCCGTAACCTGAAAGCGTCGCTAGCCCCAGCGCAATAAGTAGGACTGCTGACCCATAGTTCTCGGTAAACCAGGCAAATTTTGTGGTTATAGCAGCAGAGTTGTCTGCCGCCGCAGAAGGCTTTCCTTTGCCAAGTAATATCATGCCGGCGGGTATCACTACAAAGGAGACCAATAACGCAAGACTGATACCCATTGTCATCATCCAGCCAAAGTCGATAACGGGTCTAATATTGCTCACCACCAGGGAGGTAAAAGCAACAATAGTGGTGAGCACGGTATACACGCAGGGTTTGGCCATAGAAACAACAGTCTCGCTGACCAGTTCATGCTGTGTCGCATCTGGTTTGGCAGATTGCAGCTCTCGATAACGGACGATCAGATGAATAGTTAGTGCTAGCGTAATAATCAGTAGCAAGGAAACAAAATTAGACGATATAACCGTTAACCGCCAGTCAACCCAGCTTAAAAAACCAAGGATAATAGTCAGACAAAGACTGCAGGTTACCAATGGTAGTACAACCCACCGAACGCGCCGAAAAATAAGAGCCAAGGTTGCAATGATAAACAGTAAAATACCGGCGCCAAAAACCTGTAGATCGCTTTTAATAAAATCGATCATGTCAGCGGTAATCATATCTGGACCACCGAGGAAAATGGTGGCTTGGCCGCGGTAGCTGTCGATCAGACCACGCACCGAATCGACTCTCTCGTGATCTTCTAATGCTGTGGCTGTGCGATGGTTAAGGAATTCTTGACTGATTGAGTCCAGCTGCCTTTTTTGCTCTAGGGTAAGCCCTATAGTGTCGCGCACTAAACGTAAATCATCACGTGCGGTAACCAACTTCAAATAGGTGCTATCGAGCTTTAGGGTCGCTAGGATGCCGGTGGTTTGTCCGTCAGCACTGAGAATAACGTCCTTATAGATAGGGCTGTTTAAAAATTCCTGCTTTGCCAGTTGTTTATCAACACCAGCAGAAAGTAGTGTATTTAGCTCATTAGTTAGGTCTGAAATCTCAATTTTTGGACTATAGAGCAGAGGTACGTCGAGCATAGATAAGACGCTCTCAACGCCTCCAACGGTGAGCAGGTCCTCGCGCAGTGCTCCTAGCACCTGAAGATTTTCTTCATCAAACAGATCGCCTTGTTTAGGCGAAAAGGTGACGATTAGATAATTATCACTACCATAGCGCTGAACTACTTCGCGAAAGAAGTTCAAGTCGTCGTCATGCTCTAGCGTTAGCGAATCCGCTGAGGCATCGAGCTTGAAGTTTGGTAAGCCCATTGCCATGACGATGGTCAGCAATACGAGTATCATTATTGCCGCCAATGGATGACGGAGAATCGCCTTGTCATATAGTTTAAACAGGGAAGATTGCATGCTGATAGCTAGCCTTAAAATAGTAATCAATAACGAGGCGCTATTATGCGGTTTTGTGGGCGGGATTTATAGGCTGGTGACGCAACATAGGGCGGTCTATTAAATATTTTTTGACACTGAATTTATCATCTACTTTAATAAGTCGTTGCGTAACCTCTATATGTCCCCTAATGTAAATTAAGAAGATAACTTAATATCTAGCTAGGGAGCCAATTAGAATAATGGGCGGGGTTCAAAAGTTAAGGCTGCCAAAAATATAAAAAAGAGGGTTAGTAATGAAAAAATCGAACAGTATCGTGGGTATTTTGATGTCCGTAGTTATTGGTGGTCTTATATTGCTTGGAGGTAGTCAAGGAAGTCTGAAAATTGATGGTCTACCTTTATTTGCGCTATGTGGCGCCATAGGATTTATTCTCCACTGGCTGATGTTTGTTCCCGCGTATGCATTCCAGACTGAACACTATTTTGATTTAACAGGATCGATATCTTACATAACGACCGTTGTCGCCGCCGTAATGTTGAGCTCGTCACTTGATATTAGAGACCTTATCATTAGCGCTATGATTGTAATTTGGGCGGTCCGCTTAGGATCATTTCTGTTTTGGCGAATAAAAAAGGATGGGCAAGATACGCGTTTTATCGTGATGAAGACGCAGTTCATATGGTTCCTAATGACTTGGACTCTAGGTGGCCTGTGGGTGTTGGTTACAATGGCGGCAGGACTAGCTGCGATAACATCTAATCATGCCCAGGAGCTTGGGCTTTTAGGCTATATTGGAATCTCGTTATGGTTATTTGGATTTGTAGTGGAGGTGATTGCCGACGCGCAAAAGAGACGATTTAAGGCGGTGCCTGAGAATAAAGGGCGGTTCATTAAGTCGGGATTATGGGCTTGGTCACAGCACCCTAATTATTTTGGCGAAATAACACTTTGGTTTGGGTTAGCTCTGGTAGCACTGCCAGTGCTATCTGGTTGGCAAGTAAGTACATTAATTTCGCCTATATTCGTATACCTGTTGTTGACTAGAATTAGTGGCATACCGCTATTAGACCGACTTGCTTTAAAAAAATGGGGGGCCGATCCCGCCTATCTTGCCTATATAGAATCGACAAATTCATTAATGCTAGCTCGGCCCAAAACCTAGCGTCAGCGTGAATTTTTATGGATAATACCCCTTCGAAACGATAACTGGGTTTAGTTAGGGGTAGATATGAACGGTGTGATTCTTGACTTGGATAGCATAGGGCCAACGGACCTAGACCTCACTCCACTGTACGAGTTGCCTGTCCAATGGACGGTTTACCCCGATTGCAAGGCCTCGCAGGTGTCCGAACGCATTTCCAGCGCTGATATAGTGTTGACTAATAAGACGGCAATTCGCGCCCCTGAAATAGTCCAGGCTAAGAATTTAAAATTTATATCATTGTTTGCCACAGGAACGGACGTTATCGACCTAACCGGGGCGAGCAAGAAAAATATTGTGGTGAGCAATGCCATTGGCTACGGGACAGCATCAGTAGTTCAGCATGTGTGGTCGCTGATTCTGGCGTTAACTACAAATCTTAAAGAGCACAGCAAGGCATCAATCGACGGTCGGTGGCGCAACAGTAGGTTTTTTTGTTTACTGGATTCACCGGTACAAGAGCTTGACGGTAAGGTGCTCGGTATTATAGGGGCTGGCGAGCTAGGTTTAGGTGTGGCAAAAATTGCTGAAGCTTTCGGAATGAAAGTTATTTTTGCAGCTTTACCCGGTCGATCTCATTCAAACCAAGACAATAGAATGCCGTTTGGGGCGCTACTAAAAGAAGCCGATATCCTCAGTTTGCATTGCCCTTTAACGGCAGAAACAGCCAAATTAATTAGTGCAGATGAACTGGGGTCAATGAAAGAATCTGCTTTGCTGATTAATACTGCGCGTGGAGGTCTGATTGACGAGAAAGCACTAAAGGATGCGCTCACAAATGGTGTTATTGCTGGTGCAGCGGTTGATGTCCTCAGCGTTGAGCCGCCCTCTGATGGCAATCTACTCATTGACAGTGACATCCCTAACTTAATTGTTACGCCTCACGTTGCCTGGGTCGCGCGTGAGTCGCGGCAGCGTCTGGTTAACCAGGTAGCCGAAAATATAAAAGGTTTTCTCGCCGGCCAGCCACGCAATCAGGTTAGTTAACCTAGGCTATAGCACCTTTTTTATTTTTAAATCTTGAAGTCATCCGCTAATTTTTTGGGCACTAAAATCTTCTTCAACCGCACGTAACTCGGGATACCATTTTTAAACGGCGGGTAATCTTCTCCGGCGATTAAGGGTTCTAGGTAATCTCGGGCTTTTTGGGTGATACCATAACCATCTTCGGTGATGAATGAGCGTGGCATCTTCTTTTCCATGTTAGCCACGTCCGCTAATGGAACCTCGCCTAATGACCAGCTGTATTTTTTGCCCGCTCCTCTCACAATAGAGACCATCACAGAACTCTTACCTTGCACGGCCATCTCGACTGCGGCTTGGCCAACGGCATAAGCTTGATCTACATCAGTTTTTGAGGCGATGTGGCGCGCTGAGCGCTGCAAATAATCAGCCATAGCCCAGTGATATTTGTAGCCAGTAGACTGTTTAATCATACTGGCTAAGGTTGGAGCAACGCCACCAAGTTGATGGTGCCCAAAGGCATCCTTATTAATCGAGCCAGAAATATGTGCCCCGTCATTATATTGGGCCCCTTCTGAAGCAACAATAACGCAGTAACCCTTATCGAGAACGGTTTGTTCCACCTTTGCAATAAAGTTCTCTCGAGAAAAAGCAATTTCGGGGAATAGGATAATGTGCGGAGGATCGCCTGCTTGCTCTCCTGCAAGGCCACTAGAGGCAGCAATCCATCCAGCATGACGACCCATAACTTCAAGAATGAATACTTTGGTAGAGGAGCCACACATTGACTCAATATCGAGGCTAGCTTCCTTGGTTGATGTGGCAATATATTTAGCTACTGAACCAAAGCCGGGGCTACAGTCCGTTAGAGGTAAATCGTTATCAATAGTTTTGGGAATATGAATGGCTTGGATAGGATAGCCCATCTTTTCAGAGATTTGAGATACTTTAAGACAGGTGTCTGCTGAGTCGCCGCCACCATTATAAAAAAAGTACCCTATATTGTGCGCCTTGAACACCGCAATAAGGCGCTCATATTCTGCGGGACTCTCTTCATAGTTTTTCATTTTATAGCGGCAAGAGCCAAAAGCGCCGCCAGGTGTATGTCTCAGGGCGGCAACAGCAGATGCTGATTCTTTGCTAGTATCTACAAGTTCTTCTTGCAGCGCGCCGACAATACCATCTAAGCCAGCGTATAGTTTGCCGATTGTTGCCTTATTTTCACGTACTGCTTCTATAACGCCTGCGGCTGAGGCATTGATGACGGCGGTTACGCCTCCAGATTGCGCATAAAAAGCATTTTTCTTATCCATGGGTAATGCACTCACAAAGATCCTGTTTGTTAGACTTCTATTTTAGTCTCTCACAGACTAAGGTGAAAGCGGAAACTAACTTGTTTTGAGTTATAGTGACCATTAGTTCTCAGATCGACCTTTAGGTAAGCCATCTTATGCATGTTCATATTCTAGGTATTTGCGGCACATTTATGGGCAGTCTCGCCCTTGTTGCCAAACAAGCTGGTCATTATGTGTCTGGGTCTGACGCGAATGTTTATCCGCCGATGAGTACACAACTTGAGCAAAGTGGCATAAAGCTAATAGAGGGGTTTGATCCTCAGCAGTTGAATCCTGCTCCGGATTTAGTGGTGGTTGGCAACGCTATGTCTCGAGGCAATCCTTGTGTGGAATACATACTCGATAATAATTTGCCTTACACCTCAGGGCCTCAATGGTTGGGTGAAAGTATTCTAAGAGATAAGCATGTCCTTGCGGTGTCAGGAACTCATGGGAAGACCACTACCAGTAGCATGCTAACTAAGATTCTCGATTTCGCAGGCCTCCAGCCTGGGTTTTTAATTGGCGGTATCCCTCAAGACTTTGGAGTTTCAGCACGGCTTAGTGACAGCGACTATTTTGTCGTTGAGGCTGATGAATACGACAGTGCTTTTTTTGATAAGCGATCTAAGTTTGTCCATTATTTTGCTAACACACTTATTATCAATAATTTGGAATTTGACCACGGTGATATTTTTGACGATTTGACTGCTATTCAGCGACAATTTCATCACCTTGTGCGAACTGTTCCCAGTTCGGGAACAGTCATTTCTCCCGCCGCTGACCACAATGTTCGCGAAGTTCTAGATCGAGGGTGTTGGAGTAATCAGGAGAGCTTTGGCCATGACAGTGGTTGGAGGTATGCGCTGATCGCTGAGGATGGATCTCAGTTTGATGTGATCCAGTATGACCAAGACGGACACGAAATTTCCCGTGGGAAGGTAAAGTGGGAGCAGAGTGGACTGCATAATGTGATGAATGGACTATCAGCTATCATTGCTGCCAGTCAGGTTGGAGTTGACGTTGAACAGTCTTGTCTGGCTTTAAGCCAGTTTGTTGGCGTAAAAAGACGAATGGAAGTGATTTACCAAAGATCTGGAATTACTGTTTATGATGACTTTGCCCACCACCCTACTGCAATCAAGGCCACGCTAGAGGGCTTGAGAGCAAAGGTAGGCAACGAAGCCATAATAGCCATTATTGAACCCCGTTCAGCCACTATGCGCATGGGCGGGCACCAAGATGCTTTATGTTCTTCAGTCGGCAGTGCGGATCAAGTTTACTGGTATCAGAACTCTCGTATCGACTGGGATGTTGAGGCGTTAGCTAAAGCCAGTGTAGTTCCGGCTGAAGCAACAGATAGTATCGAAACCTTGCTTCACCTCGCGGTAAAATCCCAGCAGGGCAATAGGCATATTGTGGTGATGAGCAATGGCGGATTCGAAGGCTTTCATGAGAAGTTAATTGCAGCGCTCTCCCACTAGCTGTTCAGGATGAATGTTACTGGCCCGTCGTTGCATAGTGAGACCTGCATATTAGCGCCGAAAATACCGCTCTGAATAATAGGGTGATTAGCTACTGCGCACTCTATGAAATAGTTGTAAAGAATTTCAGCATATTCAGGTTTCGCGGCAGCAGAGAAGCTTGGGCGAAGTCCTTTGTTAGTGTCTGCCGCTAGAGTGAATTGAGAAATAACCAGCAGCCCACCACCAACATCGGATAGAGACAGATTCATCTTTGCTTCGGCGTCAGGGAAGATTCTATAGTTAAGAACTTTTTGTAAAAGTTTTTCAGCATCGGCTTTAGAGTCATTTTTCTGCACGCCCAAAAAGAGCAAAATACCTAGGTCGATTTGCCCTGTTATTAATCCTTCGATCGATACAGATGCCTTAGAGACGCGCTGAATTAATCCCAGCATCTTAGTTACTCTTGACTATTTAAGTGATGAGCTAGCCGCTCAGTGGCTCTGATTAGCGCATCGGTTATGCCAGGCTCGCTAGAAGAGTGACCCGCGTCAGCAATGACATCCAATTGAGCCTCTGGCCAAGCGTCGCTCAGAGCAAAAGCCTGATTGATTGGACACACCATGTCATAGCGCCCGTGGACGATCGTAGCGGGAATACCTTTGAGTTTTTCGGTATTGTTAATAATTTGATTGGGCTCTAAAAATGCTTTGTTAATGAAGAAATGAGCCTCTATTCTTGCAATAGCCATCGCCATGTGAGGATTAGCAAAACGCCCAACGAATTCTTCATTGGGGTGTAATGTCGCGCAGCGCCCTTCTAATAGAGACCAGGCTTTCGCCGCGGCCATTCGCTCTAGCTCATTATCACCGGTGAGCCGGCGATAAAAAGCGCTAAGCAGATCATGGCGCTCTATTTCTGGAATAACATTAATATAATGTTTCCAATAGTCGGGGAAGATATGCTTTACACCGTCTTGATAGAACCAAGAAATATCCTCATCTCGACAAAGAAAGATACCTCGCAAGATCAAGCCCAACACTAATTCCGGATAGGTTTGCGCATAAACAAGGCTCAAGGTAGAACCCCAAGACCCTCCAAATACAACCCAGCGGTCAACGTCTAGCGCTTTTCGAATAACCTCGATGTCGGCAACCAAAGCAGCAGTGTCATTGTTCTTTAGGTCGGCATGCGGTGTTGACTGCCCGGCACCGCGCTGATCGAATAAAATAATACGATATTTTTCGGGATCAAAAAAACAGCGGTCGGTTGGGTTGGAGCCCCCTCCTGGACCGCCATGAATGAATAAAACTGGAATACCCTCAGGATTACCAGATTCTTCGACGTACAGGACATGAGGTGCCGTCACAGCAATAGTTTGAGTGTTATAGGGGCGGATTGCGGGGAATGCTTTCTTCATTTATTTATGGCCTTGATTCTAGCCTCTAATATTAGCGCAAAGCTGACTAGATAGACAAAAAAACTCAATTGCTCTATTTTGATGGTTGGCAAGATAGATTTTGGGTTGCGGAGAGATTATGCATGACTGAGCTTGTGAGATGCCGCTGGTGTGGAACTGACCCTCTTTATCGTCAATATCATGATGCTGAATGGGGGGTCCCTTGTCGAGATGACACTAAACTTTTCGAGTTTCTGATCTTGGAGGGCGCTCAGGCAGGCTTGTCATGGATCACTATTTTACGCAGAAGAGATAATTATCGGCGCGCCTTTGCGCAATTTGATGTTGATCAGGTGGCAAAATTTACCACCGATGACGTTTCGCGGTTGATGCTTGATTCTGGGATTATCAGAAATCGCTTGAAAATTGAGAGTGCGATCTCCAATGCGCGCCTAGTTAAAGATATTCAGCGTGAATTTGGCAGTTTTAGTGACTATATTTGGAGTTATGTAGATCATGTGCCAATTATTAGTCAATGGTCAGATGAAAAAGATATTCCGACGACGACACTAATTTCTGATCGAATTAGCCGAGATATGAAAAAGCGAGGCTTTCGTTTTTTTGGCAGTACTATCTGTTATGCCTATATGCAGGCCATGGGCATGGTCAATGACCATCAAAAAGATTGCTTTAACTACCCTACACTGCGCTCTAAGTAACAATAAATCAGAAAACTCATTCTATGCGGTAGTAAATGCTCTCCAATTACTTTGAGGATCTCTTTCTAGCAATCTCTGTAAGAAATTTTTTACGTAATCGAATACTCTTTGGGGTTACTTCGACTAGCTCGTCGTCTTCAATAAACTCAAGAGCTTGCTCCAATGTGTGCTTGATTGGAGGGACGAGTGTTAGGGCTTCATCGGTACCGGATGCACGTACGTTGGTCAGCTGTTTGCCTTTGATAGGATTAACGACTAAGTCATTTGATCTTGAGTGAATACCCACTACCTGGCCTTCATAGACGTCAATCGCATGACCTAAGAAGAGCCGGCCTCGCGCTTGAATATTAAATAAAGCAAAGGCTGCAGTTTTGCCTTTGATCATGCTCACCAGCGCGCCATTTTTGCGTGTAAATTTCTCACCTTCTTTAGCTGGCGCATAGCAATCAAAGATACTTGTCATGATGCCGGACCCTGAAGTCAGCGTCAGAAATGCACCTCGAAAGCCAATGAGTCCTCGAGAGGGCATAGAGAATTCCAGACGAACACGACCCTTTCCGTCAGGTTCCATATTGGTCAGTTCTGCTTTTCGCATCCCTAACTCTTCCATTACCGAACCTTGATGCTTTTCTTCTACATCAATAACTACCTGCTCAAATGGCTCATGGATCTTGCCATCTACCAATTTCTTAACAACTTCTGGGCGAGACACGCCCATCTCAAAGCCTTCGCGACGCATGGTCTCGATCAAAACAGAAAGATGTAATTCTCCGCGACCAGAAACGATAAATTTGTCAGGAGTGTCGCCTGGCTTGACCCTGAGTGCTACGTTGTGAATTAGCTCTTGGTTAAGGCGGTCTTTAATATTTCTAGTTGTTACATACTTCCCTTCTAAGCCTGCAAAAGGAGAGTCATTGACAATAAATGTCATGCTCACAGTGGGTTCATCAACACTCAGGGCAGGAAGTGAATCAATATGTTCGGGGTGACACAATGTGTCGGAGATGCCAAGACCATCGATTCCATTGATGCAGACAATGTCTCCTGCTTCGGCTAGTTGGGTCTCAATCTGTTCAAGACCTAGGTAACCTTTAACGTTAAGGACTTTGCCCTTATTCTCCTCGCCATTGGCGCTTTTTACCACCACCTGTTGCCCAGGCTTGAGAGTGCCTCGGGTGATTCTACCTACACCGATAACGCCAACATAGCTGTCATAGGATAGAGCAGAAATTTGCATTTGAAAGGGCCCGTCGGCGTCAACCTCGGGTGCTGGAACGTCGGCGACAATCATTTCGTATAGTGGAATCATATCTTCCGCCATATTTTCGTAGTCAGTGCCGGCAATACCGTTGATTGCTGATGTATAAATTACAGGAAAATCAAGTTGCTCATCTGTTGCACCCAGGTTGTCGAAAAGGTCGAAAACTTGATCCATAACCCAGTCTGGTCGGGCGCCGGGGCGATCTATCTTGTTGATAACAACAATCGGGCGTAGTCCCTGCTCGAAAGCTTTTGAAGTCACAAATCTCGTTTGCGGCATAGGTCCGTCAACGGCGTCAACAAGCAGCAAAACAGAATCAACCATCGATAATACTCGCTCAACCTCTCCACCGAAGTCGGCGTGTCCGGGAGTGTCTACAATGTTGATTCGATAATCATTCCAATTAATCGCTGTGTTTTTTGCCAAAATGGTGATGCCGCGCTCTTTTTCCTGGTCATTGGAGTCCATGAGTCGTTCTGAACCCGCATCCTTTCGATCTAGAGTGCCTGACTGGCTTAGCAGTTTATCAACCAAGGTTGTTTTACCGTGATCAACATGGGCGATAATGGCAATGTTGCGTAAATTTTTTACTGACATGAGGGGCTACCGATTGGGTCAAAAGGTCGCGATTATAGTGGAATTCTCAGAAACTGCTATTGATCTTTTCGGAGATTTCTAGTTAGCCTTTAAATAAGTACGACTGTTGATTCCAGATCCGGCTCTAAATCCAGTCTGAATGCGGCTTTCGTCGATCCATGACTGCAATATTCTTAAAGCCGCGGTCGCGCATAATATTAGCCTGCAGGCGACTCATAATGCCTTTATCGCAGTAAATGAGATAGGTCAGCATCACATCGAGCTGGGAGAGTTGTGCTTCTAAGCTGAAAAATGGGATTGAAAGAACCGTATTAGATGGAAATACTAGCGGGGCGTCAGCTGACTCCTGTGGGTGTCGAATATCGATAATAATGTCGTCCAGCGCTGGCTCAAAGATGGTTTCAATGTCTGGTTTTGGAGGTTGATTGGTAGGCAGTGTCATTTTTAGTGCGCCAAAAGCTTAATGGCCTGATATTTTAGCAACAAAAAGCGTCATAATGTGTACGTTAATCTTAGGCAGAGACTTAACAGTCCATTAACTGCTGGGTAAGCTTTAGATGCGCCTGAATGCACCAATTTAGTGCTAATACCAAAATAAAGCACTCTTTTGGTGCGCATGTACTGTCTTTTTCCGCTTTTTTTTTGATTTTCTTCGCAGAATTTTCCGTGGAGCCCTTGCTCGTTATGGCGCCTTCGGGTGTTGCAAATCAAAAGGGTCCATTGGCATGACAATTGCAATATATCGCTGTAGAAAAGCTAAACTGCAGGTTAGGTTGAATGTCGCGGCTTGGACTGCATAGACAATACGGGCAACAGCCGGGTTAGGGATGGTAAAGTTCCAATTTAAAAGAGTCATTTTTAGTTATCGTTAAAATGGTCTATTATCCGTACCGGTGTTGCAAACGAAGTGAATTTATTTAAACGGAGAGTCATCAAAAATGAAAGCAAAGTTAGAGTACATTTGGTTAGACGGTACTGCGCCAACTCAATGTCTGCGCAGTAAAACTCAGGTTCGACACGATTTTGGCGGAACTCTAGAAGAGTGCCCTATGTGGTGCTTTGACGGAAGCTCTACAAACCAAGCTGAGGGCAATGCGTCCGACTGCTTATTAAAACCTGTTGCTATCTATCCTGACCCAGGCAGAACTAATGCTTTTTTAGTTATGACTGAAGTATTAAATGCCGATGGGACTCCTCACGCATCTAACGGCCGTGCAACCATTAATGATGACGACAATGACTTTTGGTTCGGCTTTGAGCAAGAGTATTTTTTGTGGGATGTCGATACCCAACTGCCACCTGGGTTCCCTCATGGTGGATTCCCAGCACCTCAGGGTCCTTATTATTGCTCTGTTGGCGCAGCCAATACCTTCGGGCGTGATTGTGTTGAAGAGCATTTTGATATTTGTCTGGATGCCGGTCTTAACGTTGAGGGTATCAATGCTGAAGTAGCCGCAGGCCAGTGGGAATTTCAATGCTTTGCAAAGGGCGCCAAACAAGCGGGTGATGAAATCTGGGTAGCTCGATATTTACTAGAGAGAACCGGTGAAAATTACGGTTATGCCATCAATTATCACCCTAAGCCTTTGGGTGATACGGACTGGAATGGTTCAGGTATGCATGCCAATTTCTCTAATGGTGCTATGCGCGACCTTGGCGATGAATCTGTTTTCACCAAGATATGCGAAGAATTTGGGAAAAATATTGAGCGCCACATTAGTGTTTATGGCGCTGATAACGATCAGCGCTTAACTGGAAAGCATGAGACGCAGTCTATTAATGAGTTCAGCTATGGCGTTTCGGATCGCGGAGCATCAATTCGAATTCCGATTGGCACTGTTGAAGATGGCTGGAAAGGCCGCTTAGAGGATCGACGAACATCGTCCAACGCGGATCCCTATAAAGTTGCCGCCGCTATTATCAAAACAACTAAAGAAGCTTTGGTTTAATTAGATTGCCCTGAGGGATGGCATCCCTCAGGGTACCTTTCAGGTGTTAGCATTTAGAATACCCTTTCTATCCTGCAGTCTTTGCAGGACTTCTGTTTAACCGTTAAACAGAAGTAACCCATTGTTAAGCTTTTTTGTCGAGCGGCTCCCAAGGCTGGCCTTGAATAATTTCCTATTGCTGCTCTTTACCCTTCGCTTTAGATGTATCCGCCAGTCAAGTTTGGGGCCACGTTACTGAATCTCGGTGCGAACATGTTGCGCTTGCACTATAATGGTGCACGATAAGGGTGTATCACTCACTTGTTAGACTTTTAAGCGGCGATGCGCCCTATTTTAGCTGGGATGCGGCGGATTAGGTTTTGGCGTGCTTATTGCTAGTAGTAAAGCATATCAACAAAAGGCGTGCGTAAAAGCACTCAAACGGATCAGTGTCCAAGAGCTTATGAATTCCAATCAACTTCACAGACTGTTGCTAGATAATTTAAATACTGCGGTATTGCTGTTAGATGCCGGGTTGTCCATTAATTATGTTAATTCGGCTGCAGAATCGCTTTTGCAGGTTAGCAGTGCTCGACTAATTGGTTCCAATGTTTGCGAGCTGTTTAGCGATGAAGGGGCGTCTAGGGTGAATCTCTTGGAGGCTTTAGAAAAGAATGTTGCGCACACTCGCCGACATGAATATCTCAGAGTGCCAGCCTCGATGGACCTATTTCAGATTGATTACACGGTTACCCCCGTGGAGGTAAACCTCCAGCGCATGCTATTAATGGAAATGCAGCCTATTGATCGTTTTCTAAAAATAAATCGAGAAGAAGCTCTATTGTCTGTGCATGACACATCAAAGAGTTTAATCAGGGGGTTGGCGCATGAAATCAAAAATCCGCTGGGAGGCATTCGTGGAGCGGCTCAGCTATTAGATCAAGAAATCGCACACATTGGTTTAGATGATGAGGCTCGTGAACTTTGCAAAATTATAACCACTGAGGCTGATCGGTTACGTAACCTTGTTGATCGTCTGTTAGGCCCTAATCAGATCCCGCGTTTTGAACAAATTAATATTCACGAAGTGACAGAACATGTGGCAGCTTTATTAGAGGCCGAAGCGCAGGGCACTCTAGTCATTTCAAGAGATTATGATCCGAGCATCCCTGATATCCAAGGGGATAGAATTCAGCTTATTCAAGCGGTACTCAATGTCGCTCGCAATGCCATGCAAGCAGTTCTGGAATCGGGTCGATCTGCCCCGCTAGTGACGATCAAGTCTCGCATTCAAAGAAGCTTCACTATTGCTGGTGAGCGTCACAGAGTTGTTTGTCGAATCGACGTTATTGATAACGGACCTGGAGTTTCCACGGAGATCTTTGAGCAAATATTCTTCCCGATGATCAGCGGTCGGAGCAACGGATCAGGCCTGGGACTTACGATCGCCCAGACTGCGGTCAACGGACATCAAGGTATTATTGAATGTGATTCTGAGCCTGGTAACACCAGGTTCTCTATTTATTTACCAATAAGGGATTAACATGAACAACAAATCGGAAATTTGGATCGCAGAAGATGACCGATCTCTGCGCTGGGTGATGGAGAAGGCGATTAGCCGAGAGGGTCTGGAAGTGCGTAGCTTTGAGACGGGTGACGATTTACTAAGAGCCCTCAAAGGATCTCAGCCGGAAATCATTATTTCTGATATCCGCATGCCAGGTATCGACGGGCTGCAGTTGTTAAAAGAGATTTACGGTAAGCACGCTGATATTCCGGTGATCATTACCACCGCTCATTCTGATTTAGACAGTGCCGTGGCAGCTTATCAGGGTGGCGCATTTGAATACTTACCAAAGCCCTTCGACCTAGACGAGTTGGTAGATGTCGCACGTCGTGCGATCTCATTCTCCAGAGAACAAAAGTCGACCGTCGATCTAGCAGTGCCAAGCCCCGTGGTTCAGGAAATTATTGGTGAGGCACCGGCGATGCAAGAGGTCTTTAGAGCGATAGGGCGATTGTCGAATTCAAACATAACGGTGTTAATTAATGGTGAGTCAGGGACTGGTAAGGAATTGGTAGCGCAGGCCCTTCATAAGCATAGCCCGCGAAAAACAGCCAAATTTATAGCGCTTAATATGGCAGCTATTCCTCATGACTTAATTGAGTCTGAATTATTTGGTCACGAAAAAGGTGCATTTACCGGTGCGGCTCAGCGGCGTGAAGGACGATTTGAGCAAGCCGACGGTGGAACGCTATTTTTGGACGAAATTGGAGATATGCCAGCTGAAGCCCAAACTCGACTATTGAGGGTTCTGGCTGATGGCGAGTTCTACCGAGTTGGCGGTCACATAGCGGTTAAAGTCGATGTCCGAATTATTGCAGCAACCCATCAAAATCTAGAGGAATTGGTTGCGGCTAACCGCTTTCGAGAAGATTTATTTCATAGGTTAAACGTCATTCGAGTCCATTTGCCAAAATTAGCGGACCGCCGAGAAGATATTCCTCAGTTGATGACACATTTCTTTCATCGAGCGGCTAAAGAGTTGGATATGGAGCCTAAGGTGTTATCTCAAGAGGCGGCGGTGGTTTTCAATAACTTAGCTTGGCCTGGAAATGTACGAGAGTTAGAAAACATATGCCGCTGGTTAACTGTAATGGCGGCAGGAAGAGAAGTGCTGCTCTCCGATCTACCCCCAGAATTAAAAGCCGACAGCGCGGATAAAGAAACTCCTATCCAAGGAGACTGGCAGCAGATGCTAAAGCGCTGGAGTGCGAGTGAATTAAAAGCTGGGCATCAAAGTATACTTCAGCAAGCAATTCCTGATTTTGAGATGGCTATGATTGAAACAGCGCTGGCGCATACTGGTGGGCGTAAAAAAGACGCCGCGAAGCTGCTCGGATGGGGTAGAAATACTTTAACCAGAAAGCTTCAAGAATACAGTATGGAAAGCCAGGGAGTCTAAGCCCATAACAAAAAACCCCGCCAAATTAGAGCGGGGTTTTTGTTGGATCGTTAGCTTTAGCCTTAATGTGTAGTGTCGTCGCCCTTTGACACACCTGCGTCAGTTGGCTCACCTTCCTCACTGGCTTTTGCTTCCGCTTGCTGAACAGCAGAGGCAAAGAGTCCATCAAAATTAATAGGCGGTATCATCAAAGGAGGGAAGGAACCTTTGGTCAATGTGCTATCAATTGTTTCCCTGGCGTAGGGAAACAGCATTGACGGGCAAGTGGTGTTAATAACTTGCGTCAGTTGCTGGCCTTCGATACCTTGAATTGTAAACAGACCTGCTTGTTCTACTTCGATCAGGTAAATAGTCTCTTCACCGTCGGTAACGGTAATCGTTAGGCGAAGAGCGACCTCGTAGACACCCTCTCCGACTTGACTGCTTTTGGTATTTAGATCTTGGCTTACTTTTGGCTGCCACTGTTTTTGAAATGCAGCTACTCCTTGTGGAGTTTCAAAAGAGAGATCTTTGAGATAGATTCGCTGCACAGCAAATTTGGGCCCAGTATCTTCTGTGGCTGCCGCGGCAGCTTGATCAGTCGAGGGAGTTTCGTCAGTCATTACTTAAACCTTTAATTGTGTGTGGATTAATTTATTGCCTTAATCTTTATATGGCGTCAGTTTTATCCAATTCAACCCCATTTTTCAAAAGGGCATCTAATTGGCCAAGAGTTTCTATTTGCTGTAATTCAGAATAACCCCCAACATGTTTTTCGCCAATCCAGATTTGAGGAACAGTACGTTGCCCGCTTTTTTCCATGATCTCTCGACGTAAGTTCATATCGGAGTCCACGGAGATATCTTCGTAATTAACACCTTTCGCACTCAGCAGATGTCGCGCCGCAGTGCAGTAAGGGCAAAAACGCGTTCCATATAGTACTACCTGAGACATGCAATTTCCTTCAATAATATCGTTCTAGATTTTGTGGCTTTATTTTTTCTGACCTTGGACCACAGGCATATTCTGCTGCTGCCATTCACTCATTCCGCCACTCAACCGGCGAACCGTATATCCCTGTTTCGTCATCTCTTTCCCAACGCCGCCGGCATGCTGGCCCATCTGGTCTGTTAATACGACAACTTTTTCACGGTGTTTTTCGATCTCACTTAACCGAGTCGCTATTTTAGTGTGAGGAATGTTGATCGCGCCGTGAACATGACCCGCTTGGAAATCATTGGCCGCACGCACATCTACAAGCACCGCTTCATCTGCATTCATTAAAGATACTAGCTGTGAGCAAGCAATTGGTTTGCCCCCTTTGGTTCGTTCGGTCAATGCAAAAATATAGATAAGCACTAAAAATAAGCTTATTAGGAGCCACTGCTCACTTGCAAAAATAAAAATATCCACGTAGTTACACTCTTTGGCTAAGTTTTAGGGACGCTAAGGTAGCGCGGGCTGAATTATACACATGAATGATAGTCTTAGGAATTGCCTGTGGTTTGATTAGGCCCAGCGATCCCAGATGGGTTTGCAGGTATCGGGAAGGCTGCTCACAAAGCCAAGGGCAGCCCATTTCATTCCTGGTGCGTGAAAGTCTGACCCACAAGAAGCAAGCAGACCATATTGATTACACAAAGTGGCTAAATCCTTTGTAACGGAGGGCACCTGAAGCCCAGAAATAACCTCCATGCCCTCCCCGCCTGCACTACAAAAATCTTCTAGCAGCTCTTTGAGTTTTGTATGGCTCATTTTGTACTTACTTGGGTGAGCCAATACGGCAATGCCCCCTGACTCACAAATCCATTGCACCACCGTGGCAAGCTCGGCCCATTGCTCTTTAATATCTCCAACTTTCCCTGCACCAAGATACTTTTTAAAGGCCTGTTTAATGTTCGATACCGCGCCTATGTTGACCAGATGCTGTGCAAAATGAGGGCGGCCAATTTGCCCGTCGGCTAAAAGGGTTGCGCCTTTAAGGCAATGCTCAAAGCCCAGGTTGTTAAGGCGCTCAGCGATTTTTATGGCCCGATCCTGACGAGCCTTTTTTTGCTGTGCCACTCCGAAAATAATGGAATCGCTCAGAGGATCTACATTCAACCCTACGACATGAATGCCCTGCTTGCGCCACTGGCTAGAAAACTCAATACCAGTAATTAGGCGGAGTTTTTCGGGGTTATACTTTAGTCCGCTGTATGCGTCCAGAGTGTCATGATCGGTAATTGACAGAATATCTACTCCGCGCTCACTGGCTAGTTCAACTAACTGGTCAGGCGTTAAACTGCCATCAGACATGTTGGTATGGCAATGGAGGTCGACGTTCATTAGATTCACTTCTTGCTATTTTTAGAGATTGTACCAGTCTCAGCACCCTATATAATCGTTATATGACTGACCTTAAAATTATTACGCCTATTTCGGAAAAGCAAAAGGAGCAGGTGAGCGCAGCTACCGTCGCCTGTATTAGCAAAGCTAGTGCCTTATTTGATCGGCAATTTATCGAATTACCAGTTGATTTTGACTTGCGAGGTAAATGTGCGGGCATGTATCAGGTAAGGGCCCACCAGAGGCGTATTCGTTACAACCCTTGGATTTTCGCAAAATATTACCAAGAAAGCCTAACCAATACTGTTGTGCACGAAGTTGCACATTACATTGTTGACTGTATTTGGGGGCTGAGGAAGGTTAAGCCTCACGGGGAAGAGTGGCGTCAGACAATGATCGCCATGGGGGCTGAGCCAACAGTGACGGGAAAATACGATTTAACCGGCATTCCGACACGTCAGTATCAGCGATATGCCTATAACTGCGACTGCCGTGTTCATCAACTCACTCTGTTGAGGCATAAAAAGATAATCAGCCGAGCCGCTAGCTATCGATGTCAATTTTGCCATTCTGACTTAAAGCAGGGTGGTTAGGTATCCTTGTGAAGACGTGGTTTGTTTATATAGTGCGTGCAAGCGACGACAGCCTCTATACCGGTATCACCACTGATCTTAATAGGCGTTTAGCTGAGCATCAGTCGGGAAAGGCGGGTGCCAAGTACTTTCGGGGACGCAATGCCTGTGAGATGGTATATAGCGAGAGTGGGCATAATAGGAGCACGGCCAGTAAGCGCGAGGCCGCCATCAAAAAGCTCAGCCGCTACCAAAAACTTGAGTTAGTTAGTGGTCACGCTCTATAGTTTAATTGTATAGTTGTATATACAATTAATAATTTTATATAAACCTCTTGTGTGAAGATCGACGATTATAGGAGTATTTACTATATTATAGCGACTTTACTAGGATTTTATATATTTTACATAATAATAGTTGTTTTTTTTCTTTGCTAAGGTTATAAATGTATATACATTAAGTGCAGCACTTATATTTATGGTTAATGCTATTAAAATTCCTCAATTTGAAGTGATTAAACAGTACGTTCGAGGTC
>Ga0308009_10000920_pt1 | contig 18888 bp, 18 predicted proteins | sample Neamet127_FD_203134 | JGI IMG/M metagenome (GOLD analysis project Ga0308009, IMG submission 203134) | Marine microbial communities from water near the shore, Antarctic Ocean - #127 | ecosystem: Environmental > Aquatic > Marine > Unclassified | place: Southern Ocean | collected 2014-07-24
GAGTCTAAGCGGGAGTACATATCTAAAATTGGTAAAGAGTTTCCACAGATATTCCGGGATGAAACTCTTCGGGATGAGCTACTAGAAGTTGGTGGCTATGATGTGGGCCAAGATACCACAGGTACTCGTTGGCAGAATGCTATGAATAATAGTCTTAACCTAGACGGCCAAGATGATCCAGAGATAGGTATAGGTAGTGGCTATGCTGATGTAGCAGGCCTAGTAGCCTCGGCTGACAGCAGCATAGCTAAAAGAGATGCCACGGCAACTGCGAAGACAGCTGCGCAAGATGCGGCTAGATCACAAGCGGATACGTTAGTCGCTGATCTTAGCCCCCAACAGCTAAACGAGATTGTTACCAATGGTAACTTAGACCCCATATTGCGTAGAGCTTTATTAGAGCTACAGCCCCAATGGGGTCTCAGGGCCCAAAGCGGGCTGCAAAAAGAGATACCCCTAAGATATTCCGACCGCTAACAGGACTTTGTAAATGGGCATAAGAACACTTGAGCAACTACGTGAAAAGGCCCCTGAAGAATTACAAGGGGTCTCGGATGCGCAGTTAGTTGTAGAATTTGCTAATGATCTTGGGCGTGACCCACAGGAAATAGCCGAATACTTTGGAATGTCAACAGGAAGAGACAAAGGTGACTTAGCTGCGGGTGTTTCCTCTGGCGTTGATGTCGTACAGATGTTGGGAACTTCCGCAGTTGCGGGTGCCGCTGATTTAGTGGGTGCTGACGGTATTGCAGAAAGTTTACGAGGTTCCGCCGACAGGCAAGGCTACGAGTCCTATCTTGCAGGTAAGCCCGGACTTGATCGTGTTGAAGATTTAGAAGGTATTGGTGACTACATTGATTACGCACAGTACCAGATAGGTAAACAAGTTCCCATTATGGGAACTGTTATAGGCGCACAAGCGCTGCCCGGTCTAGGCCAAGGAGCAGCCGCCGCAGGTCTTACTCGTTTAGGAACAATGGCACCTAGAATGTTAGGTGGCGCGGGATACAAAGCAGGTGGTACTCGCGCTATGCGTAGAGCAGCCCTAGCGCAGGGTGAAGCTTTAGCTAAGTCAACTATTGTTGGTTCTGGTTTAGGCTATGGTTCTTTATACCAATCGTCCGCTGCTGATGGAGACCCTAATCCTATTGGCGCTCTTGCACTTGCTCCACTTTATGGTTTAGCAGAAGCTGCTGTGCCTGCCGCGTTAACTGGCATGGCAAGATTAAAAGGTGGATATGCTGGAGGAGCAGCGGCTAGGTTTGGTAAAGCAGGCGCTGTAGGCTCTATTACTGAGGCAGGTACGGAAGTATCTCAAACCGCATTAGAATTAGGTATAGATGGAACCGTTACTGCTGAGCAAGCAAAATCACAGTTTTTAAATGCCGCTGTCGCAGGCGGATTAACTGGCGGATCAATGAGTGCCGCTGCCGCTGCCATATTACAGAAACGCATTGATGCACCTAGTAAAATAAACGAGCTTGGTGAGACTGATCTTACAGCCCCTGTTGTATTACCTACAGACACTAGATCAGACGTTGGTGGAGATTTATTTAACCAGCAAGTAGAACGAGCTAGCAACGCCAATGAGCAAACTGAGAACATGGAGTTTGCATATGGGGATGGCCCTGTTGGTGATTTTGCAAACACACTGCGTTCTGAAATATATGACGCTGACACTATTAGCTCGGAGTCCCGCATTGCTTTAGAGCGTAACAGTAGGACTGTTAATGATAAGTTAACGAAAGTTTATAACAGAATAAAGGAAATAGAAGATTCTTTATCTGAAGTTGCTACTGAGGCTTCAGGGAGCAAGCAGTTACCCCCCGGCCAACGTATTGTAAAAGAAAACATGCTAACTAAGTTAGAAGCGGATCGTGATTCACTAGAAGCTGACGCGGAAGCTATTGACATAAACTTAGCTAAGGCGGATTTCTCAGAAGCTGCTAACGGTAAACTTAGCGCATTACGCATTGCCATGGGCAAAATAGACACTGCTGAAGATGGAACTAAGTCATTGTCACAACCTTTAGATGAGTTTGAGTCTGCGGTATTAAAAGAAGCCGACCCTGCATTGTTTGGTAGTGTTACTAATGAAGCCGAAACTGCACAAGAAAGCGAGATAGATTTAACCAATCCAAATACCGAAGTTGTTGACGAATTATTTGATGGTGTTGACATAACTCAGCCCCAAGCGGAGCAGACGGCGGAGCAAGAAGCTTTGTCCAACACGATAGACGAGCAACTAGAAGACGGCTTGTTTACTGACGCTGACGCTAAACAAATGGAGATGGTGTATAACACCAAGAAACTAGAAGCTGCGGAAGCTTCAGAAAAAGGGGAAGTCACAGGGCAAGTTACTCTTCCACAAGGTATTATTTCTGGCTTAGTTCGTATGATTCGTAGTTCAGATAGAGTGCCTAACGCTATTATATATAAAGACGGCACTGCGCAACCAGATCAAGAAGCTATGACCGAAGGTGGCATAGCTCAGATGCGTGACATCCACAATAAAATTATGCGGGTAGTCCAACTCGCAGGTATTCAAGAAAACGCAGGTAAGAATGTAGTATCTAAAACTAAGGACGGAAATAGAAAAATTAGTAGTAAGAAAAAGAATGAGCTTCTTCAAGCTTCTAGGGCGTTACCCGTTGCCATGCAGGATTTGATAGACACTGTAGGCGGCGCTAAAAACTTAGAAGCAATTCTGGGCACTATGAAAGTACGAAACGAGCGGTCACGGTCTAGTACTGTAGACACCAGTAAATATGAGCAGATAGGAAAGTTTCTTAATAAAAACAACTTAAATAACCAACAGGATTTAGAAACTACTGTAGATACTTTATTGTCCAATGCTTTCACGCGGTTTGCAGACGGCACTCTTGGTGATTTAGATGTAGTACGCGGTGGGGAAACACGTAAGAGTAACAAGGCAAGAAAAACTTCTAGAATAACTCCTATTACTCAAGCTGTTGCCGAAGGCGGCATCCGTGGGTTATTGCTTCGCGTTGCAGGGTTTCAAGGTGCGGTATCTCCATACGCCAAAAACTTAGCAACTCAGATAAGGTTAGTGTTAGAAGAAACTAGCAAAGGCGCAAACAATGCGGCCAACGCAGATGTACAAGTTAAGTTTTTAGAAGACGAAAAAGGTAAAGTTAACCCTCACTATGACCCTGCGACCAATACTATATACATCCACAAAGAAGCATCTCAGGAAGAAATACTGCATGAAACTATGCACGCGGCTACACAATTCTGGGTGTACCAGAACCCAGAGTCTGAGCTTGTTTCTGACCTATCTACTTCCTTGGACGAGATATTTGCCTTTGTTGGCGACGGCACAACTGAGCAGTTTAACGCTGTTAATATGCCTCCACAGTATAAAGAAAACGCGCTTCGTATAGTCCAGTTATTGCAAGGTGTGCGCTCCGATAAGACAGATGCCAACGCAAATTTAAACGCGGTGCTTGAGCTTATGGCTTATGGCACAACTATGAGAGATTTTAAAAACTTACTAAAAGCCATAAAGTCTGACCCTTCTCCGGGCACTGCAAAGTGGAAGCAGATAATAGAAGGTGCTTGGGCTAAAATTGTTGCTGTGTTCCAAGAGTTTCTAGGCGTTAAGGGTACAGTTGCAAACAATGTATTAGATACTTCGATGGCTATCCTAGACAACGCTAGGCTAGATGGGCGGGAAACTAGTATATCTGGGCAAGGTAGAGCCCTGTTTATGGCTGAGAACACTGATCTTGGCCCCACTGACGTAGACGGAAACCCACTAAACTCAGATTTATTTGACACAGCATCTAACCACAAAGGCGTTTTTGATACGATCTCTTCTCAGTTTATGTTTGCCGCTGCTAAATGGCCAGAGAAAGCAGCCGCTTTTGATAAGCATAGGGAAGCCACCGCTAATTACGTACGTACTAACATGCCTAGACTGGCTCGGCATACTTCTAAAATAGCTTCACACTTTCAAGTTCCCCCACGGCTTAGAGCTATATTCAAAACATTTAAAGAACAGCGTAACACTGCGTACATGAACCTAGAGCGGTTAGCTATGTACGTAGAAAGTAAAGACTCTGAAAGCGTTGTAGCTTTGATAGAACATCTTGACGGTGATAGTACAGCTATAGACAAGCTACAAGACATGGTGCATTTAAAAGATGTAGCTGACAGCGTACGTGCTGCAATTACAGCGTACGTACAAGAGTTACCTTCGGAAATACAAGCGGAGTTTGCAAACAAAAAATTCTCTGAGTTTCTTATCTATGTAGAAGACGAGTCAACTATATCTAGTCATAGTATGAGCATGGGCGCTATAAGCACGCAGATAAGGAAGCAAGGTATACCAATAGAAAAAAGTAATCAGCTAGACTTTCACGCTGATTTCTTACAGACCGACATGAATGGTGACGCTATACTGGACGGTAAGTTTTATTCTGTCAAAGTTAGCCCTGTCAGCGGAGAGTCGTACACTGTAATGGTCAGCAAAGATGTCTACGACCAGAAGGATGGGCAATTAACTGATCAAGCAGGTAGTAAGTTAGCAGTTGACCCGTTAAAAGTAGAGCATACAGTTTTTAGATACGATGGCAACGGCGATGTTCTTCGTTTTAAAGCTGACATGTCTTACAAAGAAGGTGTAACAGGCGTAAAAGCTAGGAAGATAGCTAATGCTATGCGCAACACTATGGGTGGAATTGCTAGTTACTACGCATCAAAAAACTTCTATAGGGGTATGGCAATACTAGGTAAAGAAAATGGCCAAGTATTTGACACGATAGACGAAGTGAATGAAGTATTTGGGCCCCGTTTGGGTAACGCACCCGGAATGACTCGGCCAATGACCTTAGACGAAGCTAACAATTCTAAACTACGCGGTGCGCTACGTACTCGTGCTACGTTTGTGCAGTACCCAGATAGCCCTGACTTATATGGTGATCTATCGGGCAAGCTTGTTCATGGGCCTACGTTTATTGCTATGACAGACATGAGTGACAGATCGCCTATTACTTCCGCTGAAGCCTATAACGCCTCTCTCCGTGCGTTCAAGAAAGCTAAAACTATTTATAACCCCGGCACCCACGTAACTAACGTAATGTCTAACGTATCTCTAGCCATTATGCACCAAATTCCTGTTAAGACTGTTTTGACTGCTGCTAAGCTCATGTACAAGTTTGAGAACAACTCTAGCGACTTAACTACTGAGGAACGTGCAGCTATGCGGGCATTCTTAGAGTCAGGTGCCATGTTAGGTAACTACTCTAGTGTCGAGATTAAAAAAGCATTGTTTCAAAACATTGAAAAACACATTGTTCCTGAAGGATCTGAAAGCGTAATGACCCGTGTTACGGCATTTATTAACATGGAGGCAGACAAAGGTTCTTTAATTGGCAGGCTTGCCAAACGTGGAAAACGCATGGATGAGTTAGCTACGCAGCTATATGCGGCTGAAGATAACGCATTTAGACTTGCTGCGTTTTTAAAGAATGTAGGAGATGCCAAAGCAAATAGCGCCGACGGTGTTGTTACACCAGATATGTTACAGAAGTCTGGTAGATATGCGCGTAACGCATTCTTGGATTACGACATTGACTCACAAGCGGTTAAGACAGCTAGGCAGACATTTATGCCTTTCATATCTTGGACTTACGCTATTACTCCAGTGCTAGGACGTATCGCGGTTACTCAGCCTTGGGCTATGGCTAATTTACTTGCTTCATACGCTATGATTGACATGGCTGCTTCCGCTTTAGCCGGAGATGACGATGAGTTAGCTAGGATGAACGGGCCAGAAAAATTAGATGAGCGTATGTTTGGTATCGGCCCTCGTATGCATATAAGGTTGCCTTTCATTGGCGACGAAGAAAATCCTGTGTATTATCGTCTAGGTGACTACATACCATTAGCTTCTTCTACGAAAGCCTTAGCCACGGAGAACGGATTTATGGGTATGGATTGGTGGCCTCAAGGGTTGCAACCTTCTAGTCCTGCTCTTAGTGCAATAATTGCATTGATTGGTGGCGTTGATCCTTACACTGGTGATCCATTACACACGGTTGCTGATAGCAGTCTGGATAAAGCAGCTACTAACGCTAAATTTATGTATGACGTATTTACTCCGCCTATTATCAGGTCTGGTAACTTTGAAAAAATAAGTGCCGCTATTGATGGAGATGTTAATTTTGCCGGGCAGCAGGTAAACGTATCTAAATTATTGTTTGCACAAGTGCTAGGCCTTAAAGTTGTAGACTATAATATAGATCAAGAGATGGCTACTCGCTCCTTCTTAGACAGCCAACTTACTCGTGACTACCAAGCAGCTATTTCTAAAGCAAAAAGAGATGAGATGCGTAGTGGAGACCCAGACTGGAAAAGCCTTGACTTAGATATAATTGGGTATGAAGAAGAACTGCGGGAAGAACTTGATAAAATATACAAACTAGAGGAATAGTAATGCATAAGAAACCTATGAAGGCTGGAATTAAGTTACCTACCCGTGGCACAAGAGTTGCCAAGAACAAAAAAGCAGTACCTAAACCAAGAGTGGGGCGGAAATGAATTGTTGGCATTGCAAGTCAGAGTTAATTTGGGGTGGCGACGATGACTTAGAGGATGAATGTGAAGAGTACTCGATGGTATCTAATTTACATTGTCCTGAGTGCGCTTGCTTTGTACAAGTCTACTTTCCGAAAGATGAAGAGGCCCCAGAAGAGGCGGCAGCTTCGCCTTGGTTATCAGGTTTAACTTTAGTCAGATAAGTCTTCTTGTGCGATGGCAGTTAGTAATACAAGCACAAGTATAATAGAGTAGTAGGTAATCACAGCAGCGGTCTCCGGTTAATGAGGCCGCATTCTACTCTAAATATTGGAAACGACAAGTTTTCTCTTTAGCCATTTTGAAGATAATCTTTCAGGGGGTTTTACTGGTTTAGAAATGGGTATAGAAGCTCTGTTTCTACCACCAAAGAAGTTGCAAGTGGTAGGGCGTATGTCGTTATCAGTTATTACTTTGTCACATTTAAACTGCATACGAGACACTATTGTCTTCTCATGCAAGTCTGCTGTTCTTGCTACTTCTGATAGCGTGTACTTTACGTTCTTTAGGAATCTATTATCTTCCCCTATAAATTTATAACGCTTGGGTACACTCATACCATCTTTGCTTTCTTGGTTCTTTTAAAGGATCGGTTACTTGCCACTGATTGAACTTCTAGGTTGCCCCGGTTGTTCTTCCCGCCTTTTACAATGGGTACACGGTGGCCAACATCTTTACCATCACCCACAGACACTAAACCTTCTTTCGCTAGCTGCCGACGAGCCGCGTTACGTGCAGTTCGTTTCTTAATCTGGGCAGGTTTGCCTTGGTAATTGTCATACTCTTTTCTGTAGTCTCTACCCATTAGTTCCGTCCTGTAGTCCGTGAAGAAGTGCTAGTGAAACAGAACTTTGTTTCTTCATATCTGCCCCTGCTAATGAATCTATAAATCGTGGGTGATTCAAGTTAACAAGTATACACCAAGCCTGACCGGGGTTTCTACCACGACAATTCTTAAACATAGTAACGCGGTGATTAGAGTCTACTAGGGCACCCATGTTACTAAGCTCCCGCAAGATTCTATCCTCTGCGTCATTGTTATCTTTGACAAACTTCTTAAACAAGGCACGGTTGATGGCTAGAGTAGACCCCGGCATTATCGGGTTATCTGCGTCATATACGTACTCAGAGCGCATCACAGCTTTCATGGGCGCGGGTTCACGTACTGTGTTCTTCCCTTCAGGGCCGTACGGACGCGTAACTTCTATGATTTGGTCGTTAAATTGCTGCATAAACTGCCCGATCACATCTATAGCGTCTACTTTCGCGTCTACTGTGTTTTTCCTAAGCCTCTTAACATTCTCTAACATGGCATAGATAGTGTCCTTAATCTCAAAAGGGAACAGCCCTAAAGCCTTTCCTATTTTCCCAATAGTCCAAGCGGATTTGATCATAGACTCATAGAATCTTTCTTGCGGATCAAATTCAAATTCAAAGGTCTTAAAGAAATCGGCGTGCCCTTTTATAGCAACTTCCTTTGGGCCACCCATACTAACTACAGCCTGTACTAATTCGGGAATAGCGAAGCCATGATTGTCAATAAGTAGGTCAGCGAACTTACTTGCTACGCTGCCATCTTCGTCACGTAATGTCACAAAGGTCTTATCGTCTTGCGGCATCTCAAAAGTTCGTACCCTCAGTGGCTCAGACTCTTGCTTGACCATCTCATACTTGCTCATAAGTGAAGTGTTGGTAGTCATAAACGTAGGGCCATCCCAGATAGCAGGATTACGTATGTCTCGGCCCGGAGTCATAGATGTTTTCTCCTGCCCCTCAGAGAATGAGTAAGCCATCTGTGCTATCTGGTAATCATCAGCCATCGTTATTTCGTCGATGGTCATTGGTAAGTTGTTAAGCGTGCCTCGCATACCATACACAGCATTTATCGTGTCGTTGCGCCCAGTTATAAGCGAACGAGGATCGCCAAACATACTATTAACAGCAAGCAGCGCAAGTGTTTTACCAGTAGATGTATCAGTAGAGTAGATAGACACAATGCTAGAACCCATACCCATCTGCTTAGCAATTATGCCTGTGCAAGCAATTAAAGCGCAGGCTCGTATTACCTCAGTTCCGGGCTCGTTAAGCAATGTCATAGCATCCACGAACTTATCACGAGTGCCGTTCATGCCGATGCGGTCACGGTATCGTTCTGCGTTACCTACGATACGTCTATCCACAGCATTGTTTGGTGGGTTTATTATCTTAGTTCCTACTACAAAAGAGCCATCTTTCTGCCACCCAAACGAGCGGTAGTCTGCACCAGTAGCTACTTGACTCTGAACCATTTGCAAATAGTCCATAAGGTATCCTCTTAATTTTTCTTGTTGGTTCATTGATTTGAACCCAAACAGTTGGTTGTTGACTAGGAACGTGGAGAAGTCTTTACCTACACCAGATATGACAGCGGCAATGTGATCGTTTTGCTCCCACATAGTTATAGGCTTCTTAATACACAAAGTAAACGATGTTTCTCTATCTTCAGGACAAAAGAAAATAGACTTAATATACATGAGATACTTACTAGTTAACTCCCAGTCTTTTATCTCATTGCCATCCTCGTCTTTAGTAACGATCTCGTGGTAGATTTGTTCGTTGCGTATTACATAACCATCAGGAACAGATATTTCTACCTCCTTCTCCTCGCCGTTTTGTATCTCTACTACGACTTGCGTGGTCGTGCCACTCAGTTGGGCAGGTGAAGTCTTATTCCCCTTGTACGGGCAACCCTCGCAACCCTGTGGGCTTAGCTGCTCAAACGTAGCACAAGTAGTTGGCCCAGTTGCATTCCAACCCTCTAGCTTTTCTAGATTCTTTGATAGGTCGAAGTCTGGGTGTTGCCCTGCTATTTTTATGATAGTAAGTTCGGGGTCTGGAGTAAACTTAGCTAAGCCTAACGAAGCACGCCACAAAGGTTCTTCTACTGGTTCACCTGCCGCGTTAGTAACGCCACCACTGTCTAGTATGGCTTTCACCTGTTGGCAATGTTGGCCTATAGCTTCTATGTCTAAATCGTTGTTCTCTTCGTCTGTACCCAACACCGCGTCTAACATATTACTACGTTTACGTGGGGTGTTCGCCGGGCGCTGTGGGGTCTTATCCATCCACTCAGTTAGCTTCCCCGCAAGTAGCATTATGTCGTGCGACTTACCATCGTCTAGCAGTACCTTAACTTCTTTCCAGTCCTCGGTCTTCTTATGAAACGTACCTACTGGGCGCAGTACCATTGAGGGGTCATGTATCTTAGAGTTATCAATCTCTAGACCCTTCTCTGCTAACGCTAGTCTCAGAGCTACAGAAACCGTAACCCACTGCTCCTTAGAAATGCATGAGTCTAGTACCCAATAAACATGCGCCCCAATACCGGACGAAACAATAAGCGGCTTAGGCATGTCTAGCTCTTTAACAACTTCTACTAGCTTCAGTATTCCGTCGCGCTGTGTCTTGTAGGGCTTATCTTCGCCACAGTCTAAATCAAAACACAAACTCTTAAAAAACGTAGCGAACTCTTGCGTGCGCCTTACCTTACTCTTGCCGTTCTCGTCAGTGACAATGTTACCGTCAAATGCACCAACGCTATAGTATATAGTTACTTCTGGGTTCTTATCCCAAAGCTGCATGTTAGCAGCCGCAGTCTCTAAGTCATCGTACGAAAATGTTTCCCTGTTCCAAAAAATATCTTTCTTATGATTATATTGTGTTACCACGATTGAATCCCTATCTGGGACTACTCGCTTTAAAAATTCTGTCGTATTCACGTTCCTCTCCTAAGATGAAAATGAGCCCCGAAAGGCTCATATTTTGTTCCCTAGTCGAACAGACTGTCTAGTTGTGCCTCCAGTTCTTCGGACTGCTTTACTGGCTCAACCTTTGGTGGCTCTTTCTTAGTGCTTACCTGCACTGGCTCTGGCTCGTCATACGCACTGGCTTCATCATCTGCCGGAGTTGTCTTAGGTGGCTCTATTTTAGCCTTAAACTCAGGGGCAGTTAGCGCAGGTTCTTTAGCTACCGGAGCCATCATTCTCGTAGCTACTTTAGTATCATCCGACTCTAGCAGAGTATCAACAAGCGGGAGTGCTTTTTCTGGTACGTAGCCTTTTTGCTTGAATATTAGTCTAGGATAACTTGCTTGCTCGTCAAAGCCAAGCTCGGTGATCGCCTCTTCGGGGCCAATGTTGTAATTAGCCAACTCAGTGAAGTACTCACGCAATGCACGCATGGCGCTAACAGGTACAGTCAAGCTATAAACTTTCTGCGGGTCAGCTGCCGGAACCACTGCAAGGTGCCGTTGGTCTGCACACATCTTCGACTTAGCGCCGGAAGGCAGAATCTTAGAACCTAGTACATTGTTTGGGCAGTTAGCGCAGGAGGCATTTACGGGTGACTCTATTTGAGCATCTGGACGAAGCCCATCGTTAGAGAAACAATCAGGTCTTTGGTTCTCGGCGGAAGCATCAAACGGACGGCCATAAAATACTTTACTGACTCTAGGATTAACGCCGACAATAATTACGTCGAGGTTAGTTCCTACCGTTGTTTCCACCCCGCTCTCTACAAGCCGGAAACGCCCTGCGCGAATACTAATCCTTGGTATACTTGGGCCTGAATCACTCACGATTGAGTTGGCTAAAGTATTCTTGTTTGTCTTGTTGCGCTCTGCAATTCTAGCTGCAATGTGCGCAGGTACACTCATGTTATTACTCATAGTTTACTCCTACTGGTTTTTACGAAAGTTGAACACACTAATTGAGCTGAAGTTAACACCCGGTGGTGGTTCTCCAACTGCGTCGATGTAGCTTCTTACAGCCGTTTTAGATGCACGAGATTCTAATAAATCCCAAGCTTCATTCTTCTTACAAAAATCAAATAAGTCTTCGCGTGACGCTACAGTTGCTGAGTGGTGTGTTGACCAATAGGCTGTGCCTGCCTCAGTTTTTATTGACGATAATCCGTCTTCCTGTGACTTTACTGTAAACCAGTTCTCAAGTGTAACCATTCGCTCCTTGATTTTTGACTTACGTTCTTTGTACTCTCTATCGAGTACGTCTATATCTTGCCGACACTTTAGATAGCGGTCAGCCGCTTGCTCATAGTTCATATCTTATCCCTCAAGTTTATCAGTTAGTACTGTTTACCCCACGCACCAAATCTAAAAATTCAGCTAACGTGTTCTGCTTTGCACGAAGTCTTCTATACAACTCCGCTTCAAAGTTTGTTGCCCAGATATGCCAGACTGAAGTTTTACCTTCTGTAGTCAGTCTTCGTATCCTAGCGTTGGCTTGCTCGTATTGCTCAAGTGAGTAAATCGGAGCGTACCATATAATATCTTTAGCAGCGGTCAACGTCAGACCATGCGCCGCTACCTTCGGGTGAGCCAATAATATAGTCGGCTCGTCGGTGTGCTGAAAGTTATTAAATATCTCGTTCCTTGCTTTGGTAGTAACGTCACCATTAACAAGCTCAACGCTATGTCCGCTCTTGCGTAGCTGCTCTAACAACCATCGTTGCACGCCTTTTAGCGGAACAAAGATAATAACTTTGCCCCCGATCTCCCCTAATAATTCAGTAAGTGTATTATACCGCGCATCGCAATCTATGACAATCGAGTCATCCTCGCTGTACACTACTCCGCAACATATCTGTAGCAGCTTAGATAACATGACCGCAGTGTTAGGCGCAGTTACTTCTCCCTCTGCAAATATTGTGACAGCCTTTTCCTGCATGTCCTTAAATGCTTTTACTTGCTGAGTAGTAAGCTCTGTCTTACGCCCCACAAAGTTAGTACTAGGCAAATCTTTACACTCATCTAGTGAGAACCTTATAGATGGTTGCAGTACATGCTTGCAGGTCTCTAGCGCGTCCTCACGAGGTATCCACTTAAACTGTGTTACTTTCTTCATCACTGTGTCTTTAAAGGCGGTAAAACTCCTAGCCACGTTGGGGGAGTCAACTAACCTAGCAAGAGTCCAAGCATCTGCCGGAGTCTGTGATATAGGTGTACCAGTTAACATCCACAACCACGGCTGATTCTTTGTCATCCACTTAGAGAACGCTTTATATCTCTGGGAGGCAGGCGATTTAAGTGCCGTAGCTTCGTCGTAAATAACAACATCAAAATCGTTTAGGTGTTCCTGCATGTTAGTAAAGCCATCGTGGTTAATGATGGCGTACTGTAATCCCGGAGTCTCTAGCAAATCTGTACGCTTCTTCTTTGTTCCTGTTATTATTGAGAACTGCCTATGTGGTAAGTGTGCTTTTATCTCAGCCCCCCACACTACCTTCAACGTAGATAGCGGTGCTATGATCAGAATCTTAGTACATATACCCTCAGTCAGTAAAAAATCCGCAGCCCACAAAGCACTAATAGATTTACCAGTTCCCGGAGCATTCAAGCACAACGCTTTCTTGTGCGTAGTTAAGAACGCGGCAGTATCCTTCTGGTGATCCATAGGGGTGAAACGTGCAGGCCAATCGTAATACTGCTTGATCGGTTCTGGTACGCTAAACCCCATGTTACGCAACACGATAGACTCTTCTACGCCGTATGGTATGGCTATGTGATCTTCGCCATTATGAGTAAATCTTTTTGCGTGCGGTATTATCTGGGCTACTGCTTCGTTGTGTGAACTTTTTATTACAATGCGTTTCTTGTCAGGTAGCACTAGCACAAAGCAGCCCACCCTCTAAACTCATCTGACCACGGAGTAATGTTTATATCCCTTACAATCCAGCATTGCGCTTTTGCTTGTATTATCTGTTCTATCTCCCGTATCTGGTTAGCCGTAGGAGTGTTCGTACCGAACTTAGTCTCTATGCCAAACATGTTACCTTTATAACATCCTATAAAATCTGGTATGCCTGACCTACCGTACCCATTAGCAGGTGGCATGAAGTACCACATACCTGCCCCTTTATATTCATCCAGTATTTTCTTAACAGCTTTCTTAACATCTTTCTCATTCTTCATCTTCTACGACCCCGTAAATTAGCATCTGGGCAAATATCTTGTGCAGGACACCAAGGACATAAGCCTGACGGTTTGGTTTTAAAAAACCCAAGTTCTACTACTTCTTTAACCATATCTAATCTAGGCTGAAGGCCATTCCATAATGCCTCTAAGTGATCCCTTTTATATATGGTGTTATCTACTTTCTTAAACTTTAGCCAGATAAATGTTGTTTTAACTTTCTGCACCTCTGGGAAATGCGCGAATACCATTGCTGCAAACAGTTGTAACTGGGTTGGATTATCTTTAACTTTACCAGTCTTGTAGTCAAGGCAGTAAGCCGTAGCACCATCCACAACAAGGACATCGGCAATACTACGGAAATACACATCAGAATCATACCACCCAGTAGGAACCCGCCCCACATCAATCGCCATCTTGAACTCATAGTACTTATCCCCCTTCTTCCTGTTAATCATGTCTACTATGCCGCCCCATTTTTCAAGGGTCTGTTTACCTTCCAAACCTAAATTATCTAGGTCTAGCTCACCTGTACCATACAGCTCAAGTACTTCATGTACCCTACTGCCGTACTCACTTACCTCGTTTCCCTTATCTTTAACTGACTTAGTTACATATAAGTAATCAAACTTAGCTTGGCACTGCTCAAAAGTAGATAACCTACTGTAAGATAATGCAACATCTGACATAGTAATTCCTCACTTAGCGTCACCATACGAAGAACCAACTTCAACTTCGCAGGCAACAGGTATGTGCCCACGACACCATTTAGGTGTCATATCTAAGCACTCCTCCATATATAATTTGGCTTCAGTAATCTCTGAGGAGAGTGGTACGCAGACAGCTTCGTCATGTACGGATAAACGTACGGGATAACGCTGATTAATCCTAGCCGTTTGCCACATAACAATTTTCATTGCCGCGTGTTGGCACAGATTCTCTACTACCTTTGCTCCATATATCTTAACACGTTGCCTTCCCATTTGGTAAGTCCATTCCTCTCCGTCATACTTTAGATCGTGATACACAACTCCGGGTTCACCGGGCCTGCCAAAGCCATCCCACTGAGTGATAAACCACCCATTAACATCTACCGCAGTTAGTCCACACCCATTAGCTATGTCAGGAATTATAACTTTCTCACAGTGTCTCCAAAGTGCTACAACTTCAGGGTGTATTTCCCTATATAAGTTTACAATCTCATAGGCACGGTCTAATGTAATTGGCTCTACGCCAGAAATAGTGTTTGCTGCTTGCCTTACCATGTCCTGAAACCTCGGCCCTCCTGCACCGTATTGCAAGCCTAGCATGGCGGTCTTACCCAAGAACCTCTCGGCTTTGTCAGCTTTAGTGATAGTACGATGGAAGAGAGTGGTGGCGAAGTCACAGTACATATCAACTCCGCTATCTAATTTAGTTAGTACGTCGCGTTGCCCTGCCAATGCCATAACTACTCGTAGCTCAATATTGGATGAGTCACCCACAAGAACTGCGTACCCCTCTGGTGCTTTGAGTGCTTTGCGAAGTCCGGCGGCTATACCACGAGCAGGTAGGTTCTGCCAGTTAACCTTGTTTCCCCCTGAGTAACGCCCTGTAGTCTTGGCACCCCAGAAATTTAGGTAGACTGGTAGTGGGCCACGCTCAGTCATCTCTATAAAGCGTTGAGCCCTAGTCTCGGCAATCGTAGTCTTCGCACCTAATCTAGCAGATACTAAAGCAGCGACGTTCGGGTCTTCATGCTCTTGCATGTCTAAGAAATCTTTATCTGTTTTGGCGAAGGCGTAAGCAATCTTGCCAGTCTTTAGACTAACTTTAGTTGGGGGGTGTACGTTGTGTGCTTTCAGGCGCTCAGCGAACTTATTGTTAGACATAAGCTCTTCTTTATCTAAATCAGCTAAGGCCATTAGACCTTTTTTGCGGGTGATCTCATCGCTGAGTAGCTTGTTCATCATAGGCAGGTCGCCTACTAAGGTGGGTTCTGTAAACATTCGGATGGTCATATCAATGAGCTTCATTTCTAAGGGCGGAGTAAACTTATCTAGGTACTCACCCATCTGCTCACATAATCTTGTGTCCTGCCGACAATATGCGGCGTACTCTATAAGTTCCCCATTACTCATGTCAGCTAAGTTCTTGCCCATCATATTGTGTACAGCATCGCCCTTATCTTCTAGCCCCATGTGCTTGGCTATGTTAGCTAGACTATGCGACGGGAGGTACGGCCATACCATACGGGCTTGTGACAATGTATCTTTCCACAGGGCAGGAACAACGCCAAACCTTTCGGCTAATATGAATCCATCAAATAGGGTGTTATGACAGCGAACAGCTACCTTAGACCAGTCACAATAGTTATGTAGTTTTCCTGCAATAGTAAGTTCGCATCCTGAAAATATTTTAGCTTCCCCATCGCGTCTAACGCAGACCATTATGGCCTCGAACCGATCATCTAGTATGTATGCGTCTGTCTGCATCTTTCGCAAAGAGTAGTCTTTGTCGTAGTAAGTCTCGAAGTCGAGCGTTACTGTTTTCATATTGATTCCTTTAATCCCATGGGATTAAGATTGTATAAGTAGTTAAGTAATGTTCTAATTGATTACCGGATAGACCCTCTCCCCTTACCCCGCTTCGGCGGGGGTTTTTTAGTGGAGTGTGCTATCAAAGTTATCTGATATAAAGGTTTCCCTATATGTAATTTCTAGGATTCCTCGAAGGTCTTCTACATCAAACTTCTTGTCCTTATAAGTTTCTCTAGCGATTACTAACGCGTTTGCCATAAACGCAGGCACTACATCGTCCATCACATGGGCGGCTATTTCCCCATACACGATCTCGTCTTCTGTCTCCTCGCACGACATCTAAACATACAACCCTATAACGAACAGGATTATGCTAGCGGCCATGGCGATACCATAGAATAGGTACACCCTAAAAATTCTGTCGTACTCAGATTTCTTTAGTGCGTCATCCGCGAAGTCATGCGCTTCTTTCATAGCTTTTTCAAAGTCAGTCATCTTTCTTTACCCCGGTCAATTTACCTAATACTTTGTAATCATTCTCCTTGAGAAAATTATTAAAGTTTTTTTCAGATAGTTTCTTCTCCTTAAACTCTCGGTCTTTGTCTTGTACTATTAAGTACGCCCCATGAAGCAAAGCGCCTAACGCTGCTAAAATAGCTACACTTACAAAAAATTGTAATATCATAAGTTACCCCAATTAATTATCTTCTAGGAATATCCATGCCTCATCTATGGCATGACTTAGAACGCTATCCATATATGCCTCTGGACAGTTACTTTCGACAGCATTAGCTAAGCGTTCTAGCATTAATCTAGCTTCGTCTAGTCTTGAGTCGGGTTGGTCGTTCTTGTGAGTGCCACACATGTCACAGTATGGTATTGATTTAGGTTTGATAAAATCTTCTTCGCATTCGCAGTCCCAGAATCTGGGTGTAGTTATTAGTTTTCCCGCTTCTTGAAGTTTCATAAACAATCTCCTTTAAGTAATCTAATACTACCCTAATATTTTGGGTTGTACAGTATATTTGCGACTAGAACGCCGCCGTGAACTACCTCGTAAAACTCTCCCTCTTTTGTCGCGCCCTGCGCTTTCATCTCTTGCATCATTACAGTAATCGACCTTCCAGTAGTAGACAGATATATAATTTTACTCGCGTTATCTACTGTTAGCCAATCTCTGTTTACGTCCAGACTTACGCCCAGTTCCTCAAACCCTCGCACTAGCTTGCTTTCTAGGCGAACTAGGCGAGAGGTAATATTTTCCTGATTATTATACTTCGACATTTGCTACTACTCCAAAGGGTGGTTTATATGTTCCGGTGCCAGTGTGTGCCCAGATAACAGGGACGTGGGGCTCCATATCTTTATTAATAGGAGCCTCCATATCTGTAAAGTAAATAAGCCCAACAACTGGGTCATCCATATTGGCCAAGTGATCGAATACAGGCTTAAAGTCAGTACCGCCACCACCTTTACAATGGAATACTACTTCGTCGCCTTTCTCGAACCGCTCTACATTCTGTATCCTAGTATCACAGTACACTACTTCGACGAACAGTGGCTGTAAATCTTCTATGATCTGCGTAGCTTCCGTGGCTATTTGTGATAGTTCCCCCTGCGTCATAGAGCCGGAGGAATCAATGCCGAACAGAACGCCACCCAATGCCTCGCTATGTAGACTGGGCAAGTACAAGCCTTGTCCTATGAAACGTCTGGACGGCCTTTGGTATGTGTAGTCATTAGCGGCGGCGGAAGTTAGCATAGCTCGTGTCTCTGTACCCCAATCTACCGTAGACTTGCCTGTTGTATTGAGTATGCTATCTATAATAGCACTGCCATGCCCACAATCCTTAGCCATCTGTGCTGATGCTGCAATGGTAGCCTCTAGGTCAGCTTTCCCTGCGTCATTTGGAGCGTCGATTAAATCACCCTTGCCGTCAAAACCACCTGCGTTTTTCTTAGGTTCGCCGCCCTCGCCGCCCTCGCCGCCCTCGCCCTGCCCATCTTTTTCTTCTTCGTCGCGTTCTTGCTTCATACGGCGGTAGACATACTCTGATGACATGCTATCTGTAACCCATGCTACATACACCCCTCCGTCTGGGAGTTCGTAGCCCCTGCTAAGGACGTACGCATTTATAATGGCATCGTTGGCGTAGTTCCAAAGCTCCGGTTCTCTATCGCCACGTCGCCACATATGCATCAATACTACATGCAAGGATTCATGTAACACCAAGCCGAATAGCTTGGCAGGTGATTGCTCAGACATAAAAGCAGGGTTGTACCATACGCAAGCGCCATCTGTAGCCGCCGTTGGTACTTTGTCGCTGATCTCTCGCTTTACGCGAGTCATAACTGCGGCAATGAAGGGCTCTTTAAGTCCTAATTTGCTGTACGCTGTATCTAGTGCTTGTTCCATGATGTATCTCCAGTAAGTAAGTAAGTTAATCCCATGGGATTAAGCCGTGACTCCATAGCGTTTCTTTAACCTAGGACTAATGTAAGGCTCAATAACTTCGATCTCGTCTATCTGAAAGTCTGAGGTCGTTTGTATCATTATAACTCCCTCGAACACGCAGTTGGAGTCGTACTCTCTATGGTGAGCTTCCACGTCGCCTTCTTCCTCACCAACCCTAACGAAAGCATACCCACCCTTAAAGTCCTGAACTTCCTGCATTATCCTATTGTGTAGCTGTACAAAATCAAACGAGGGATACCATTTAACATGGTCGTAGTGCCAGTACATAGTTCTCTGGCTGTTGGTACCGTCGCCTGTAATATCAGGGTCTGCAAACTCAGTCGCGT
>Ga0308009_10000924_pt1 | contig 18874 bp, 16 predicted proteins | sample Neamet127_FD_203134 | JGI IMG/M metagenome (GOLD analysis project Ga0308009, IMG submission 203134) | Marine microbial communities from water near the shore, Antarctic Ocean - #127 | ecosystem: Environmental > Aquatic > Marine > Unclassified | place: Southern Ocean | collected 2014-07-24
CCGTCGGGCTGGGCCGAGGAGCGCAGATGGAGGCGGCGTCAAGGGCGGCAGTTGTTTGAGCGAAGCGAGTTCTGCCGACCCCCGCCGGAATCGAGCACCGCAGGTTGCCTGAAGCGAAGCGGAAGGACCCAGACCATCGGGTCGCCTTTTTCTTTGCTTACTTTCTTTTTGGCGACGCAAAAAGAAAGTGAGTTGCTGCCGGGCAACCCCGGCTTGTTGGCACACTCTCACCGCACGAGTCATCGGGCATGGATCCCGGACCCAGACCGGGATGCCACCGGAAACGGGATCCGGTCAAGGCCTGCCGTACAACCACGGCAAATCCAGCAGGCGCTCGCCGAGCAGCTTCATCGACATATCCCGTCCCCACCGCACTACCCCATCGGCATGAAAGATCTGCCCATTGCGAACGGCACGCTTCTGCACCCGCGCATTGCGCTCCCAGCGATTCAGCGCATAACGGTTGAGCATGGTCGCCACATCCAGCGCCGGGTCCAGCGCCTGCGCCAGCACACGGCCCAATTCCGCCGCGTCTTCAATCGCCATGCCGGCGCCCTGGGCCAGGTAGGGTCGCATCGGATGCGCTGCGTCGCCGAGCAGAGCGACACGGCCCAGCGCTTGCTGGTACGCCCCCTGCATGGGCGGGCGGTCGCACAGCGCCCACAGGCGCCAGGCCGGTATGGCACGCACCAGGTTTTGCAGCGGTACGCAAGTGCCTGTCAATGCGGCAAGCAGCTCCTGCGCTTCCGTGCCGCGGTCCCAGTTGTCCAGATCGCCGGGCGCACTGCCTTGCACGATGGCCACGACGTTAAGCCATTCGCTGCCGTGCACCGGGTACTGCACCACATGCAACTGCGGGCCCAACCAGGCAGTGACATCAAGGGAGCGCAGCGTTGGCGGCAAGTCTGCCTGTCGCACCAGCGCGCGGTAGGCCAGGTGGCCGGTACTCCGCGGCGGCCCATCACCCAGCAGCCACTGGCGCACCGGGCTCCACAGGCCGTCGGCGCCCACCAGTACCTCGGCTTCCACCGGTGGGTCGTCGCCGCTTTGCACCGTCACGGCGCCTGCATCCTGTGAAAACCGGCTCAAAGTGTGGTTGAGCTTGAGGCTCACGCCGGTCTCCCGCACCGCATCAAGCAGCAGCGCGTGCAGGTCGGCGCGGTGCACCGTGGCATAAGGCGCGCCATAACGCTGCACCATCGCTTCACCGAGCCGCAGCCGACCCAGCGTTTGGCCCGAGAGCGCACTGCGCACCTCGAGGTGCTGCGGAAAGGCCGCCACGCGGGCCAAGCCGTCCGCCAGGCCCCAGCCATGCAGCACCTTGACCACATTGGGGCCGAGCTGGATGCCCGCGCCGACCTCGCTGAACACGGGTGCGCGCTCGTACAGCCGCACGCCCCAGCCGGCACGCGACGCGGCCAGCGCGGCTGCCAGCCCGCCTATGCCGCCGCCGGCGATCAGCGCCTGCATGTGCGTCCCCCGCAATTCAACGCATCACGCCAGCAGTTGCCTGAGAACCTCACCGCGCGGCCGCGCGGTGATTCAACACAACGCCTTTTGTGCTCATGCAGCGAGCAGCTGCCTGAGCACGAAAGGCAAGATGCCGCCGTGGCGGTAGTAGTCAACCTCAATCGGTGTGTCGATGCGCAGGATGAGTTGCAGTTGTTGCTGCGTGCCGTCGGCACGCGTGACGGTCAAGGTCGCTTCGCTTTGCGGTTTCAGGTCCGGGTCAGGCAACACGTCGATCACTTCGTTGCCGGTCAGGCGCAGGGTCTGCCACGAGTCGCCGGGCTTGAACTGCAGCGGCAACACACCCATGCCGACCAGGTTGCTGCGGTGGATGCGCTCGAAGCTGCGCGCCACCACGGCCTGGATACCCAGCAACTGCGTGCCCTTGGCGGCCCAGTCGCGGGAAGACCCGGTGCCGTATTCCTCGCCGGCAAAAATCACCGTGGGCCAGCCTTCGTCCATGTATTTCATGGCCGCGTCGTAGATAAACATCTTGTCGCCGCCCGGCTGGTACAAGGTAACGCCGCCCTCCTCGCGCGAGCCGTCGGGGCCGGCCGGAATCATCAGGTTCTTGATGCGCACATTGGCAAAGGTGCCGCGCATCATCACCTCGTGGTTGCCGCGGCGCGCGCCGTAGCTGTTGAAGTCGGCCTTCTGCACGCCGTGCGCCAGCAACCACTGGCCAGCCGGCGAGCTGCCCTTGATGGAGCCGGCCGGCGAGATGTGGTCGGTGGTGATGGAGTCGCCAAACAGCGCCATGATGCGCGCGCCTTTCACAGACACTGCATCCTTCTGGCCGCCCGCCGCCGGGTCCATGGCAAATCCCTCAAAGAAAGGTGGCTCCGCAATGTAGGTGCTCTTGGGCCAGGTGTAGGCCGTGCCGGTCACGCCCTTGATGTTTTCCCACAGCTTGCCGGGCTCGCTCTTGACCTTGGCGTAGTTCTCGCGGAAAGCCTTGCCGTTCATGGCGAACTTCATGAGTTGGTAGATCTCGTCGCTGGTCGGCCAAATGTCGCCCAGGTAAACATCCTTGCCGCCCTTGCCCTTGCCGACGGGCTCGGTCATCAGGTCGCGCATCACCGTGCCGGCAATTGCATAGGCCACCACCAGCGGGGGGCTGGCGAGAAAGTTGGCCTTCAGGTTGGGGTGGATGCGCGCCTCGAAATTGCGGTTGCCCGACAACACGGCGGCGCAAACCAGATCGCTTTTGTTGATGGCTTCGTTGATTTCCGGCGTCAGGTCACCGGCATTGCCGATGCAGGTGGTGCAGCCGTAACCGGCCACCGCAAAACCCAATTTTTCGAGGTAAGGCAGCAGGCCGGTGTTGGTCAGGTACTCGGTCACGATGCGCGAACCCGGCGCCAGCGAGGTCTTGATGTGCGGCTGGACTTTCAGGCCCGCTTCCACCGCCTTTTTGGCCAGCAGGCCGGCCGCCAGCAAGACGCTGGGGTTAGAGGTGTTGGTGCAACTGGTGATGGCAGCGATCAACACGTCGCCGTTGCCGATGCTGATGCCCGTCGTTTTGGAAGTGGTCGCCGATGTATCCGATTTTGAAGCGGCCAGGGTCGGGCGGTTGGCCTCCATCTCGACCACCATGCGCGGTGCGCCTGCGGGCGTGGGCGGCGCACCCGGTGTGGTGTCGGGCTGGGCTTGTTCAGTGCGCTGCAGCAGGTGGCGCGTGGCCAGCATGGCAGCGGGCTGGTTGAAGCCGTTTTCTGCATTGGACTTGCTGAACAGCGAGGCGAACTGGCTGGCGACCTGGCCCAGCTCAATGCGATCCTGCGGACGCTTGGGGCCGGCCAGGCTGGGCGTGACATCGCCAAGGTCGAGACGGACGACCTGCGAAAAATCAATGTCGCCGGGCAGCGGCACACCGAACAGGCCCTGGGCGCGGAAGTAGGCCTCAAAGGCTTCGATCTCCCCCTTCGTGCGGCCCGTGCCGGTGAAATACTCGATGGTTTTTTCATCGACCGGGAAAAAACCCATGGTGGCGCCGTATTCGGGCGCCATGTTGGCAATCGTCGCGCGGTCCGGCAAGGCCAATGTGCGAGTGCCCTCGCCAAAAAATTCGACAAACTTGCCGACGACTTTTTCCTTACGCAGCGCCTCGGTCACGCGCAGCACCAGGTCGGTGGCGGTGACACCTTCACGCAAACGGCCGGTCAGTTCGAAGCCGACCACATCGGGCGTCAGCATGTAGACCGGCTGGCCCAGCATGGCGGCCTCGGCCTCGATGCCGCCCACGCCCCAGCCCACCACGCCAATGCCGTTGATCATGGTGGTGTGGCTGTCGGTGCCGACCAGGGTGTCGGGGTAATACACGCCATCGCTACCCTTGTGCACACCACGGGCCAAATACTCCAGGTTGACCTGGTGAACAATTCCAAAGCCCGGCGGCACCACGCCGAAGGTGTCAAACGCCTGCATGCCCCACTTCATGAACTCGTAGCGCTCGCGGTTGCGCTGGAACTCCAGCTTCATGTTCAGGTCCAGCGAGTTTTTCTTGCCGTAGTAGTCGACCATGATGGAGTGGTCCACCACCAGGTCCACCGGCACCAGCGGTTCGATGCGTTTCGGGTTCTTGCCGAGCTTGATGGCGACGGCGCGCATCGCAGCCAGGTCGGCCAGCAGCGGCACACCGGTGAAGTCCTGCAGCACCACGCGCGAAACCACAAACGGAATTTCTTCGGTGCGGTCGGCATTGGGGAACCAGTTGGCCAGCTGCCGCACATGTTCGGCGCTGACCTTTTTTCCGTCACAGTTGCGCAGCACCGACTCCAGCACAATGCGCATGGACACCGGCAGGCGGGGTATCTTGGGAAACTGTTTGGCCAGAGTCGGCAGCGAGTGGAATTTGCCGGTTTTGCCAGACGCGGTGGTGAAGGTTTTGAGGGTAGCTGCGAACTCGTGGGCCATGACTGCCTCCTGGGTTTGTGGGTTTTTGCGACTGCTTATTGTCATCCTACAAGTCTTGACCGCACTGTCTGTAGGACTTGACAGCCGAGGCAATGGACAGAAGCCTAAACGGCGGAATCGGGCAAATAACGCACCGCCAGCACCCCGTCAATCGCCCGCAAGTGCTCCAGCACGGCCTCGCTGACCGGGCTTTCGACATCGACCAGGGTGTAGGCCATGTCGCCGCGCGACTTGTTGACCATGTTGTGGATGTTCAGACCGGCCTGCGCCATGGCGGTGGAAATTTGCCCCAGCATGTTGGGCACATTGGCGTTGGCAATCGCCACGCGGTAAGCCGATTCACGCGCCATGCTCACGGCGGGAAAGTTGACCGCGTTGACCACATTGCCGTGTTCCAGGTAGTCACGCATCTGGTCGACCACCATGAGGGCGCAGTTTTCTTCGGCCTCGCGCGTGGAGGCGCCCAGGTGCGGCAGCGCGATCACGCCAGCGTGGTGGTTCAACGCCGCCGAGGGAAAGTCGCACACATAGGCGCGCAGTTGCTTCGCGTCGAGCGCGGCCAGCATCGCGGCCTCATTCACCACGCCTTCTCGCGAGAAATTGAGCAACACCGCGCCCGAACGCATCAGCTTGAGGTTGTCGGTGTTGACCAGGTCGCGCGTGGCCGCCACCAGCGGCACATGCAAGGTGACGAAGTCCGAGTTTTTCAGCACCTCGGCCACACTGGCCGCCTTTCTGACCTGGGCCGGCAAGCTCCAGGCCGCATCGACCGTGATGTCGGGGTCGTAACCGAGCACGTTCATGCCCAGCTTGATGGCCGCGTCGGCCACCAGGCAACCGACCTTGCCCAGACCGACAATGCCCAGGGTGTGGCCGGCCAGCTCGAAACCAGCGAAGTTTTTCTTGCCCTCTTCGACCGCCTTGTCCATGTCGGCCATGGCGGGGTCGAGGCTGCCGACAAAGCGCAGCGCCGGTGCAATGTTGCGCGCGGCCAGCAGCATGCCGGTCAGCACCAGCTCCTTGACCGCATTGGCATTGGCGCCCGGCGCATTGAACACCGGCACGCCACGCGCACTCATGGCCGCCACCGGGATGTTGTTGGTGCCGGCGCCGGCGCGGGCAATCGCCTGCACACTGGCCGCAATGGCTAGCGCATGCATGTCGGCCGAACGCACCAGCACGGCGTCGGGCGCGGCGATGTCCTTGCCGGTGCTGTAACGCTCTGCGGGCAGGCGCTTCAGGCCGTTGGCCGAGATCTGGTTGAGCACCAGAATGTTCAAGCGCGCACCTGGCGGCTTAGCCATGCTCGGCCTCAAACTCCTTCATGTAGGCCACCAGCGCCTGCACGCCGGCCATGGGCATCGCGTTGTAGATCGAGGCACGCATGCCACCGACCGAACGGTGGCCCTTGAGCTGCAGCATGCCGCGCGCCTGCGCGCCCTTGAGGAAAGCCTCGTCGAGCGACTCGTCTTTCAGCTTGAAGGGCACGTTCATCAGCGAGCGGTCTTCGTGCGCGATCGGGTTGCTGTAGAAAGAGGTGGCATCGAGGTAGTCGTACAGCAGCGCGGCCTTGGCCCGGTTGTGCGCCTCCATGGCTTTGAGCCCGCCCAGCGCCTTGATGTGTTTGAACACCAGGCCCGCGATGTAGATCGCATAGGTCGGCGGCGTGTTGTACATCGAGTCGTTGTCGGCCTGCTGCTTGTAGTCGAAGACAAAAGGCGTGTGCGGGATGGCCTGGCCGATCAGGTCCTCGCGCACGATCACCAGGGTCAGGCCCGATGGGCCAATGTTCTTTTGCGCGCCGGCGTAAATCAGGCCGTAGCGGCTGACATCCACCGGGCGCGACAGGATGTTGGACGACATGTCGGCCACCAGCGGCACCGCGCCGGTGTCGGGCGTCCAGTGGTACTCAACACCGCCAATGGTTTCATTCGAGCAGATGTGCACGTAGGCCGCATTGGGGTCCAGCTTCCAGCTATCGAACTTCGGCACGCTGGTGAAACCGCTGGCCTCTGCTGTGGCGGCCACATTGACCTTGCAGTAGTTTTTGGCTTCCTTGATGGTTTTTTTCATCCACTCGCCGGTGTTGATGAAATCCGCGCCGGCATGGCCGCGCAGCAAATTCATCGGGATGAAGGCGTTTTGCCCGAGACCGCCGCCCTGCAGGAACAGCACCTTGTAGTTGGCGGGAATCGCCAGCAACTCGCGCAGGTTGGCTTCGGCTTCGGCGTGGATGGCGATGAACTCCTTGCCGCGGTGGCTCATTTCCATCACCGACATGCCGGAACCGTTCCAGTCGAGCATTTCGGCGGCGGCCTGCCGCAGCACCGGTTCGGGAAGGGTCGCCGGGCCGGCGCTGAAATTGAAAACGCGTGTCATGGAAAGGCTTTCTAAGGAAGAGAAGAGTCGACCTGGCAGCCCGGCCGGGCCCAGACCGCACAGCATACAAGAAAGCACTTCCCATAAGGCGCACAGCGCCAGCGCCGCTTACCCGCTTACCCAGTTACCAGGCGTATTGCGCTGCCGACTTGCGCACGCCCAGCCACAACACACGGCGCAGGAAATGCGGGGAAGCAGCGAGGGAAGACAGGGAAGCAAAAGCAGGCATGAAGAACTCCTTGGGTGGTGATGGCGGGTAAACCAGGTGCCGCATTCAGCCATCCGTCGATGCGGCCATGGCGGCAATGATTGCCGCGCCTGCGCAGCCCGTCGATAACCCCGCAGGTAATGGCATCGCAGCCGACAGGCTTTACGATGGCGCCATGAATGCAAGCCTTCACCCCCCTGCACGCAGCCCACGCCCCACCCCACAAGCCTTTGGCGACCACCTGCGCCACCTGCGCCACTGGCGCCAGCACCGGCGCCTGAGCCAGCTTGACCTGGCCGGCGAGGCCGACATCTCGACGCGCCACCTGAGTTTTGTCGAAACCGGGCGCTCGGTGCCCAGCCGCGAGATGGTGCTGCGCCTGTCCGAACGCCTGGACATCCCGCTGCGCGAACGCAACACCCTGCTGATCGCCGCCGGTTACGCGCCGCTGTACCGCGAGCGACCTCTGGACGACCCGGTGCTGGCCTCGGCCCGGCAAGCCGTTGAGCTGATCCTCAAAAGCCATGAGCCCTACCCTGCGCTGGCGATTGACCGGCACTGGAACTTGGTCGCGGCCAACCGCATGGTGCCGCACCTGCTGGCCGGCATTGACGCAGCCTTGCAGCAGGCGCCGCTCAATGTGCTGCGCCTGAGCCTGCACCCGCAGGGCCTGGCGCCCAGGATCGCCAACCTCGGGCAATGGCGCGCCCACCTGTTCGAGCGGTTGCGCCAGCAGATTGCCGCCACGGCCGATCCGGTGCTGGTGGCGCTGCTGGAAGAGTTGCGCGCCTACCCGCAGACCGAAGGTGCCGGCGATGTGCATCTGGACGGAGAACACCTGGGCGTGGTCATGCCCTTTCGCTTCAGCACGCCGGGCGGTGTGCTGAGTTTCATCAGCACCACCACCATCTTCGGCACGCCGGTGGACGTGACCCTGCAGGAGCTGGCGATGGAAACTTTTTTCCCGGCGGACGAGTTCACGGCGCAGGCGCTGCGTGCGCTGGCGGCGCAGCCCTGAGTTCGATCTGCTACTGAATCAATAGCTGCTTACGCCCGCTGGGTATGGGCTGACGGCCAATTTGATCAAAAATTCAAGGTACACCCTGCTGCGGCGCCAGCCGGCTTGTCGGTCCCGGCTGACAGGCAGCGGGGTCAGCCTCCGATGAAGCGTGTTGTCCGGACTGCCTAGATTGGGGGATTGCCAATCAACACCGGAGCATTCCCATGGACACCACGAAACCGACCACCACCGCCCACGACCACGAAACCCTGTGGGATCTGATCAAGGACATCAAGTTCGGCATGCTGATCCATCGCCATCGCGACGGAACGCTGCAGGGCCACCCGCTGACAACGCAGAACAAATCCATCGACGAAGGCTCAATCCTGTACTTTTTCATTTCGCAAAAAAGCGAAATGGCCAACCGCCTGCGCGAAGACGCCAGTGTCAATGTGGCCTATGCCGACCCCGGTGCGGACAGCTACGTCTCGGTGGCCGGCACGGCCAGCTTTTCAAATGACCGCGCCAAACTGGAAGAATTGTTTTCGCCCATGGCCAAAGCCTGGTTTCCAGGCGGCCCCAGTGACCCTGACCTGGCCTTTCTGCAAGTGAAGATCACCCATGCCGAATACTGGAACGTGAAAGACAGCAAGGTCACCCAGCTTTTCAAAATGGCCAAGGCCGCGGCCACCGGCACCACGCCGAAAAACATGGGTGAGCACAAAGAGCTGCAGGTTTCCTGACCGGCGTTGTAGCGCCTGAACCCCCAAAGCCCGGCAGCTCCAGCTACCGGGCTTTTCCGTTGTGGGGTCGTGCTAATGTGTGGATTGCTCTGACTTGCTCCCAAAATGGGAACATGTTAAAGTTTGCCCATGCGCGTCATCGCCCTGGGAACCTTGCGTGACTTCTGGACCAAACACCCGGATTCCCTGGAGTCTCTGAGCGCTTGGTACGCCATCGTTTCCCGCGCACACTGGGCTTCCCCTGCAGACGTGAAAGCGGCTTACCGCAATGCCAGTTTTCTGGCGGACAACCGGGTGGTATTCAACATCAAGGGAAACGACTATCGCCTGATCGTAGCGATGCACTACAACCGACAAATCGCTTACATCCGCTTTATAGGAACCCATCGCCAGTACGACCAGGTCGACGCCAGCAAGGTCTAAATCCAAGGTGCACTCATCATGAACATTCACCCCATCCACACCAAAGCCGATTACCGCGCGGCGCTGCAACGCATAGACGTGGTCTGGAACGCCAAGCCCAAATCACCCGAGGCTGACGAACTGGAAGTGCTGAGCCTGCTGGTCGAGGAATACGAAAAAAAGCACATCAGCGTGCCCGACGCGGACCCGGTCAGCCTGCTGCTGCATGTGATGGAAGCGCGCCAACTGAGCCGCAAAGACCTGGAGCCCTACATCGGCTCACGCGCCCGTGTGGCCGAAGTGCTGAACCGCGTGCGGCCGCTGTCACTGGAAATGATTCGCCGGCTGTCTGCCGGGCTTGCTTTGCCTGCGGACTTGCTGATTGCGGGGTATGAATTGAGGGAGGTGGCGTGATGACGAGGACCTCCCGGCTAAACGGAGGCGACTGTCGTTGACATACATTGGCAACATACATCACAATACCGGTATGCAAACCTCATCCTTGAACCGTACCCAAATCTACCTGACCCCCGACCAGCAAAACACACTGGCAGTGATGGCGCGGGAGCAGAGCAGCTCAAGCAGCGCGCTGATTCGCGAGGCTATCGATGGCTACATCGCCGCCCATCAGCCCGCAAGCAAATTGGCCCGCCGCATGGCTGTTGCTGGCACCTGGCAGCCCAACCCTGATGCGCCCAGCCTGAGCGAGTTGCGCCGGGAAGAGCGCTCGTTTTGAGCGCGCAGGTGCAGCGCGAGCCGCTGGTGGACACCGATGTGTGGATTGACTACCTGCGTGGCAATCCGCAGGCCATTAAATTTGTCCAGCAACTCCCTGAGCGCGTCTGGATCAGTGCGGTGAGCGTGGCCGAGCTTCACGCAGGCGTGCGTGAAGGCGCAGAGCGAGAGGCCTTGACGCAGCTACTCTCCACCCTGGAAGTTGTGGACTTGAACGCTGGCATTGCAATGCGAGGTGGCTTGCTCCGCAGGGACTACGGACGCTCGCATGGCGTGGGGCTGAATGATGCACTGATTGGAGCAATGGCGTTAGAGATGCAACTGCAGTTGTTGACATTGAACGTCAAACATTACCCAGCGCTTGATAAACAGCACCTGAAAAAGGCTTACAACAAAGCATGAATCGGGTGCGTGGTTTGCCGGGCACTTTAGCGGCCTGACGCGCTTCATGTTGGCAAGTTTGAGCCAAAAAAAACGACTCCAAATAGCCGTTTTTTCATGGGAGATACCGCCGCCGGGCGCTTGTCAGCCGCCTATGCCGTCACCGTGTCTTTCACCGTATCTGCCATGTCGGTGTAATCCTTGACCTGATCAAAATTCAGGTACTGGTACACCTCCGCGCTCGCAGCCGTTAAAACACCCATGTCGGCCATGTATTCCTGCTTGGTCGGGATGCGTCCCAGCTTGGAACAGATCGCGGCCAGTTCGGCGGAACCCAGATACACATTGGAGTTTTTGCCCAGGCGGTTCGGGAAGTTGCGGGTCGAGGTCGAGAACACCGTTGCGCCTTCCTTGACCTGCGCCTGGTTGCCCATACACAGGCTGCAGCCTGGCATTTCCATGCGCGCGCCGGCCGAACCGAGCACGCCGTAGTGGCCCTCTTCGGTCAGTTGTTTGGCGTCCATCTTGGTCGGCGGCGCCATCCAAAGCTTGACCGGAATGTCGCGCTTGCCTTCGAGCAGCTTTGAGGCTGCGCGGAAGTGGCCGATGTTGGTCATGCAACTGCCGATGAAGACTTCATCAATCACCGAGCCCGCCACATCGCTCAGGGTTTTCACATCGTCCGGATCGTTCGGGCAGGCGACGATGGGTTCGCGGATGTCGGCCAGGTCGATCTCGATCACGGCGGCGTATTCGGCGTCGGCGTCGCCCTTGAGCAGTTGCGGATCGGCCAGCCAGGCTTCCATGGCCTGGATGCGGCGCTTGATGGTGCGCACGTCCGAGTACCCGGAGGCAATCATCCACTTCAGCATGGTGATGTTGCTGGTGATGTACTCGATGATGGGTTCCTTGTTCAGGTGCACCGTGCAGCCGCCGGCTGAGCGCTCAGCGGATGCGTCGCTCAGCTCAAACGCCTGCTCAACCTTCAAGTCCGGCAAACCTTCAATCTCCAAAATACGACCCGAGAAAACATTGACCTTGCCCTGCTTGGCCACCGTCAGCAGGCCGGCCTTGATGGCGTACAGCGGAATCGCGTTGACCAGATCGCGCAGGGTGATGCCGGGCTGCATCTTGCCCTTGAAACGCACCAGCACCGACTCGGGCATGTCCAGCGGCATCACACCGGTGGCGGCGCCAAAGGCCACCAGGCCGGAACCAGCCGGGAAGCTGATCCCGATCGGGAAACGCGTGTGGCTGTCGCCGCCGGTGCCGACGGTATCGGGCAGCAGCATGCGGTTCAGCCAGCTGTGGATGATGCCGTCGCCGGGACGCAGCGGGATGCCGCCGCGGTCACTCATGAACTCGGGCAGCTCGTGGTGCATCTTCACATCGACCGGCTTCGGATAAGCCGCGGTGTGACAGAAAGACTGCATCACCAGGTCGGCAGAAAAGCCCAGGCAGGCCAGGTCTTTCAGCTCGTCGCGTGTCATCGGGCCGGTGGTGTCCTGCGAACCCACCGACGTCATCTTTGGCTCGCAATAGGTACCGGGGCGCACGCCCTGGCCTTCAGGCAAACCAACCGCACGGCCGACCATTTTTTGCGCTAGGGTGAAGCCACGCTCGCTGGCAAGCGGCGGCTGGGGCAAACGGAACAGGGTTGAAACCGGCAGGCCCAGTGCCCAGCGCGCCTTGGCTGTCAGGCCACGACCCACGATCAGCGGAATGCGGCCCCCGGCACGTACTTCGTCAAACAACACGTCGCTTTTGAGCTTGAACTCGGCGATGACCTTGCCGTCTTTCAGCGCCTTGCCGTCGTAAGGACGCAGCTCAATCACGTCGCCCATGGCCATCTGGCTCACGTCGAGTTCAATCGGCAGCGCGCCCGAGTCTTCCATGGTGTTGTAAAAAATCGGCGCGATTTTCGAGCCTAGGCAAACCCCGCCAAAACGCTTGTTCGGCACGTAAGGAATGTCCTGGCCGGTGAACCACAGCACCGAGTTGGTCGCCGATTTGCGCGACGAACCGGTACCCACCACATCACCGACATAGGCCACCAGATGGCCCTTGGCTTTGAGCGCGTCGATGAATTTGACCGGGCCGCGTTTGCCGTCTTCTTCCGGCGTGACGCCAGGACGTGCATTTTTGTGCATGGCCAGCGCGTGCAGCGGAATATCTGGGCGGCTCCAGGCGTCGGGCGCGGGCGACAAATCGTCGGTGTTGATCTCGCCGGCCACCTTGAAGACGGTCAGCATGATGGACTGCGGCACTTCGGGGCGGCTGGTAAACCACTCGGCCTCGGCCCAGCTCTGCAGCACGGCCTTGGCGTATTTGTTGCCCTTGTCGGCTTTTTCCTTGACGTCGTGGAACTGGTCGAACATCAGCAGCGTATTTTTCAGACCACTGGCAGCCTGGGTGGCGACACTTTCTTCGGCATCGTCGAGCAGCTCGACCATGGGGCTGATGTTGTAGCCGCCCAGCATGGTGCCCAGCAACTGCGTGGCTTTTTCACGCGAGATCAAACTGCACTTCTCGGTGCCATGGGCCACGGCAGCCAGGTAGCTGGCCTTGACCTTGGCGGCCGCGTCGACACCGGCTGGCACGCGGTGGGTGATCAGCTCGACCAGAAAAGCTTCTTCACCTTTGGGCGGGTTTTTCAGCAGCTCGATCACTTCACCGGTCTGCTGGGCAGACAGGGGCAGCGGCGGAATGCCCAGTGCGGCGCGCTCGGCGACATGGGTGCGGTAGGTGGCAATGAACTCGGACATCATGGTTTTCTTCTCCTGTACTCAAAAAACGATCAACGCGGAATGCCGGCTGCTCAACGCGGCGCCGATGCAGCGGGTGTGGCGGGTGTGGCGGGTGCAGCAGAAGCCGTGCCAGCTCCGGCCGTCGCGGGCGGCAGGGCGTCGAGGATGCTGGGGCGCGGGTTGCGCTTGAGCTCTTCGGCAAACGTGGCCTGGTCCGGGCTCATGCATTCGTCGGCGATGCGCTGACCGATCTTCTGGCTCATCAGCATGGACTTGTTGCCCAGTTGCAGCCACATCGCGCCGGCACGGCCGTCTTCCAGGCGGATCGCACCGGTACGGCTGCCGACCGGGTGCATGCGAAAACGCATCAGGCCGCTGCGCACCACAAAGAAGCCGGGGCGCTTGTCGCTAGCGGTGATGGTTACTGAGGCACCCAATTCGCAGGGAAAGGTGCCGACGTGCACACGTTTGGCCATTTCCAGGTCTTCCGGGCTCAGGGTGACATTGGGATCATCGTCGATGGGCGTGTTTTCTTCGACAGACTTGACCGCCGCTGCGCGCTTGGCCGGCGCTGCGCGAGGCTTGGCGGCAGGTTTGGCGCCCGCCGCCGGGGCAGCGGCCTTGGCGGCAGGTTTGGCGGCCGGAGCCGTCTGGGCCAGCACCAAAGCGGGTGCAGCGACCAGGATAGCGGTGGCAAGAAAAATTTTCATGGGGTTCCTTGGAAACAATGGACCGGGGGGCTAAGACGTCAATCAGCTGCAGTGGAGGGGGTGAAATAGGCCTGCGCCTCGGCCGACAAGACACGGCCAGTCTGGTGGGCGCGTTCTATCACCTGCCAAAAATAGCGGTAACTCGCGCGATCATGCAATTGACCACCAAAACTGATGGGCGCCCATTCGGCACGGGCGGCAGCAGCTATCATTTTTGTAGCATTTTCAATTTCGCGTTCATCCGGCGCCAGCGCTTCCAGGATGGGCCGGATCTGGCTCGGGTGAATGCTCCACATCCGGGTGTAGCCCAATTCGCGCGCGGCTTTCTGAGCCGCAGTCTTCATCGCTGCAATGTCACTGAATTCGGTCACAACACAGTGCGAGGGGACTTTACCGTGCGCATGACAGGCGGAGGCGATCTCCAGCTTGGCGCGCAGTACCAGCGGATGGGTGAACTGGCCCTGGCTGCTCATGCCATCGGCTGGAATCGCACCGCCGTGGCTGGAGACAAAATCCATCAGACCGAAACTGAGCGACTGCACGCGCGGATGCGCAGCAATGTCGAAAGCGCGGTGCACGGCGGCAGCCGACTCCAGCAACACATGAATGGGGAGCGCCTCACAGGACACCGAAGCCAGCGCGGCCACCACCCGGTCCACATCGGCTGCCGACTCGACCTTGGGCAGCATCAGGTGGCTCAGGCGCTGCCCGACGGTGCCGGCAATGGCGGCTACATCCACCTCAAAGGCCGGATGGTCGAGTGCGTGAACACGCACCGCCACACGCGCATCGGCTGCAGCACCGGCCACCAGGGATGCCACCAATGCTGCGTGATCAGCCTCGCCGCCGACCGGCGCGCCGTCTTCGCAGTCCAGCGTCACGTCAAACACGCAGGTGCCGAACTCCTCGGTCATCTCAGCCTGCAGTTGCAGGCTTTTGCGCATCCGGACTTCGACACCGCTGTAGTGGTCGCACACCGGCAATAAGCCGGTTTGCGCCTGGGCGCCAAGGAGGACGTCGCGGGGATGTGTCATATGGGCGTTGTCATTGCGGGCTTGACCCGCCATCCATGCCGCGAAACGTGATGCGCAGCCATGGATCCCGGATTCCCGGATCAAGTCCGGGACAGGCTCTGTCCGGGATGACAGCTTTTTTTTAGAGCAAATGCGCCACGCCGGCTTGCTCGCCCTGCAATTCTTCCAGGGTCTTGTTGATGCGCTCCTGGCTGAAGGCGTCGATTTCCAGCCCTTCAACCAGCTTGTACTCGCCACCTTCGCAGGTCACGGGGAAGCCGAACATCGTGTCCTTGGGAATGCCGTACTGGCCATCCGACGCAATGCCCATGGTGACCCACTTGCCCTTGGTGCCCAGCGCCCAGTCGCGCATGTGGTCGATGGCGGCATTGGCGGCCGAGGCAGCCGACGAGGAGCCGCGTGCCTCGATGATGGCGGCACCGCGTTTGCCGACGGTGGGCAGGAAGGTGTTGGCGTTCCATTCCTGGTCGTTGATCATCTTGGCGACGCTTTCGCCATTGATGGTGGCGAAACGGTAGTCGGCATACATGGTGGGCGAGTGGTTGCCCCAGACGGCGAGTTTTTCGATGTCGGCCACGGCTTTACCGGTTTTGGCGGCAAGCTGGCTGGCAGCGCGGTTGTGGTCCAGTCGCAGCATGGCGGTGAAGTTTTTGCGTGGCAGGTCAGGCGCGCTTTTCATGGCGATGTAGGCATTGGTGTTGGCCGGGTTGCCGACCACCAGCACCTTGACCTTGCGGCTGGCAACGGCATTGAGCGCCTTGCCCTGAGCCGTGAAGATGGCGCCATTCACAGCCAGCAGTTCGGCACGCTCCATGCCGGGGCCGCGCGGACGCGAGCCGACCAGCAGCGCGTAGTCGGCGTCCTTGAAGGCCGTCATCGGATCGCCGTGGGCTTCCATGCCGACCAGCAGCGGGAAAGCGCAATCGTCGAGCTCCATCATCACGCCCTTGAGCGCTTTTTGCGGGCCCTCGACCGGGACTTCCAGCAATTGCAGAATCACCGGTTGGTCCTTGCCCAGCATTTCGCCAGAAGCAATGCGAAACAGCAGCGCGTAGCCGATCTGGCCGGCGGCCCCTGTAACGGCAACACGGACGGGTTTTTTGCTCATGATGGGAAACTCCAGGAAAGTTGTGAATCGATGGATTGCGCCGCTGGAAGCACCCGGAAAAAACGTGTGAACAGTGTCACTGCGGGGCCGGCTTTGCGTTGGCTCAGCCCAAGATTTTACGCGCTAAAACCCGGGGGCGTCAATTTGTCTTATGTCTTATATAAGATATGATTGGGCCCAACCTTTCGGACACCCCATGGCCGCCCTTCCCGCATTGCCCAACGACGATTTTGCAGGTGCTACACCGGCTTTCAGCCCGCTGTACCAGCAGATCAAGGGTCTTATTTTGCAAAGCCTGCAGTCGGGCGAGTGGAAACCCGGCGAGGCGATACCTTCCGAGATGGACCTGGCCGCGCGTTACCGTGTGAGCCAGGGCACGGTGCGCAAGGCCATCGATGAGCTGGCCGCCGACAACCTGGTGGTGCGCCGTCAAGGCAAGGGCACCTTTGTGTCCACCCATGCCGAGCAGCATGTGCAGTTTCGCTTTCTCAAGCTGGTGCCCGACAGCGGCACGCCGGGCAGCGAAGGCCCGGCCCAGCGCGACATCATCGATTGCAAGCGCGCACGCGCCAGCGCCGAGATTGCGCGCATCCTGGCGCTGCGCACCGGCGACGCCGTGTTGCATGCACGCCGCGTGCTGAGTTTTGCGGGCATACCGACCATCCTCGAAGACCTCTGGCTGCCGGCCGCGCCCTTCAAGGGCCTGACCGCCGAACGGCTGGCCGACTACCACGGGCCGATGTACGCGCTGTTTGAAACCGAATTCAATGTGCGCATGGTTCGCGCCGACGAGAAAATCCGGGCTGAACCCGCGTCGGACGGGCGTGAGTTGCTCCTGAAAGTGGAGCGCGGCACACCGCTGCTGAGTGTGGAGCGCATCGCCTACACCTACAACGATGTGCCCATGGAACTGCGCCGCGGTTACTACCGTACCGACACGCACTATTACCACAACACCCTGAGCTAGTACCCTGCGCCATGTCATTCAAAGGCAACAAGGCCGCGCTACCGCGCAAGCTCTGTACCGCTTGTGGACGCGAGATGGTGTGGCGTAAAAGCTGGGCCAAAAACTGGGAAGCCGTCAAATACTGCTCGGATGCCTGCCGTGCCGGTACACATCGCGGCAAGCCGGACAAGCCCTGCACATCCTGAAACCGCAATCCGAACCGGGTTAATCTTTCGGACCGTATATACCAGTTAGTCACAATATAGAATGATCGGTATGAAAGAAAAACGGTGTCGTCACCTTGTTCTGATTTTGGGCGATCAGCTCGACGAGGCTTCTGCCGCCTTTGACGGCTTTGATGCTGCTCAGGACGTCGTGTTGATGATTGAGGCCAGTGAAGAGTCGACCCATGTCTGGTCGCACAAGGCGCGCACTGTGCTGTTTCTGTCCGCCATGCGCCACTTTGCCCAGACCCTGACACAGCGCGGTTGGCGGCTCTGCTACCGGTCGCTGGATGCCGAAAAGGATGCCACCCTGGCCGACGGCCTGCTCGCCGCCATTGCGGGGCATCGGCCGCAAGGGGTAATCGGCGTGGAGCCGGGTGACCTGCGGGTGCGGCATAGCCTGGACGAGGCCCTCAAGACCGGCACCGGCCCGACTGGCGCGCCGCATACCGCCATCGAATGGCGTGAGGACAGGCATTTCCTGTGCAGCCCGGCGCGCTTTCGCCATTGGGCCGGGCAATCGACCAGCCTTCGAATGGAATTTTTCTACCGCAGCATGCGCCAGCACTACCAGGTGCTGATGAAGGACGGCAAGCCGGAAGGCGGGCAGTGGAACTACGACGCCGAAAACCGCAAGGGTTTCGGCCGGGCCGGGCCGCAGAACGTGCCCCAGCCCCTCGTTTTTGCGCAGGACGACATCACCCGCGATGTGATCGCGCTGGTCGAGCAGCAGTTTGCCGACCATCCCGGCGATCTGCACCGCTTCAACTGGCCGGTGACTCGCACGCAGGCGCTGGAGGCGCTGGCCGATTTTGTGGCGCACCGCCTGCCTCATTTCGGCGTCCACCAGGACGCGATGTGGACAGGGCTGGAGTTCGGCTGGCATGCGCTGCTTTCGAGCTCGCTGAACCTCAAGCTGCTGAACCCGCTGGAGGTGGTCCACGCGGCCGAGCAGGCCTGGCGCGAGCGCGGGCTGGAGCTGGCCAGCGTCGAAGGTTTTATTCGCCAGGTGCTGGGCTGGCGGGAATTCATTCGCGGCGTGTATTTCCTGGACATGCCGGCGCTGAAAACCGATAACCACTTTGATCACCAGCAGCGTCTGCCTGCCTGGTACTGGACCGGCGAGACCCGCATGAACTGCATGCGCCAGTGCATCAGCCAGACGCTGGTCAACGGCTACTCGCACCATATCCAGCGCCTGATGGTCACCGGCATGTTCGGCATCACCGCACAGATCAGGCCGCAGGAATTGTGCGACTGGTACCTGGCCGTTTATGTTGATGCCGTCGAATGGGTGGAGCTGCCCAACACCGCAGGCATGGCGCTGTTTGCCAACGGCGGGCGCTTTACCTCCAAGCCTTATGTGGCCAGCGGCGCGTACATCAAACGCATGAGCAACTATTGCAGCGACTGCAGTTACGCGCCTGAAACACGCACCGGCCCCAAAGCCTGCCCGATGACCACGCTGTACTGGAATTTTCTCGATCAGCACGAGCAGATCTTCGCCAGCAATCCGCGCACCGCGCTGATGGTAAAAAATCTGCAGCGCATGAGCACCGAGGAAAGGCTGGCGGTCAAGGCACGCGCGGCCCAAATGCTGGCCAACCTGGACGAGTTGTAAACATCGTGTCAGCTTCGCGCTTTGTTGCAATGCAATCAGCTCATATGAACAAGTTATTCTAATTCGCATTAGAAACTAAATTTAATATCCAATCCCATCCTGCGATTGATTGGACCGCTTGCGGCGATTGCTCAAGGTGGCTCAGTCCTTTGAGAAGTTGCACCTCCAAAGCATCCATGCTGTCAAAGGCTTGGTTGTGGAAATACTTTTC
>Ga0308009_10000928_pt1 | contig 18818 bp, 16 predicted proteins | sample Neamet127_FD_203134 | JGI IMG/M metagenome (GOLD analysis project Ga0308009, IMG submission 203134) | Marine microbial communities from water near the shore, Antarctic Ocean - #127 | ecosystem: Environmental > Aquatic > Marine > Unclassified | place: Southern Ocean | collected 2014-07-24
AACTAATAACGCCCTGCGCACTATCGACAAAAACGGCATTGATGCTGTTTTGGCCGATCTTCGTGCACGTGGCGAAATCTAAGCAGGAGTAAATCATGGCTAAAGGTGGTCGCGAAAAAATCAAACTCGAATCTTCTGCTGGTACTGGTCACTTCTACACCACGACCAAGAACAAGCGTACGAAGCCCGAGAAAATTGAAATCATGAAATACGATCCAGTGGTTCGTAAGCATGTGTCATACAAAGAAACCAAGCTGAAGTAATTCAACTTACTTCGCTGTTTCTACAGAAACCCGCTACTGAAATTCAGAGCGGGTTTTTTGTTGGCCACTGCTTTGGCGAGGCTTAATGGTTAATGTAGAAGTGGCTTGGGTGATTTGCAGCAGCGTTGCATTATCCAGCCAATTCAAGATCAAGTCGCCCGGCTTGATTCGCAGCGAGGGGCGACCGCAGGTCGATGCGAAGACGCTTTTGCGTTTCGCATACACCGAGCCAGAATCAAAAGCGGGGAATTCGACTTAGATCTTGGCGGGATAATGCTGCGCGATGCAAATCACCAGAACCCAACCAGCACCCCGCTACAGGAAAAGAAAAAAGCCGCTGATTCTCACCAGCGGCTTTCATCAATCAAACAACTTTCAAATTACGCCGCGTAGCGACGAATCCGAATCGACATGTCTTCCAGCCAGCGAATGCCGCTTTGCTCAGCACGCTCACACCAGGCTTGCAACTGAACCAGCATTTGTTCACGGCTCAAATTGGTTTTTTCCCAAATCTGACGAAGTTCAGCGCGCATTTCCACCAGCGTATTGATCATTTTGGACTGGGCACACAACTGCGCCAGTTCAGCCCGCTGCACATCACACAGTTTGCTTTCGTCGATCGACAACAACTTGGTGCCTTTGGCCAACACCTTGCGCTCTTGAGCATTCGCAGCTTTTTGCTTCAGTGCAGCCACTTCGGAACGGAAGGCTTTGCGCATGGAGCTGGCGTAACGCGCCATGACATCGTAGCGGTGATTTACAACCGCCTGAACCGTCGTCAAGCTCAGCACAGGTTTACTTTCAGATGAAAACTTGGGCGATTCAGCCACTTTCTTGACCTTGGCCAATCCCAGAAAACTGAAAATCTTGATGTACATCCAGCCAATGTCGAATTCGTACCACTTATTGCTCAACTTGGCAGAAGTGGCGTGGGTGTGGTGGTTGTTGTGCAGCTCTTCGCCACCAATCAAGATGCCAAACGGAGAGATGTTGCGACTTGCATCGGGGCAATCGAAGTTGCGGTAACCCCAGTAGTGGCCAATGCCGTTGATCACGCCTGCCGCCAACACGGGAATCCACAACATCTGGATGGCCCAAATGCTTACACCGGGGAAACCAAACAGAATGAAACTGAGCGCCAAGGTAAAACCAACGCCTTGCCATGGAAAACGCTCGTACACCTGAAATTCCAGCCAGTCACTGGGGGTGCCGTGGCTGTACTTGGCCAACGTTTCCTTGTTCTTGGATTCTGCACGGTACAACTCGGCACCGCGCCAGAATACGGTTTTCAGACCACGGGTTTGTGGGCTGTGGGGATCATCGGGTGTCTCGCATTTCGCGTGGTGCTTACGGTGAATGGCAGCCCATGCACGTGTGCTCATGCCAGTGGTCAACCACAACCATGCGCGGAAGAAATGCGCCAGCGCAGGGTGTACCTCCAGGGCACGGTGGGCCTGGCAGCGGTGCAAATACACTGTTACGGCCACAATGGTGACGTGGGTTACGATCAGGGTGTAAATCACCATTTGGCCAATACTTGCACCAGTGATACCCGAGGTCAAAAATTCAATCATATTCACTAACTCTCAACAGGTCGTATTTCAAAGGTTACGGCCATCTCAATTTGCTTCTGAAGGAGCCGTATCATATTTTCAGTGTACAAGTGTACTTTTAAAGCCGGAACACATTTGGAATTTATATTCAGTTCAGGCTTTGGAACGTTGTAACACTGCTGCAAAGAAGCCATCGGATTCACCATCCTCTGGCCACAATCGAAGCATGTCGTCAGTCGTGTTCGCCTTGACAGGCCGCTCTCCGGGGTTCAACACTTCAGTCCAGCGGCGAAGCCGGAATTCCGGATTGCTTTCCAGGAACGCATTGACAATGTCTTCGTTCTCGTCGCGAAGAACACTGCATGTGATGTAAACGAGCCGACCATCGGGCTTTACCAACTTGGCTGCATGCTCGATGATGGATTTTTGCTTCGCGGTCAATTCTGACAGACTCTGCAAGTTCTGTCTAAATTTAAGATCCGGGTTACGCCGTAAGGTTCCCATGCCGCTACAAGGTACATCGGTCACGACCCGGTCGGCCTTGCCAAAATATTTGTTCAGGCGAGGATCGGCTTCATCATTGATCACCATGGTGTAGAAGTTACTCAATCCCGAGCGAGCCGCACGGGGCTTGAACTTCACCAGGCGTTTTTCCGAAGTATCCAGCGCCACAATGCGGCCTGTGTTCTTCATCTGCGCGCCAATGGCCAGGGTTTTGCCGCCAGCACCTGCACAAAAATCGATTACAAGGTCACCCCGGCGCGGGGCCACAAGGCGGCTAACCCACTGACTGCCTGCGTCTTGTACTTCAAAGTAACCTTCCTGAAACACTTCAGTTTTGCCCACGATTGGTTTGCCCACGGCGCGCAAGCCCTCGGGCAGGCCTTCAATCGGGTTCACTTGAATACCCATATTGGTGAGCGCGGCCAACAAATCTACCGTGCTGGCTTTCACTGTGTTCACACGCAAGTCAAGCGGCGCGGCACTCAGCACGGCCTGAGAAAAAGACTCCGCGCGATCTTGCCCAAATTGCTCAGCCAGTTTGGTGTAAAACCACTCAGGCAAACAGGTACGCGCCTCAACACCCAGGTCATCGGCTGAAATATTAATAACCCGGCTTAACCATTCATTGTCAGCCTGCTTGCCTGCAGACCAAATTTGCTCGGGCGCGCCCGACCACAACAAAGCCAGCTTGGCTTGGCGAACCACAGAGGGGCCTTCGCCCGACTGCGCCAAGTGGTTGATTCGATAACGATAACGCAACCAGCAATACACAGCCTCGGCCACCATAGGGCGGTCGCGACCACCCAACTCGGGATGGTCTTTAAAAAACCGGGAAATGGCAGCATCTGCTGGGCCTTCAAACTGAGCCAGAAGATCAATCAACTGCGCAACCGTGCTCACCAGGCCATAGCGAGACTGGGCGCCTTGCCGCTCCACTTTGCTATCGCGCCGTGTGCTGGGTTTGCGAAATGGGGTTTTTTTAGTAGACCCGACCATATTGAATGTCCTGTTTTATTGAATTGCGTGAACCAGGGCAGTGGCCAAAGTGCCTTCCAGCTTCCCGTTCACCATTTTAATTTGCCCGCCAGCCAATGCCGCCAGTGCACGGGGATAGATTTGATGCTCCAATTCCAACACACGCGCAGCCAGTGTTTCTGGGGTATCACCGGGCAACACCTGCAACAAGGCCTGATCCAGAATCGGGCCATGGTCTAGTTCTGGCGTCACCAGGTGAACAGTGACACCGTGCACCCGCACCCCGGCATCCAGCGCCTGCTGGTGGGTTTTCAAACCCGGAAAAGCGGGCAACAGAGATGGGTGAATATTCACCAAGCGCCCCAAATACCGGTTCACAAAACCCTCGGTGAGCACGCGCATAAAACCAGCCAGCACAACCCAGTCGGGCTGATATTGATCGATCAGGCTGGCCAAGGCTTCGTCAAAGGCCTCGCGGCTTTCATATTCAGTGTGGTCAAGAATTGCAGTATCGAGCCCTGCCGACTGCGCCAAGGCCAATCCAGCCGCGGCTGGGCGGTTGGAAATGACTGCACGAATTTGGTAGGCCCCGGTCTGTTTGGCATGATCGATCAGGGCATTCAAATTTGAACCCCGCCCCGAGATCAAAATGACGACGGAAGGTGTGGAATTTTGCATGGCGCGAGTTTATCACTGTGCGGGCGAAAAAGCCCTATTTTTCACCATTCAGGCCTTATAATAACCGGTTGTTTTGCAACCACTAAAGAGCCGACACACTCGGTATGAAAATCATTCGCCGCCCCCGGCCACACACATTTGCCAAGGGCACTGCGCTCACCATTGGAAACTTCGACGGCGTTCACTCTGGCCATGCCGAGCTGTTCCGCCGTGTCGTGTCTGCGGCACACGCGCAAGGTTTGGTACCCACTGTGGTTACGCTGCACCCACACCCGAAAGAATTTTTCAATCCCGAATTCAAGCTCGACCGAATTTCCACGCTTCGCGACCGAATTATTGAAATGAAGCGCTGCGGCATTGAGCAAGTGTGTATTCTGCCCTTCAACCGGCGCATGGCAAGCCTTGCCCCCGAAGCCTTTGTGCAGGAAGTGTTGCTAAACCAATTGAATGCCAAGCAGGTGTGGGTAGGCGATGATTTCCGCTTTGGTGCCAAGCGCGCCGGCGATTTCGCGTTGCTGAGGGGTCTCGGGGAATCAAACGGCTTCGAAGTCAACGACCTTGCCGAGGTTCAGACAGACGGTAGCCGGGTATCGAGTTCGAATATTCGGGAAGCCCTGAAAGCTGGCGATGTTGCAAAAGCCACCCACATGTTGGGGCATCCGCTGGTGTACTCCGGGCACATTGTGCATGGCAAAAAGCTGGGCCGTACCCTGGGCTTCCCCACCATGAACTTGCGAATTGCAGGGCGGGCCAGCGCACTCACTGGTATTTTGGCGGTGTGGGTGCATGGGCTGGAGCCCCAGCCACTTCCTGCAGTCGCCAGCATGGGTGTGCGCCCCACCGTTGAACAATCCGATCAAATTTTGCTTGAAACATTCATTCCAGACTGGCAAGGCAATGCTTACGGCAAGCTGCTGCGCATCGAGGTGTTGGCGCACATTCGCCCAGAACAACACTTTGATTCGCTCGATACGATGGTTGAGCAAATGCACAAAGACACGGCAAAAGCCATGGCAATGCTTGATGCCAACCAACCCAAGATTTCAAATACAGGCTGTTAACCCAACATGGATTACAAGAACACACTGAACCTGCCAGACACGCCCTTCCCAATGCGCGGCAACCTGCCGCAACGGGAACCGAACTGGGTTGAACAATGGTGCAAGGAAGACTTGTACAAGGCGATTCGCCAGTCCAAGGCAGGCAAGCCAAAATTTGTGCTGCACGACGGCCCACCCTATGCCAATGGTGACATTCACATTGGCCATGCGGTCAACAAAATCCTGAAAGACATCATCGTGAAATGCCGTTGCCTGGCCGGCTATGATGCCCGTTACGTACCCGGCTGGGATTGCCATGGCATGCCCATTGAAATCCAGATCGAAAAAACAATCGGCAAGGGAAAGCCAACCCTGGAAGTCCAGGAAAAAAGCCGTGCGTACGCCGCCGAGCAAATTGAACGACAGAAAAAAGACTTCATTCGACTGGGCGTGCTGGCCGACTGGGACAACCCCTACAAAACCATGAACTTTGGCAACGAAGCAGACGAGCTTCGCGCCTTGGGTAAAATCATGGAAAAGGGTTATGTGTTCCGCGGCTTGAAGCCTGTGAACTGGTGCTTCGATTGCGGATCGGCCTTGGCCGAAGCCGAGGTGGAGTACAAGGACAAACAAGACATTGCCGTAGATGTGGGCTTTGCTTTTAACGAAGCCAACCTCGAGCAACTGGCCACCGCCTTCAATGTGCCCTTGCCCACACTGCAAGCCAAGCCAGGTCAGCTGGTCATTTGGACCACCACCCCATGGACCCTGCCGGCCAACCAGGCGCTGAACATGCACCCTGAATTGGTGTACAGCCTGGTAGACGTGGGCAACAAGTATTTGTTGCTGGCCCAGGAACGCGTGAAACCCTGCCTTGAAAGCTATGAGCTACATGGTTCAGAAGTGGCCACCGCCAAGGGTGCCGCGCTGGAAGGCGTTTCATTCAAACACCCCTTCTACGACCGACTAAGCCCAGTGTATCTGGCCGAATACGTCAGCACCGATGCGGGTACAGGCATTGTTCACTGCTCTCCAGCCTACGGCGTAGACGACTTTTTGACCAGCAAAGCCTATGGCCTAAAAGACGCTGACATCATCAACCCGGTAACTGGCAATGGTGTGTATGCCGACTCCCTTCCATTTTTTGGTGGCCTGCACATCTGGAAAGCCAACCCGCTCATTGTTGAAAAAATGATCGAAGTGGGTTCGCTCATCAAACAAGTGAAATTTGGCCACAGCTACATGCACTGCTGGCGCCACAAAACCCCAATCATTTACCGCGCCACTTCACAGTGGTTCGCGGGCATGGATGTGAAACCCAACGATGGCAGCGCAAGCCTGCGCGAAAAGGCCTTGGCTGGTGTTGAAGCCACCGAGTTTTTCCCGGCTTGGGGCAAGGCGCGCTTGCACGCCATGATCGCCAATCGCCCAGACTGGACCCTGTCGCGTCAACGCCAGTGGGGCGTGCCCATGGCATTTCTGGTTCACCGCGAAACTGGCGAACTGCACCCGCGCACTCCTGAACTGACTGAAACCATCGCGCAGCTGATCGAAAAGAAAGGCATTGAAGCCTGGCAGCACGTATCAGTTGAAGAATTGATTGGCAATGAAGCCAAAGACTACGTAAAGAACCCCGACACGCTCGATGTTTGGTTCGACTCTGGCACCACGCACGAAACAGTGCTGCGCGGCAGCCATGCCGATGAAAGCCATTTCCCAGCCGACTTGTACCTCGAGGGCTCTGACCAGCATCGGGGATGGTTCCATTCTTCATTGCTCACCAGTTGCATGATCAACGGTGTGCCGCCCTACAAAGCCCTGCTCACCCATGGTTTTGTAGTGGACGGTCAAGGCCGCAAAATGAGCAAGTCGGTCGGCAACGTGATTGCGCCTCAACAGGTGTCCGACAAAATGGGCGCAGAAATTCTGCGCCTTTGGGTGGCCAGCACCGACTATTCCGGCGAACTCACCATTTCCGATGAAATCCTGAAGCGTGTGGTCGAAAGCTATCGCCGCATTCGCAACACCCTGCGCTTTTTGCTGGCCAATATTTCTGATTTCGACTTTGCCACCGAAGCGGTTCCCGCCGAGGAACTGGCTGAAGTAGACCAGTACGCACTTACCCTGCTGGGCAAGCTGCAAAGCGAGTGCGAAATGCACTACATGAAGTACGAGTTCCACCCGATTGTCAGCAAGCTGCAAATTTTCTGTTCCGAAGACTTGGGTGCCTTCTATCTGGATGTACTGAAAGACCGCTTGTACACCACTGGCGAGAATTCGCAGGCACGTCGCAGTGCGCAAACCACGCTCTACCACATCACACATGCCCTGCTTCGCCTCATGGCACCAGTACTCAGCTTTACTGCTGAAGAGGCCCGTGAGGTGATGGGCAATGTTGAGCCTTCCATTTTCTGCAATGAATTCTACAAGGTGCCACAGGTAGCTGACGCAGATACGTTGGGCAGAAAGTGGGCCGAGTTGCTCGCGCTGCGTGCGCGCGTGGTGAAGGAACTGGAAAACCTGCGAACGGACGGCAAAATTGGTTCATCCCTGCAAGGCACAGCCACACTGCATTTGCCAGGCGACTTGTACAAGGCCGCAGCAAGTTTGGGCGATGATCTGAAATTTCTGTTCATTGTTTCCAATATTGAAATAGCCCCAGCGGCCGAGGAGAAAATTGAAGTGGGTATTGCAGAAGGTGAAAAGTGCGAACGTTGTTGGCATGTGCGCTCCGACACAGGCGCAAACCCCGAACACCCAGGTATTTGTGGCCGCTGTGTAAGCAATCTGTTTGGTCAAGGCGAGGTGCGTGATCATGTCTAAACCCATGCCGAGAAAACCAGCCTCAACCACCAAACCAGTCAATGCAACCGGCGCGTTGAGGGCACCCAAAAAATCCATCCTCCCCTGGATCGGTTTTTCCCTGCTGCTTATCCTGGTTGATCAAATCAGCAAACTGTGGGTTCAATCACGCCTTGATCTGGGTGCGGTGGTTGAAATCACCCCTTTCTTCAACCTGGTGTACGTGCTCAACCCGGGTGCTGCATTCAGCTTCCTCGCTGATCAGGCGGGTTGGCAAAAACATTTTCTTTCCGCTGTAGCGGTCATTGCGTCCATTGTCATTCTGTTCATGATGCGTTCCTCCAGCCACCGCAAATTCGCGATGTTCTGCCTGGCCTGTATTTTGGGTGGTGCGATCGGCAATTTGATTGACCGTGTTGCTCACGGCGCAGTCATCGACTTTCTCGATTTTTATGTTGGAAATTATCACTGGCCGGCATTCAATGTGGCCGACATTGCAATTACCATGGGTGCAGTCGGTCTAATCATCGACGAACTGTTCTTCAACAAAGAACACAAAGCCGCCAAACCTGCAAAAAGCGAATAAGGTTTATTGCCCATGCGCCCAGTCGAATTGCCACCGCTTCCTGGTTTGAACCAACTGCGTGTAGTGTTGGGCGTGTGCGGCGGCATTGCCGCTTACAAATCGGCCGAGCTGGTACGCCTGTTAATGAAACAGGGCTGCACGGTGCAAGTGGTCATGACTGAATCGGCCACACAATTCATTGCACCACTCACCTTCCAAGCCCTTTCGGGCAGGGCTGTGCATGTGTCGCAATGGCCAGCTGGGCACAGTGATAACAATATTGACCGTGGCATGCCTCACATCGACATCAGCCGCAATGCCGATTTTTTGTTGATTGCCCCTTGCACGGCCAATTCAATGGCGAAATACGCACACGGGTTCGCTGACAATTTGCTTGATAACCTTGTATTGGCCCGCAATTGCCCCATGGCGATTGCCCCGGCCATGAATGTGGAAATGTGGAACAATCCGGCCACCCAGCGCAATGTCAATCAACTCAAAAACGATGGCGTGCATGTGTTTGGCCCCGCTGCTGGCGAACAGGCCTGCGGTGAGGTGGGCAGTGGCCGCATGCTGGAACCCTTTGAGATCGTATTGGAACTGGCACGGGCAGTGAATCACAAACCTCTGGCTGGTAAAAAAGTGTTGTTGACGGCCGGGCCAACCTTTGAAGCCATTGACCCGGTGCGCGGCATCACGAATCGATCCAGCGGAAAAATGGGCTACGCCTTGGCACAAGCAGCATGGTTAATGGGTGCCGACGTGAGTTTGGTGAGTGGCCCTACCGCTTTGCCAACACCGTACGGTGTGCGCATGGTGAGTGTTCAATCTGCCAGGCAAATGCACGCTGCAGTATTCGGTCAAATCGAGCAACAAGACCTGTTTATTGGTGTCGCCGCTGTGGCCGACTACGGGATCAAGAACCCGAGCGCGCAAAAACAAAAAAAACAGAATGAACAGCCGCCAGGCTTGCACATGGAATTCGAACTGAACCCGGACATTCTTGCAGATGTCGGCGAATTTGCCAGTGATCAGAAAAAATCACTGACTGTAGTCGGTTTTGCTGCCGAAACAGAAAATCTGGATGAATACGCAAACCGCAAACTGGACAGCAAGAAAGCGCATTTCATTGTTGGCAACCTGGCGCAACAAGCATTGGGCTCCGACCAAACCGAGTTAACCATTTACAGTAAAAAACTGCCCCCTGAATACCTGGCCTCTTTGGACAAACTGCAAGCTGCACGGGCAGTTTTGTCTTTCATTTCCAAACACTCCTGAATACAAATACCCTCATGAAAATTCAAGTTGAACTGAAAGTACTCGACCCGCGCATGCAAGAGCAATTGCCTGCCTATGGCACACCGGGCAGTGCAGGCATCGACCTGCGCGCTTGCCTGACTGAGCCACTGACTTTGCAACCCGGCCAGGCTGAATTGGTGCCAACCGGTCTTTCCATGTATATCGGCGACCCCAATTACTGTGCAACAATTTTGCCCCGTTCAGGCTTGGGTCACAAAAAAGGCTTGGTACTTGGCAATTTGGTGGGTTTAATCGATTCCGACTACCAGGGCCCGCTGATGGTCTCGGCCTGGAACCGCAGCCAAGTGCCAGTGACCATTGAACCCATGGAGCGCATCGCTCAACTGGTCATCTTGCCGGTGGCACACGCCGACTTCAAGGTGGTCAGCGATTTCACCCCCAGCGAACGCGGTGAAGGCGGATTCGGAAGCACCGGGACACGCTAGAGAAAACCAAGCGAAAGGAACCACCCCAAGCAGATTTGCCACTGAGTGTCATTGTGAATCATCAGGAAAACAATGGACTCAGGGGGCAACGGGCCAGCCACAACGACAGGCCGTACATGGTTGGTTCACGCAATCCGGCAGCTGCGTCCCTGTTCTGAAAAAACCATTCGGTATTTTTGGTTGGCACTCTGCGTCATTCTGGCGGCAGTGGCTGTATTCAACTACGGCAAAGTACATCAAATTCAAGGTGATCTGGCCAAGAGACGGCTACTTGAAGTGTCCCTGCAAGACCTGATCGTACAAAGCACCGCCCTGCATCACCTGGGCAATCAGCATGCTTATGAAACCAAACTTGGTCTGGAAACGCGTGGCTACAGCTCACCCCAGGAGTTACTCAATCAACTGGCTGCGAGATTGGCTGTCATCGAAACGATCAACACCCACAGCGGGCTGACTGAATCGGCTGCAAGCCTTCGAGAACACCTGATCGCGATGGACCAGCAACTTGAAAAATTCGGAAAACCCGACCCTCAACGCATCGAGTTTTGGTTGATCGAGCTTGGGATATTCAACACCACCTTGAAGAAACATGCACAATCGGCCGATGAAAAGGTTAATGCATTGCAACGCAACAACCTGATACTCACATTGATTGTCTTGGTTCACTCGGTAAGTTTTGTCAGCCTCACTCTGTGGCGACAATCAAACTTGCGAAAGCGCTTCGCAGTTGAACTGCTTCACCTGAGCAATCAGGCTCGCAGCGATCCACTCACTGGTTTGCTCAATCGCCGGGGCTGGCAAGACCTGAGCAGCGCCTATCTGCGAAAAATGCAAAGAGAAAATCAGCGTCAAGGCAGTGTGGCAATTATCGACATTGACTACTTCAAACAATACAACGACACCTATGGCCACGAGGCCGGGGATATGCGACTTCGGGAGTTTGCCGAAACGCTTCGAACCAACTTCAGGCCTGGTGATCTGATCGCACGTGTCGGGGGCGAAGAGTTTGCAGTGCTTCTACCGAACTGCACCGCCGACGACACCCAAAGAATCGTGGACAGAATTCGGCTGAACGGCAATTGCAAAGTTGGGTTTTCGGCAGGAATTTGCGACATCACCCACGCTGACAGCATTGACCGTACCATGGCGCAAGCTGACCACGCGCTTTACCAAGCCAAGAACAAAGGTAGAAACCGCAGTTGCCTGGGCCAAGTGAGTGGTTAATCAGGCAAGCAAGGCCTAGTCCAAAAACAAAACGCCTGAGTAACCACAAGGGATACTCAGGCGAGTGAACTTACAGGCACGACAGTGGGCTTTTTTACCCCGCTCGTGATATTGCGTAACTTTTAGTCAACCGCCACCTCAGTGCCGCTCTCCGACTCTTGCCCCGATGAACCTTCATCAAAAGTCAGTGACACCTGGTCATTTTCCAAATCATGGTCCACAGTCACCTTGCCGCCGTTCACCAATTTGCCAAACAGCAACTCATCGGCCAAGGCCTTGCGGATGGTGTCTTGAATCAAGCGCTGCATTGGGCGAGCACCCATCAATGGATCAAAACCTTTCTTGGCCAAGTGCTTGCGCAATTCGTCTGTGAACACCGCATCCACTTTCTTCTGGTGCAGCTGTTCTTCCAGCTCCATCAGGAACTTGTCGACCACGCGAAGAATGATTTCTTCATCCAGCGCACGGAAGGAAATGACAGAATCCAGACGGTTGCGGAACTCGGGGCTGAACATGCGCTTGATGTCTTCCATCTCATCGCCCTGCACCTTGGATTCCATGAAGCCGATACCGCGCTTGGTCAGGGCTTCTGCACCCGCGTTGGTGGTCATGATGATGATCACATTGCGGAAGTCAGCCTTGCGACCGTTGTTGTCGGTCAAAGTACCGTTGTCCATGACCTGAAGCAGAATATTGAACACATCGGGGTGCGCTTTTTCGATTTCGTCGAGCAGCAACACGCAATGTGGCTTTTTGGTAATGGCCTCGGTCAACAAGCCGCCTTGGTCAAAGCCAACGTAACCTGGGGGCGCACCAATCAAACGAGAAACAGCGTGGCGTTCCATGTATTCCGACATGTCGAAACGCAGCATTTCAATGCCGAGAATAAAGGCCAGCTGTTTGGCCACCTCGGTTTTACCCACACCCGTGGGGCCGCTGAACAAGAACGAGCCAATCGGCTTGTCGGCCTTGCCCAAACCTGCACGCGACATTTTGATGGCGTTTGCCAAAGCCTCAATGGCGGGGTCTTGCCCAAACACAGTGGCTTTCAAATCGCGATCGAGCGTGGCCAGCTTGTTGCGGTCATCGGTATTAACCGACTGTGGCGGAATACGGGCAATTTTCGAGACGATGTCTTCGATGTCGCCCTTCGTAATTGTTTTACGCTGTTTGCTTTTTGGCAAAATTCGCTGAGCCGCACCGGCTTCATCAATCACGTCAATGGCCTTGTCAGGCAAATGACGATCATTGATAAACTTGGCCGACAACTCAGCGGCTGCCGAAATGGCCGCGCTGGAGTACTTCACGCCATGGTGGTCTTCAAACCTGCTCTTCAAACCGCGCAAAATTTCAATGGTCTGTTCCACGGTGGGTTCAGACACATCGATTTTCTGGAAGCGGCGTGAAAGCGCGTGGTCTTTCTCGAAAATGCCACGGTACTCGGTAAAGGTAGTTGCGCCAATGCACTTCAGCTGCCCTGACGACAAGGCAGGTTTTAGCAAATTGGAAGCATCCAGCGTGCCGCCAGAAGCGGAGCCTGCGCCAATCAAGGTGTGGATTTCATCAATGAACAACACGGAATCCGGGTTGGCCTTCAACTGTTTCAACACCGCTTTCAAACGCTGTTCGAAATCGCCACGGTATTTGGTGCCCGCCAGCAACGCGCCCATGTCCAGTGAATGCACCTGCGCTGTTGCCAAAATTTCCGGCACGTCACCTTGCACAATTCTCCAAGCCAAGCCCTCGGCAATCGCGGTTTTACCCACACCAGCCTCACCCACCAAGAGCGGGTTGTTTTTGCGGCGGCGGCACAGCACCTGAATAACCCGCTCCACTTCCTGCTCACGGCCGATCAGCGGATCAATTTTCCCTTCCTTGGCCAATGCATTCAAATTCTGGGTGTACTGGTCAAGCGGCGACTGCTTGTCACCCACGTTTTGGGTGGCCTCGGCTTCCTGCTCCTGATTCTCGTTCTGGGAATTCTCGGGCTTCGGCGCAGGGGCCTGCGGCGTTTTGGTAATGCCGTGTGAAATGTAATTCACCACATCCAGACGGGTAATACCCTGCTGATGAAGGTAGTACACTGCATGGGAGTCTTTCTCACCAAAAATCGCAACCAGCACATTCGCGCCAGTCACCTCTTTCTTGCCATTCGATGTGCTTTGAACATGCATGATGGCGCGCTGAATAACCCGCTGGAAACCCAGCGTGGGCTGCGTGTCCACTTCATCCTGACCGGACACCACAGGGGTGTTGTCCTTGATGAAATTTTGCAGGTTCTTTCGAATTTCTTCGACATCGCATGAGCATGAACGTAGCACCTCAGCCGCTGAAGGATTGTCCAGCAAGGCCAATAGCAGGTGCTCTACCGTGATGAATTCATGCTTTTGCTGACGTGCGTCAACAAATGCCATGTGCAAACTTACTTCCAACTCTTGCGCAATCATGTTTCCTCCATCACGCACTGCAGCGGGTGTTGATGCTGCTTTGCGAAACCGCATACCATTTCGACTTTTGTCGAGGCGATGTCTTTGGGATATACCCCACAGACCCCTTTGCCCTCTCGATGCACTTTCAGCATGATTTGGGTGGCCTGTTCCCTTCCCTTTCCAAAAAACTTCTGCAAAACAATCACGACGAACTCCATGGGGGTGTAGTCATCGTTCAAGAGCACGACCTGATACATCGGGGGCAGCTTCGCTTTTTGCGCCTGCGATTCCAGTACTGTTGATGGATTGTTTTGCGAACTCATAACTTCATTGTAATCACTTCTAAGGGGCACGCAACAAGGATTAGAGAGCAATACACTGCCTTTATTCAAGGCTAGAAATTTTTCCTGAAAATTCAATCAGGAACATCTCAAAAATTATGCAAACCCACTCTCAAATTTGCAATCGATAACCCACAAGGTCAATCACCCGAAAAGCCTGAATTAACCAGATGTAGACAACACCTGTCTATTACAAGGGGTAAACCCTTAAAAAATGTATCTATTGTATGGTTGACCCCAGCCCAAACAGGTCAAAGAATAGAAGGCAAGCTGGTTCAGACTGGCGAGTTGTCGGAAAGTTCGTGCGTTCCGATCGAAGTATTGTTTTTTGAAGGAGGTTTCGCGATGGCGACCGGCACCGTAAAATGGTTCAATGATGCAAAGGGTTTTGGTTTTATTACTCCAGATCAAGGGAGCGATGAACTTTTCGCCCACTTTTCAGCAATCCAGGCATCTGGATTCCGCACACTGAAAGAAGGTCAGAAAGTGACTTTTGAAGTGGTGGATGGACCAAAAGGTAAGCAGGCTCAGAACATCTCTGTGATGGACGCAACCAGCGCCGCCTGACAAGTAAAATAATCAAACCACCGATTAAGAAGAAAGCCGGCCCCAAGCCGGCTTTTTTCTTGCCCATAAAAAAAGCCCCATCTCTATGGGGCTTTTTTATTTACAGCAGAAGCAGGCTTGTTACATGTGGTCGATCATGACTTGACCGAAACCTGAACAGCTTACCTGTGTGGCACCGTCCATCAAGCGCGCAAAATCATAAGTTACTTTCTTGGACGTGATGGATTTTTCCATGGAAGTAATAATGAGATCAGCCGCCTCAACCCAACCCATGTGACGCAGCATCATTTCTGCAGACAAAATTTGCGAACCCGGGTTCACATAGTCTTTGCCTGCATACTTGGGCGCTGTGCCGTGGGTGGCTTCAAACATGGCAATTGAATCGGACAAATTCGCACCGGGGGCAATGCCAATACCACCGACCTGGGCGGCCAGGGCATCAGAAATATAATCGCCATTCAAGTTCATGGTGGCGATCACGCTGTATTCAGCTGGGCGCAGCAGAATTTGCTGCAAGAAGGCATCGGCGATCACATCTTTGATCACGATGTCACCATGCGCAGCCTTGATTTTCATCCAGGGGCCGCCGTCCAGCAGTTCGGCGCCGAATTCGTTCTTGGCCAAAGCGTAAGACCAAGCCGCAAAAGCGCCTTCGGTGTACTTCATGATGTTGCCCTTGTGCACAATCGTCACCGAAGGCTTTTTATTGTCGATGGCGTACTGAACGGCCTTGCGGAACAGGCGCTCTGTGCCTTCTTTAGAAATTGGCTTGATTCCAATGCCTGAAGTTTCGGGGAAACGAATCTTGCTCACACCCATTTCTTCACGCAGAAACTTGATCAGCTTTTTGGCTTTGTCGGTTTCCGCCTCGTATTCAATACCGGCATAAATGTCTTCCGAGTTCTCGCGGAAAATCACCATGTCGGTTTTGTGGGGCTCTTTTACCGGGCTGGGCACGCCGGCAAAGTAGCGCACTGGGCGAAGGCACACATACAAATCAAGCTGCTGACGCAAAGCCACGTTAATGGAACGAATACCGCCACCTACGGGTGTGGTCAATGGGCCTTTGACAGACACCACATATTCTTTCAACACTTCCAGGGTTTCTTCTGGCAGCCACACATCGGGGCCGTACACCTTGGTGGACTTTTCGCCCGCGTAAATTTCCATCCAGCTGATTTTGCGCTTGCCACCGTATGCTTTGGCCACAGCAGCGTCGACCACGTCGATCATCACTGGTGTAATGTCAAAACCAGTGCCATCGCCTTCGATGTATGGAATGATGGGTTGATCGGGTACGTTCAACGAGTAATCACTATTGACCGTGATTTTTTCGCCGACTGATGGGACTTTAATGTGTTGGTACATGGTCTCTCCGCTGCTTCTCTGGTGTGTTAGAGGGAACACTCTAGTGTATCCCTTCACTACGAAAATCACAATTATTTCGCAATATGAAATTGCATTCCTTATTGCGCCAAGCCGTATAATACCGCCATCTTCTTTCAGATCTCTGACAGGAACCAGATTTCATGCACTTTGATCACATCAACAAATACTGCACTACTTTCAGGCTGACTTTGGTGACAGCTGCGCTGGGCTTGGCTGCCTGCATAAGCAATGCTGCAGGGCCGGCGCAATCCCAATTGCCAACACTTCAAATACGCGTGGGCCAACATGATGTGAAAGCAGAGTTGGCCAACACCGATCTAAGCCGTCAAATCGGGCTAATGAACCGAAAGGAGCTGGGCGGGAATTCAGGAATGCTGTTTGTGTTCAAACGCAGTGAAACACAATGTATGTGGATGAAAAACACCCTGATTGATCTGGATGTGGCCTTTGCAGACGCCAACGGCAAAATTCTGAATATTGAACAGATGAAAGCAGGTACGACTGACATTCACTGCTCCAGCGGCAACGCCAAACTTGCGCTGGAAATGAACCATGGCTGGTTTTCAACGCGCGGTATTGATGCAGGTGAAAAACTGCATGTGCCAGAGCAGGTCCTGGAAACCAGGGAATAGACCGCAAAAACAAACCCCTCCTTGCGCTGTGAGCACAAGGAGGGGCTGGCGTGTTGAACAGGATTTCGGGGGATTAACCTTCGAAATTCTTCGATGCAAATTCCCAGTTCGCCAGGTTCCAGAAGGTTTCAATGTACTTGGGGCGAGCGTTGCGGTAATCGATATAGTAGGCGTGTTCCCACAGGTCGCAGGTCAACAAAGGCTTGTCCTGAGTGGTCAAGGGTGTGGCTGCGTTGCTCGTGTTAACGATATCCACTGAACCGTCGGCTTTTTTCACAAGCCATGTCCAGCTAGAACCAAAGTTACCAATCGCGCTTTTGGTAAAGGCTTCCTTGAACGCATCAAAGCTGCCAAATTTGGCATTGATGGCGTCGGCCAACTTGCCAGTGGGTGCACCATCACCATTGGGTGACAGGCAGTGCCAGTAGAACGTGTGGTTCCAGATCTGTGCCGCGTTGTTGAATACACCACCGGTTGACTTCTTGACGATGTCTTCCAGGCTGGAGCTTTCAAACTCGGTGCCTTTTACCAGATTGTTCAGGTTGGTCACATAAGCAGCGTGGTGCTTGCCGTAGTGGTACTCCAGTGTTTCTTTGGAAATATGGGGAGCCAGCGCGTCCATCGCGTAGGGCAATTCGGGCAGTGTATGTTGCATATCAGTATCCTCTCTCACTTCAATCAATACGAAAACTTCAGCTTGGGGCAAAACCCCACATTTCAACCCCTCTGATTCTATCTTGAATTTTTGACGTCCTCGTTGAACGGTCCACGCAGCTCAGTTTTCTCGCGCACATTCACCAAAATTTCACCGTCCGCCACTGTGGCTCGCAAGGCATCGCCAGTTTGCACATCCAGCACAGAGCGAACAACTGCGTTTCCGTGCTGTGGCTGCAAAAAGGCATAGCCACGCTCCAGCGTTCTTTGGGGGGAGACGGCCTCAACCACAGAGCCAAGACGGTCCACGCGAGAATCCGATGCGGCAATGTTGCGCCGCTGCGCAGCCATTAGCCCACTTTCAAGAAGCTGGGCACTTCGATTGGCTGAGTTTTGAGCTGCATTCATTTCAAGCGACACGGATTCCCACAACACCTGAATTGAATTGGTTTGTTGTGCAAGGCCTCGCTCGACAAGGCGCGGCAGGCGGCCATTTGCGGTACTCAAACGAGATTCAAGGGTGTTCAGATAAGCAGTAGGGGTCAGCAAACCTAGTTCAGCCCGATCCACCTGTTGAACAAGCATTTGGGCTCGGTGACGTAAAGCCTTGCGCAAGCCCACATGCAAACCGTGAATCTCGGACAGCAGTTCACTGGTGGGCCGGCTAATCAATTCGGCAGCTGCGGTCGGCGTGGCGGCGCGAAGGTCTGCGGCAAATTCAGCCAGGGTCACATCCGTTTCGTGCCCCACGCCAACCACGATGGGGGTTTTGCAAGCGGCCACCGCACGCACAACCGCTTCTACGTTGAAACTCCACAGATCCTCTAGACTGCCACCTCCGCGGCAAAGCACCAGCGCCTCGTGGCCTGCTGAATCGGCTTTGCGAAGGGCCTCAATAATTTGTGCTGCGGCCTGTTCGCCCTGCACCGCGGTGTGGTAAACCGAGTACTCCACATGGGGCGCGCGCCTTGCCAAGGCCTGTTTTACATCAGCAAGTGCAGCGGCTTGCAGTGAAGTGATCACCCCGAGATTAAAAACCACCGAAGGCAGTGGGCGCTTGCGGGCAGAATCGAACAACCCCTCCTGAGTCAATTTGGTTTTCAGTTGCAGGTACTGTTCATGCAGATTGCCTTGCCCGGCCTTTTTCATGACATCAATGATCAACTGCAACTCGCCACGCTGTTCATACATGGCCAGTTGCGCAAGCACTTCAACTTTGTCGCCCACCGCTGGGAAAAAACCTGCGAGAACATTGCGTTGGCGAAACATAACCGCCTTCAGTTGTGCAGATTCGTCCTTCAGGGCCAAATACCAATGCCCGGAGGAGGCACGGGTAAAAGACGCCACCTCACCCTGAATCCGGATGGAGCCAAATTCATTTCGGAGGTGATCATTCAGGTGCCTGGCGAGCTGGCTGACCGAGAAAACCGTTTTTAAGTCAATCATTTATAGACCAA
>Ga0308009_10000937_pt1 | contig 18691 bp, 15 predicted proteins | sample Neamet127_FD_203134 | JGI IMG/M metagenome (GOLD analysis project Ga0308009, IMG submission 203134) | Marine microbial communities from water near the shore, Antarctic Ocean - #127 | ecosystem: Environmental > Aquatic > Marine > Unclassified | place: Southern Ocean | collected 2014-07-24
CGCCCAAGGGCCCGTCCTCCCCCCCGCCGACGCCAATGCCGACGTGGTTCTCCGCCGAGATGCCGAAGGTGCGAGCCAGCGCCACCTGCGCTTCCCACTTCGCCAGACACATGGCGATCTCCGTCGTAACGCCGCCGTTGTTGCTGTCCAGGCGCTTCACGTTCTCCAGGACCGCGATGGGCGGCATATTCATGTAGATCATGCGCAGAGTCTCAAAGAACATGCAGCCGCGCACGGGGTCCAGCCACCCAAGGCCTAACCCCGACCCGCTGAAGGGCTGGCAGCTGAAGCCCGCCGTGAGAATCTCGCACAGGTACGCAAGAACGATCTTCGTGATGTCGCCCTCAAAGGGTACCGCACCGTGCGTCGCCAGGAAGACCGTCTTGCAGTGCGGGTCAATGTCGCACCCAAGCACGACTTGGACAGCGACGCCGTCGCCAGCGACGCGTTCTGCCGCGCGAGAGCACGTCCCGATGCCGCAAAAGTACTCTGCGATCCGCAAGGTGACCTCGTCCGTTGGAACGGGGGTCGCCTCCGCCTTGCTCGGCTGCTTGTGGATGGCGAGCGACTTGAAGTCCACCACCCCGCCGCCGGGCACGAGTTGCTTTAGGCTCATCGCGAACACGCTGTCCTCCGAGTCGTCCTCCGAGTCCGCTTGGAAGATCAGGGCAAAGTAGCCCTCGCCGTGAAGGCGGACGTCGGCGGGCTGCTCGGTCTCGGAGGCGAGGCTCCGCGCGTAGACCACGCGCCCCACGACGTCGTACGCCTCGGTCCAGGTGAACTCTCCGCCGTGAAGGGTGCGGTACTGCTCCACGACCTTGACACAGAATTCGCGCGTGGCAAACAGACCCCGCCCCTTCAACTCGCGCTCCACGCACTGCGCCAACTGGTCGCCCGAGAGGGCCGGCACCAGCAGAGGCTTGTCCGCGCCCAGGCGCCGAGTCATGCCGAGCGGATCATTCTCAAACAGGGCGCGGAGCAGGGTCTTGGCTTCGTCCGTGGCCTTGGCGTAGCCCGCCTCAAAGGTGCGGAACTCGGCGCTCGTGCGGTCGCCGGGCTGGTGAAGGTCCTTGATGAGAGCCGTGCAGTGGTTGGAGGTGCAAGCAACCACGAGGTCGTGCGTAGTGCCCTCCAGCAGGCCCTTGAGGCGACGCAGCAGCGCAAGGGCGTTGTCCGCCTCAAGCAAAGCGTCCACCTCGTCAAGCACGATGACTTTCAGCGTCCCGAGATCGCGCTTGTAGTCGTCCGCGAGTTCGTCCAGCATCGTCTTCACACCGTGGTAGTCGTCCTCCAAGGTGCAGTCCACAAAGTGCGCAACCTCGCTCAGTCCGAGGCGCTCAAACACGCGCCGAAGAGCCTCGGTCTTGCCCGTGCCCGGAACGCCCGCCAAGAAGAGCCGCACCGGCTGCCGTTCGGGCTGAGGTTGCGCCCCGAGTTGCGCAGCGTTGCGGGTGCCGAGCGCCTGAGCGAGTTGGCGCCACGCCAACGAGTCGTACTTTGTGATGGCAATGATCTCCCGCGCAAAGTCCTCCGCTCTGGACACGATCAAGGGCATATTGTGGAGGGCACGCACCAGCTCCTCGCACCGCGTGCCGTCGGAGCAAAGGAGTTGGTGCGCAGCGAGGTTGACCCGCTGCGGCAGCGGCGTGTCGCCCGCCACGCGGAAGAGGGCGGCGAGGGGCGCAGGGTCCATGAAGGCCATGAGGGAGCGCCACACGTCCAGCTTGACTCCGCCCACGGTGACGGAGTCCTTGAACGCCGCCTTGAGTTGGTCGCGAGCCTCGTCGGAGATCTCACTCGCGAGATCGTCCTCTTCCATTGCCGAGCCCTCCGAGCTGCGAGAGAAACAAACGGGGTTCAAAATGATTAGGCGCAATCACGGAAATCAAGCACGAACTCTGACCCCGTCATTTCCCGTCATTGCTGTCACGCGTTAGGGTTCGGGTGTTAAGCACGAACTCCTCAAATCTGAAATTGTGTCCAGGTTTAGGGTGACGGGGTGATAGCAATACTCAAGATAGAGATTGAAATTGTTTTTTGTAAGGATGGGAAAGGACTATACACTGTGGGAGCGCGGTAGGGTGGTTTTCCCGTCATTGCTGTCACGCGTTAGGGTTCGGGTGTTAAGCACGAACTCCTCAATCTGAAATTGTCCAGTTAGGTTTAGCGTGACGGGGTGATAGCAATACTCAAGATATAGATTGAAATTGTTTTTGTAAGGATGGAAAAGGACTATACACTGTGGGAGCGCGGTAGGGTGGTTTTCCCGTCATTGCTGTCACGCGTTAGGGTTCGGGTTTAGCGAATTTAAGAACGAACTCGGAAAAATAGCGAAGACGATTAGGTTAGCACGTTAGTGATCTCTTCCAAGCACCAGATGGTGAGCTGGGTAATACGTTAGTGTTGGCGAGCACAACCTTGGAAACTATGCGCCTTGGTGTCTAAGCACGAACTGGACGTTATGGCAAATGCACGTACGGGGGAGCGGCCGCGGCGACCGACGCGCCACCAGCCGCCCCGCCGCGAGTCGCGAAAGGCGGGGGGGCGGCTTGTGGCGAGAAGTTCGTGTCGCTCGTCTTGGACTCCTCGCCGCCGCCCAGCTCGGCAACCAGCTCCTCGGCCTGCTTAATGCCGATGTGCAGGGAGGCGAAGCCCTCGGTCTCGGTGACGAGCTCCAGTTTGAAGACGACCTTAAGCACCTTCTCAACGGCCTGCGGCGTCTTGACGGTTGGGTGGTCCTGCCGCCTCAGCATCCGCTGCCTGCGATCGTCGTCGCTCAGCTCGTGTCCGAGCTGGACGCACGACACCGGCACGCGCTCCTTGCGGCACAGCGCCACCCACTCCTCCCGGTCCTTGGCGGTGGGGTTGCAGCGATCAAGCACGACGCTGCTGCCCTCGCGCAGGTGGTGCAGCAGCGAGTCCCTCACGTGTTTCTTGGTCCTGACAACGTCTTGCGACACGAGGGTCCATTTTCCGTCGCACTGGAGGAAGGCCGTGCCCAGCGTCGTCTTGCCCGAGCCCGGCAGGCCCGAGAGCAGAATCACCTGCTGCTTGCTGCGAGAAAACAAAAAACGTGCGTCAATTGGCACCAAGCACGAACTCTTACGGTGACGGCGTGATAGCAAAACACTACTAATAGATTGAAACTATTTTGTTTTTAGAAGCCTTGAATGAAAAGGAAACAATGTGGGGGCGCAGTAGGGTGGTATTGCCGTCACTGCCGTCACGGGGGCTTAGGGTTAGGTGACGGCGTGATAGCAAAACACTACTAATAGATTGAAACTATTTTGTTTTTAAGAAGCCCTTGAATGAAAAGGAAACAATGTGGGGGCGCAGTAAGGTGGTTTTCCCGTCACTGCCGTCACGGGGGGGCTAGGGTTAGCCAAGCACGATCACTTGCCCGACGAAGCCCGAGCGCCCGCGGTCCGTCGCCGACCCCCCGGACTCCTCGGCGTTCGTGCTTGGCCCGGCGCCCTCCGAGCTGCGAGAAAACAAGCAAAACGGGTGTCAAGTGAATAGGCAAACGCAATCACGGAGATCAAGCACGAAAACGAACTAATGGTGCTTGGTTGAAGGCTAGGGTTGTCGGGGTGTCAGCGTGATAGCAAAACACTACTAATAGATTGAAACTATTTTGTTTTTTAGAAGCCCTTGAATGAAAAGGAAACAATGTGGGAGCGCAGTAGGGTGGTTTTGCCGTCACTGCCGTCACGGGGGCTAGGGTTAGGGTGTTAAGCACGAATTAGTACATGCCGGGCTCCGCTCGTGCTTGACGCCGCGCCGCTTGCCGCGCTCTCCGCCATCTCCGACCTGTTTTCGGAATGGTAGGTTTAGTTTCAAGCACGAAATATTCAAATCTGTGCTTGGAAAACTTGCCCAGCCGAAGAAGCCCCCGTGGGCTGCTGCGCAGGCAGCCCCGCAATCTCACGGAATACGGCATTGGAAATGCGACCACCGTCCCGCTGCTGGCGTCGTAGGGCGCACCTGTTGAGCACGTTGTCGCAGTGGCTTCGGAGGAACGCTGCGCTTCCCGGATTTTCCTCGTCGGAGTCGCCCCGCGCCAGGTACAGGGCGTCCCATAGCTTGGCACACTCCGCAAAGGTGCCTCGCGAAATGTCGTCCCTCGCGAGCGGCTCCTCCACCCACGCGCGGATCAGCGACAAGCGCAGCTTCGGCGACGGATTCTCAATGAGAAACTTGCCGTCAATGCGGCCAGCGCGCATTGTTGCCTGGTCCAGAGATTCGCGCTTGTTGCTCCCCATGATGATGAGCACCCTGCTGCCGAGCGTCCGGAGCCCAAGCCCTTGCAGGAGCGCGCTACGCGTGCTCGTGTGGATGTTCATCGCGAACGAATCAACCTCGTCAAAGAACAGGATGGACGGCTGCATCTCGTAAGCGAGGGCAAAGACGGAAGTTATCAGATCAGATCTGCCTTTCATCCCGCTCACGTCAAGAAAGAGCGTGCCCTTGCCGCTTTGGCTCGCAACCCAGCGCGCGATGTTTGTCTTCCCGTTGCCCGGTGGCCCGTAGAGCAGCACAGACGACTTGGCCACCACCTTGTGCCCCCTATCACCCCACTCCTCGGCAAACCGTTCGGGGTTATTGAGCCGCGACAGCCAGTTACCCTCAAAGAACTTCATGGCTTCCTCGTTTCCGAACACGCGTTCGGCCTTCTTGATGCCATCTTGCCCATCTTTGTGAAAGTTGAGCAAGGCGTCCGCTCGCTTCTCGGCGGCCGCGGCGCCACCGCCGCCGCGCAGGTTGGCGAACGCGACCTCCAAGCGCTCCTCCAGACCCTCCTCGGCGTGGGGCGATCTCTCTCGTGGCGACTCCGCCGCCGCGGCGCCGCGCGTCGCGGAGCGCCTCGGGCTGCTGCGGCGCGACGAAACCTCTCCCTGCTCGTTGTGCGCGCCTTCCGATGAGGCCCTGTAACGAGAGGTGGGGGGAGGGCGGAGCGGTTCAGGCAAAGCACGTGGGAAAAAAAGAACCGCGCACGTACTTAAGAGCCTGTCGGAGCTGCTCCTCCTCCTCGGAGACGGCAATGCTCCTCGCTATGACCAGGCGTGTCTCCTCGTCGTCGCTCTCCTCCGAAGCTCCCGCCGCCCCCGGCCGAGCGCTGCACTCGTCACACAACCATTCCCCCGCCCCTGCCAGCTGGGGCGGGGCAAGATCGCGCCACGGGTCGCCTTCTGGGAGGCAGGCCTGGTGGCATGCCCGCTGGCACGGGGCTCCCGTAGCGCTCGTGGCGTCGCAGAGAAGAAGCTCCTCCTCCGCCTCACCGCCGCACGCGTAGCAGAGTGTGTGCGTCAGCGCGTCCACTCCTTCTGCGCTCTTCTGCTCGCACGTTTGGCAGATGTCGTTCTTCGCAACAATGCCAGGCGCCGCGAGCGAAACGTCGGTCAGGGCGCGGCAGTAGGGGCACTTGAGCCACACACCAGACGCAAATCTGCCTCCGCAAAAGTGCCCGACGCCGTGTGCCGCTCGCGAGGCGGGCGAACACGTGAAGGTCTGCGCTTGCGAGCAATGGTCGCAGACGGCAGTACAGTCAGGGCGGCAGCGGTAGGCGCCCTCCATGAACGTTGGGGGATCAGTGCAGTGGATTGCCAGCGCGCACTCCGTGGCGCTGACACTCGTCATTCTGCTTTGGCGAATTAGCCAAAACTCGGTAGCTCCCAGCGAAAAATCAACGGCGCGTCGGGCTTCTCGGAAAGGCCAATGCGCAGCGCTTTAACCGCTCTGACAAGCGGCACGAGTCAGCAGCTCACAGCGGCTCCGAGGCAAATGCCAATCGTATCTTTGATCGCTAAAAGCACGAAATCGAGATTCCCAGTAGTCCGCCTGCTCTCCGCCTTCTCTGTAAAACATTGTCCTGTGAAAAATGGTCCGACTTTATACAGCTGTATAGCAGCGCTGCCTGCTGAGTCTGGCCTTGTCTTGTGCGACTCTCGCATCTGGCCTTGTCTCGTGCGATAGCAAACATAGTTGATTGCTTTTGTAAAGTCCTAACAAGAAAAGGAAGCCGTGTAGGGCGCAGTAGGGTGGATTTGCCGTCATTGCTGCCTGAAAATCCCAAAATGGTACTTCGTGCTTAGCCACGGGGTAGGAACGACAGCGCGGCGAGTTCGTGCTTGATTTCGCGAGTTCGCGTGCTGTGATTTCTTTGCTCGTGCTTACCTCTGTTTCCCGAGCCGTCCACATTGCAGGGCTGGAGCGCGGGAATGGCTGCAGTCCAATGGCAGCACGGACGCAGACTGTCCTTGCTGATATCGTTTGGACTCGCTGGAATCGCTTGGAATCTGGAATCGCTGATTGGCCTCGATCGAGCTCGAGTGACTCCGATTCCTTCATGACCGCCGCCAAGCAAGCGAAACGCAAGGCGAGGAAGCAAGCGAAACGCAAGGCGAGGAAGCAAGCGAAACGCAAGGCAAGGGAGCAGAACCAGAAGGCTGGCCGCCCAGCACCGCACGTTGTCATTTGCGTGGATGGTGTGGAGCGGGAGTTCTACCGTGTTGTTGGATGCGACTTTGATACGTCTCTCCTCAAGGCGTACCAACAAACCAACCCGAACGTGAAGTTCACGGACATCAGCAAGGTCTTCGGGTCGCCCAAATGGGCGCAATCCGAATCCGACGAACGCGAGAAAAAGAACGTGATCCACTACGCGATTCACGACCGCACGAACCCTTTCAGCACACTAGCCTTTGCCCAGCACAACGCCAAAAAGCACCGCGTCGGCGAGATGAACATCTGGCAGGACATTGTCTTCGCCTGCCCCGCCACGGACATTTACCGACTTCAGTCACAGTGCGCGATCAAGAATCACCCCGAGTTGGTGAAAGAGATATGCGACGGCAACCTGACGCCCATTATGTGCTGCGCAAAGTGCCTCGGGAGCGAGCCGAACCAGTTCGGATGGGTGAGAGACGGCTTTGACTGGATCTGCCCAAAATGCCGCTGATGATGCTTTGAAAATAAGACCTATTTTGTTTTTCAACACAGACCCATTCACACCAGCGCTTTTTTTGTGGGGGTGTTCAGAGGAGACTTGGTGCTGGTGGTGCTGGTGTGATGGCGGCGCTGAAATTTCGGCTCAACGAACCTAGTGAGGGTCGGACTGAGGATCTGAGGAGTTCCTCTTTGAATTCGCCGAATTTTATGACAGTTCCTCTTTGAATTCGCCGACCGCGTGAGCGGTTAGGGGTGGAGAAGCGCCGCGCGACGCCCCTGATCAATGACAGTGTCGTTGAAATTGTTAATTGCTGTGAACTTTACAAGATTACAGACGTCGTCTGGTCGGCCACGCCCTACGGCGCAGCCTCCCATTCGCACGAGCCATAGAGCGACCACTAGAACGTGCTATATGTCTGAAACCGAGGACAGCGGCGCGGCGGCGGGGATGGTCTCGGAGGCGGAGGCATCATAGACGAACAAATAGGAGGAAATCTACGACCTCCACAACATTCCCACAAGACGTCTGTATACCTGTAAATCTAAACTCAAAATCAAAAAACTCTCAATGACGGCGTCCTTGACGCTAACCCTACGCTTCTGCCTCTATGCGCGCCCGTCAGCGTCAAACACCATACATTGCGTTGTTATAGCCAGCAGCGGCAGCGGCGTGCTCGTCCAGCAGGGCGAGGAAGCCCGCCACCTCCTCCTCGGTCAACTTGTCCACCGCCCCATCGGTTGCGAGGCCACGGAGGAGGTACGGGAGTTCGGGTTCACACTGGTGTGGGTCCTGCTCATACAAAATCAACTCCCACCTGTGCGCCCCGTCAAAGATGAACCCTTGAAACGGATCGCCGTTGAAGGTCGTTGCGCAATCCGCTCCGATAACCTCCTCGTCAAACACCCACAAAGTGGCAACGAACCCTGCGTGAATTCCGCCCACATCGGTCTCTGTTTTCATAGACGGCACGAAGGCGGGGAACTTGGTCAAGATCTCCTTGAATAGCGCCACGTCCCGCTGGCTGGCGGCCGCCAGCAAACTGAACTCCGTGCCGTCGGGTACTCCTTGCCGCTTCTCCCTGTCATCGCTGATCTCCTTCCTCGTGGGGCGGATCGCCGTGGACAGTCCCACGAGGCTTTGAACGCTCATCTCGCCCGCAGCGAGCCCCGCTTTCAGCAGGGCGGCCTGCTCGCCCTCCGTCTTGTTGAAGAACTCCTTAATGACCAGATCTTTCGAGGCTGCCAGAGCGGCCATTTTTGTGAGGATCGTCAAGGTTTTCACCTCCAAAATGAACGCTGCTTTGCGGCGGCGAACTGGGATGGCGTGGTTGGGGTTGATACAGTTGGAGAGGCCGCAGGGAGTATAGTGCCACGGCGGGCAATGTATTAAATACAAAGATATTTTTGAGTTGTCCGCCCAGCCAAAATTACAGCCCCCGGTACACGAAAAAACGGTAGAATCGCGTTCCGCGAATCGCAGCGAAGCAAATGGTGCTGCTGCTCCGAGCTCCGCTCCAGCGTGGTAACAAACTGCAGACCTGAAACAAAACAGACGACAACGTCGGCAACCTGCACGATCGTGTGGATCACCGGTTTGTTTCGGGTCTGCACAGCAAGAAGTTGTAAAGATGTCGCCGCGCTTCTCGTTGCGTAGCCCGGGATCATCGCATCGTCACTGCGGACGCTTCGCGGCGCTGCGGCGAGGAAAGAGGGGCGCAATCGCACCGCTTGGTCCTTCCGCTGGCCTGCTGCTGGCGGCAATGAGCAGTGTGGTGGGCAGCGGACAGTGGGCTGCCCATGGCATCTTCAGCAAAAGTGCCATTTTCGGCATGAATCTCAACGTCACGACGCACGGGCGGCAGCAGACCCAAAACAAACCGGTGATTCTTGCGATCGTGTACGGCGCCGTCGCTGCCGCTCGTTTTGTTTCGGGTAGGCTCTGCACGGTGGCGCAGCAACGGCCGTGCGCCGCATCATTTTTGCTGTGTTTTGCATGCTTGAGACGTAAAATCGAAAAGTGGTGTACCGGGGGCTGTAAAAATGACAGCGTCTTTGCGAATCTTGTTTGAAACAAAGCTGTCACCAGATAACCCTATCCCTCAAGCATCGTGCTTAAATCGTTCCTCCAAGTCTTCTGTCATAAATCTTATCTGGTGACAGCTATGACGGCAAATCCACCCTACTGCACCGCTACACGGTTTCCTACTCTTCAAGGGCTTTAAACAAATATATTCATTCTATAAGTATTGTTTTACTATCACGCTGTCACCAGATGAACCCTAGCCCCCAAGCAGGGCGGGAATGGTCATGCCGTAAGCACCAACTTCGTGCTTAGTGCTTATAGCCACGGAGCGGAATACTACGACTAAGCACCAACTTCGTGCTTAGTGCTTAGCCACGGAGCGGAATACGACTAAGCACCAACTCGTGCATACTAACATCGTGCAGTGGTTCACGCCTGGTCGGGACGGCGCAACCGGACTCCGCCTCCTCTCCCAGGGCGAGTGCCTCGCGTTGCACGGCTTCCCTGCCGACTTTACGTTCCCCGTGTCGCGCACCCAGATGTACCGCCAAATGGGCAACAGCGTGAGCGTGCCTGTGATTGAGGCGCTCGCGGGACGAATGCTCTCAAGCAAGCGGGTCCGAGAGGAGGAAGCGGAGTGGGCGGAGCCGGCAGATGAGCGCGCCGCGAAGCGCCGCATCGTTGAGGACTATGTAAAGGCGTGCCGAGGGTTTCGTGCTTAGACTTAACCTGCTATGAACTACGAGAATAATTGTCTAAAGACTAGTAGCGTTTTATTCTCTCTCCACCTTTGCGTATAAACTAAACGAAAACTGACACGTAAACAAACGAATGGCGAGCGAGGACGCCAAGCACAACGCGCTCCGCGACGCTCACGACGCCTTTGCTGGGTGGCGATCGCCAAATCCGTCGCGGGACGAACTGGTGGACTGGTACGACCACAGCGCGCTCCCGACGTCTGGGGTCACGTTTGACGAGTGGCTGGCGCACAACGAAGCCGAGAAGCGGCGCTGGCGGAGCTTGCGCGGGGCGAGGTCCTTACAAGAAAAAGAAAACCGTGTAGGGGCGCAGTAGGGTGGATTTGCCGTCATTGCCGTCACCGCTTACATGTTCTTCGTGCTTAGCCACGGGGTTGGAACGACAGTGCGGCTAAGCACGACGTTGGTGCTTAGTGCTTAGCGTTCCGCTCCGTGGCTAAGCACGAAGCACGAAGTTGGTGAAATGCAGGCTAAGCAATAAGCACGATGGTCGCGGCAAGGAACTGAATGATGTCCGACGCAGTATATATATGTCACGTTCGCACGAAGATCAACTTCTCAGAGTCAAACAACATAGTTTCAACGAGCTTCCAGATGTCCTCAAGCGGCACTGATCCGTACGGATACCGTTGCCGTCTAAACCACTTGCAGAAATGGAACGACGCGACGTCATCTTTACTCGCGGCCGAAACGTACAACTCGGCGACGGTTTTGAGGTAGCGGTCGTCCCAATGAACCATAATATTGTGTTTTGGGCTTTTTTCTTCTTCTATTATATAGAATCTCTGCAGGTTTGATCCCAATCCTAAATGCTAAGCACCAAGTACTATTACCTTCGGAAGGTATAGGGTTAAGATTCTTCTTCTCCAAAACCCAAACCTGGTTTACATCTTCCTGCTCAGGGAGATTGTCATACAGCCACCGGAAAAATCACTAGTGGAGGGCGCCCAGAATCGCTGCTGCCGTAGCTCGTCCAGTTGCGCTTTTGCCGCTTGGGGTGCTTACTGCGCTCTTCGTGCCCAGCATAGGTTGCAGTGCGCTTGATAATCGCTGGCGGCATCTTGATCAAGGGTCTTTGAGTTATACACCGTTCTGCTGAGCCGAGGTTGCGAGGCAATGAATTGCGAAGGTCGTGCTTGACAATGGCATACGGCAATGCGTTAATCAAACCTACACAAAATGCGCAGGACTCCTGCGGCGCCGCTGCAAGTTTGCTTGGAGCGTGGCGCACAGGCAAGAAAAAAGCCACGGGTGCCGCCGCACGGCACGAAGCGCGGCTTGAAACTGCGTAGCGGCTCTGACGTGTTGCGCCCGCGTGCGACGGAAGCACGGCCTGCACAGCGTGGCAGCGCCCCAGCGGAGACGCCACGCCGACGGAATCCCACGCGTCCGTGGGCGGAGCGCCTGCGCGCAGAGGGCGCAGTGCGCCGGCGGCGCGGCGTCACCGGCCCACGGCGTCGGCAGCGGCGGCGCGGGACGGCATGGGTCAGCGTGGCGAGGCAGGAGCTGGGGGGTCCCCCCGCCCGCGGAGCGCGGGACGAGCAGCAGCGCGTCGGTGAGGTCGCGCCGCAGGAAGCCCTTCAGAAAGCGGAGCTCGCGGTGCCGTGCGAAGAGGACGGCAAGCCGCGGAAATCGCTCGTCCAGGGTGGCAGTGGCGAATCGCTGGCACCGCATCCCGTGCGCCGCACAATACCGCCTGCCGAGCAGATCATTGCGCGAGCGCCTCCCCCCGCCGCTCAGGGGTACGGCGCACGCGAAGCAGCGCATTATACGGTAGTTTCGCCGTAAATAGTACTATATATACATTTGACAAAGATACAATGCATCAATGGCAAGCACCACGCTCTACGACCAAGTGTTTCACGGTCGGATTCCTGAGACCTACGAAGAGTTTTGCGATCGCGCCCACGAGCCGTTTGAGGCCATCGCCACGTTTGAGTCCTATTGCGCGGCGGTGCGCCCGGACCTCGGACCCGAGGACCGGGCCGCGCTGTGGCGGCGCTACGCCAAGGCCGGCTTCTCGGTCGTGCTTGAGTGCGGCGCGACGAAACCTCTCCCTGCTCGTTGAAGTCACGCCAGCGAGCGAGCGCGCTTGTAGGAGCGGGTAGTGAGTTGGAGCGCGTCCTTGCCGACGCGAACGGTGCCGAGCTCCAACAGCGCCTGGCTGCCGCCGACGAGGAAGAAGGACGTGTCTTGCGAGGAGCGGTGCGCCCAAGTCATCTCGGCACGGCACACGGGGCACCGAGCCAGCGCGCTGTGCTTGACGCGGACGGCGCCGTTGCTGACTTGAACGGCGGAAGCGAGGCAGTGCTTCGCATAGGAGTGAATACAATGGTAGTGAAAAGCGTGAGGCTTTGCGCAGTGGCTGCGGAAAGCGGCATTGCTTTCCACCACCTCAAGGCACACCGAGCACGTTTCGTCCGTCTCCATTCTCCTCCCGACGTCTTTGGCTGTATATATATAGGTCTCGTAAAGAACATGTCTCCAATGATTGATCAGGCGGGAAACTCCGATCAGATTTCTGGAAAGTCCGACGGGGAGGAGCGCGCCGTGTTCGCAAACGCGGTCGCTGTGCCTGATGCGGAACATCCCGCGGCGAAGCGAGCCAAGGTATCGCTGCCCGAGTTCCTGAAGACCCACCTGACCCCAGACGGGACGCTTCGGAGCGACTTCTGGAATGACTCCCTCGCCGTTCCGCCGCTAGCGCCCGTCCAAGCGAGTCGGCAGCCGTGGGAGATCAAAGTTGACGAGGGAGCGCGCTTGGCGTGGATGGCAACCCAAATGTCCTCCGAGCGGATTGGCATGGAAAACGCAGCCCACACCAACGCAGCCCACTTCATGTACGAGAGCGAAGTAAAAGAGGCGGGCGAACTAGGCGACGCCACCCTACTGAAGCACCTCTGTGGCGGGGAGACCTGCGACTTGCACCCTCGGGCGCTGTACGACCCCGCCGACCAGCGCTGGTACATTTGGGACGGCGACGTGTTCGTGCCCGACACCGACGCTCAGATGAAGATGATTCTGGTCAAGCACGTCGGGGCCGTGTACGGCCACTTGGCCGAGGGCGCGAAGTTCCGACTCACCAAGGCGCGCTCCCAACTGGAAGCGATGAAGGACAACAACTTGAGCGACGAGCAGAAGGGCGAGAAGGTTGGCCTCGCGAGCCTTTGCGGCCTCATCAAGCACGAACTCGCGGATCTCAAGATGCGCAAGGCGCGGCTGTGCACCCAGCGCTACTCCTACCCCGTGCTCAAGTGGGCGCAAACCCTCATGAGCATCAACCAATACAAGAGCAACCCTAACTACAAGGACGAGAAGGTGTGGGACAAGGACCCGGAGCGCATCGGATGCGGCAACGGCGTGATAGATATGCGCACCGGCACCGTCGTGCGCGGCCACCCGCAAGAGTTCGTGCGCCAAAGCGTCCCGACCAATTGGGACGCCAAGCACGACGCGTGGATCCAGACGGGCGAGGGCGACTCGCCGTGCCCAAGGTTTGAAGCCTTCGTGCTTGAGACCGTGCGGGACGACGCCGGCGTGGCGCTGTACCTCCAGAAGCTCTTCGGGTACGGCATGACGGGCCGCGGCGACCTCCAGCGCATGCTCTTCATGTACGGGCCGCGCGGAGGGAACGGCAAGTCCGAGAAGCTGAAGGCCATCCAGCACGTGCTTGGGCGGCTGTGCAAGCCCGTGGACAAGGAGGTGGTGTACGACACCAAGGGCGCGATGCAGAGCGCGGCGAACGGGCACAAGGCGCACATTACGAACATTTTGGGCAAGCACCTGTGCGTCGTCAGCGAGGCGGGCCCGAAAAACTACCTCGGGGACAACTTTCGCCGCATGACGGGAGGGTTCAAGATCTCGGCGCGCGGGTGCGGCGACCGAGACCACACCGAGTTTGACCCGACCCAAACCTTCATCGGCGACACCAACCTGCTCCCACCGTGCGACGCCGCCGAGGACGCCGTGGTGCGGCGGCTGGACGTCATTCACTACACGAGGCGCTACGTGGACGACCCCTCCCAAGAGGAGGGAGCCCAGCAGCGCATACAGAACTACGCCGAGAAGTTCCTCTTCCCCGAGGCGAGCGGCATCCTGGCCTGGATGGTGCGCGGCTACCTCCTGTTCCTCGCGGACGAGCGAGAAACGGGTGGGCTCTCCGTCCCCGCCGCCATGAAGGCGTGGAAAGACGAGTGGATCACGGACGTGGACCCGATTCACGCCTTCTTCAAAGAGTGCGTCGCCACGAGCGAGGGCACCGAGACCCCGTCGCACCAGATCCACGAAGCCTATCAAAAGTGGTGCTCGGCGCACCACAAGACCGCCAACGGCGGGCGCACCGGACCGGTGGGCTACCGCAGCGTCGCCGCCTTCGGCCGGCGCCTCACCAAGCTTCACGCCCCTGGCGCCAAGCACACGAGGGAGGGGAGTGTCTACGTGGGGCTCGGATTCAGCCCCACCTACGACGAGAACTACGGCCACGTAGAGCCGCCCATTCCTTCCGAGTGAATTGCTGTAAGAGTTTCGCTCCTTTTCTGTTAGCGTAGCGTCCATAGACGCTGGGCCCTTCAAAGCGGAGCGAACCGATTTGGCGGCGCCCAGCAACCACAGCTGTCCGCCGCTCCTTAGCGCAAGCGTCCGTCGGCGCTCCACAGCACCGGGTGCTTGATGTGTGCGCCATCGAGCTGGGTGCTTGATGTGTGCGCCATCGAGCTGGGAGCTCCTGAATCGCAAGCACGGCGCTGCAGCGGAAAATCGCACGATTTTCAGTTGTCCTTGCTGAGCTGCTGTTACGCCGAGCCGCGGGAATCGGGCTGCCAGCGCGGATGATTGCGACTTGCTGGCGAGCTGTGCTGCCACAGCGCGGATGATTGCGACTTTTGGCGACGCAAGCACGAAGTGGGGCTAGGGTTAGGTTCAAGCACGAAGTGGGGCTAGGGTTAGGTTCAAGCACGAAGTGGGGCTAGGGTTAGGTTCAAGCACGAAGTGGGGCTAGGGTTCCTGACAAATGTCCTACGCGAACAAAGCACTTTTCGTTGAAATCGCACAAAATGCGGACCCAGAAGCAATCAACCAAGAGCCAACATCTTGAACCAGATGTGGATTCAGAGTTTGTAGGTTCAAGCACGAAGTGATGTAGCGTTAGGTTCAAGCACGAAGTGGGACTAGGTTAGGTTCAAGTGGGACTAGGTTAGGTTCAAGTGGGGCTGGGTTAGGTTCAAGCACAAGTGGGGCTAGGGTTAGGTTCAAGCACAAGTGGGACTAGAGTTAGGTTCAAGCACGAAGTGGGGCTTGTGTTAGGTTCAAGTACCAACGTTTCGTGCTTAGCGCAATCGTTCCTCTCCGAGTCTTCTGTCATCTTATCTGGTGACAGCAATGACGGGAAAACACCCTACTGCACCGCTACACGGTTTTCTTTTCATGGCTTTAAACAAAACAAATTCAATCGTAGGGTTTTACTATCACGCCGTCACCCGAACCCTATGTGTAGGTGCTTAGACGAGTCGTTCCTCTCTCCGAGTCGTATGCATAATGTCCCATAATGTAGCTCTTATCTGGTGAACCTGAATTACCGCCGAGTTCGTGCTTAACCGCACCCGTGACATCATTTTTAGAGGAAAAGGAATCAAACGCGCTGGCGCTTGGACGGGAGCGAGGCGCGGCAGCACGGGCACTCTGGCTTGGCGATCTGGGCGAGGCAGGCGGCGTGGAACGGGTGCCCGCAGTTCGTCGTGGTGAGCCCCGTCGCGATGGTGTCCAGGCAAATGGCGCACTGGATGTCTGCGATCTCAGGGTGGGCGCGCTTGAGGAACGTGAGGAGGTTTCGGCTCTCGCGCGACGCCTCGTGCGTCTTGAGGAAGACCACGGCGGCGTCGTCCGGGTGGTCGCGGACGAACGTCGTCCACCAGTCGCGCTCCGCGAACGACGCCGTGTCCGCGCCCTTCTCCACGAGGTACTGAATGGTCGCGAGGTTGTTTTTTTCCCTTTTATCCCTTTGCTTGAGGCACAACACTTCTATGCGAAACGGGCGGGAGGGTACGTATGTGTATGTAGCCGAACGACGTTCATCAAGGGCGTGGTGGAGAGCCGTGCGGTCGCCTTTCCATCCGCAATTCATGATGCGGTTGATGTCCGCGGGCAGGGTGGCGCGCTTTACCTCCTCCAACGGTGCGAACGTCTGGATGAGGTCAGCGAGCACCCAACCTTGGAGGAGCATCACTGCGGGATCGTTGGGCGGGGCTGCGACGAGCAGCGTCGCGAGGCTGGCGACGCAGGCGGTCTTCGTTAAGCACAGCAAGTTATCCTTCAAATCCCGCGTGCGGTCAAAGTTCGCCTCGCTCGCGAGCAAGCGCACGCGGCGCGCCACGACCTCCTCCGCGGCACGCTTCTTGAGGTCCGGACGGACGCGAAGCAGCACGCGGAGCGCGTTGAACGCGTCGTGCTCTGCCGCGCGTTTGAACACGGCGTCGTAGTCGGGGTTGGGTTCGCGGCTCAACGCCGTGCGGAGGACGGTGTTGTATGCCAATTGGTATGCTGTATAAGAACCCTCAGACCTTTCAGACCTTGGATCGTACACCACGAGTTGCAGTGCCACGTTTGTGATGACTTCCTCGGCCGCAAAGTTGCTCTTCATGAACTCCCCGTGGAGAAGGTCTAGCATCCGCCCCACGTACTGCCAGTTGCCGTTGTTGTTTTTAATGACGCAGTGATTCCAGTGGGGAATGTTCCAGAACAGTTTGTGCTTGCTTCCAGCACCAAACCCGCTGGCGTCCTTGTACCGCTTCAGCATCGCGTTCAAGGCAAGGAGCGAGAACTTGTTGCAGCGGGTCATCGCGTCCTTAATGAACGCGCACATATCGTAGTTGAACGTCTCCTTGTCCGCCTTTGTGAGGAGGAGCGACTTGGCCATGGTGAAGTGGAGAGATCAGGCCTGATCGAGGCCCTAGCCGGATGATGCTCGGTCGTGCTAAGGGCAGCGATTCCAAAACAATTCCAACAATTCCGATGGTGCAGTCTGCGTCCTGTGCTGTTGTCGCCAGCCGACTGCAGTTCGCCCACTCGGCGCTCCAGCTCTGTGGCTTGTAACCAAGCAGCTCGAGGACTGGCTGTGGGCATCGTAACGACGCAGCCGAAACGAGTTACGCAACCGCTCAAATTTCAGCAGTGGGCCGAGCAGCTACCGCCAGACTTGCGGCTGGGTTCGCGGTCAGGGCGGACATCAAGCACCGGCACATGACCAATATAAGCACAAACTTCACAAACCTCCACAACTTCGCGAAACTCCGTGGAAGCACAGAAGACTCGGAGAGGAACGATTGCGCTAAGCACGAAAAGTTGGTGCTTGGGGGCTAGGGTTATCTGATGACAGCGTGACAGTAAAACACTACTAATAGATTGAATTTGTTTGTTTAAAGCCATGAAAGAAACCGCGTAGCGGTGCAGTAGGGTGGTTTTCCGGTCATGCTGTCACCAGATAAGATCTAAGACATATGACTCGGAGAGGAACGATTGCGCTAAGCACGAAAAGTTGGTGCTTGGGGGCTAGGGTTATCTGATGACAGCGTGACAGTAAAACACTACTTATAGATTGAATTTGTTATGTTTGTTTAAAGCCATGAAAGAAACCGCGTAGCGGTGCAGTAGGGTGGTTTTCCCGTCATGCTGTCACCAGATAAGATCTAAGACATATGATGACTCGGAGAGGAACGATTGCGCTAAGCACGAAAAGTTGGTGCTTGGGGCTAGGGTTCTCGGTGACGGCGTGACAGTAACGTCGTAAACCTAACCTATGTAAACCTATATCGGTCTTTTAGATTATGAAAAATCAACGCTCGCATACTATCATCGTCGTCCAGACGTCGCCCCATCTCTTCCCAAATAACCTCGATTGGGCTTGATCCCAACAATCCTCTAAAAATAACGGGTCCAGGCCAAACCTCCGATTGCCACCGATCATCGCCGATTATCACCGATCATCTCGTTTGATCAGAAAAATATGACTTCCACCTGCCAAATCCACGTCTTCATCCCGCACCCGACCAAGATGCCGAACAAGGGCAAGGTCAAGAAGGCGATCACGGATGTCTTTGCCACCGAGAGCATGGAGGAGTTGGTGGCACACTGCGACGACAACCGGGTGACCTTCAAGAATACGCTCCCCTTCCTCTGCGGACAGTATGGTGGTTGGGAAATCGATTCCAAATTGCTCCCCTTTGGTGTGGTTAATCCCCTCGCCTTTTACGTCTTTTTCAATACTACAAGGGACGAAATCCCGAGTATCGTCCCCCAAATGATCCGCACGATGAAGAAGAAGTGGGTGATGGACTACGAGTTCTACATTGACTCCTGCGGACGTGCGGGTATTCGTCCGACTGGTGAATAGAAATCCTCACTACGCGAGAAAATTTGACATGCTGTCACCAGATAAGATCTAAGACATATGACTCGGAGAGGAACGATTGCGCTAAGCACGAAAAGTTGGTGCTTGGGGGCTAGGGTTATCTGATGACAGCGTGACAGTAAAACACTACTTATAGATTGAATTTGTTTGTTTGTTTAAAGCCATGAAAGGAAACCGTGTAGCGGTGCAGTAGGGTGGTTTTTCCCGTCATTGCTGTCACTTGTGCTTTACCAAATTTGACCAAGCGTGCTTGGGGTGCTTGGTGCTCGCGTACAATCTCTCTTATTTTTCACGAAAGGCAACAAGCTAAAACCGAGCAGAGACGAAACTAAGGAACGGGCGCTGGCATTGGGGGCAGTCGTGCTCGTGCTCCCTCAAAGCCGCCGCGCAGCCCTCGCACGCCACGGCGCAGCCTCCGTCCGGGTGAAGCAGGACGGCGGAGCGCGGGCTCTCCATGCACACGACGCACAGCGTCGCATCCTCAAAGGCGACGGTCAGCGAGCTCTTCTGCTTGGACAGCTGGAGAATCTTTTTCTCAAGAATGTGATCAGAGAATCCGTG
>Ga0308009_10000938_pt1 | contig 18669 bp, 15 predicted proteins | sample Neamet127_FD_203134 | JGI IMG/M metagenome (GOLD analysis project Ga0308009, IMG submission 203134) | Marine microbial communities from water near the shore, Antarctic Ocean - #127 | ecosystem: Environmental > Aquatic > Marine > Unclassified | place: Southern Ocean | collected 2014-07-24
ATGTTATTGTAGGACATTCTGAGCGAAGAGCTTTTAATGCTGAAACAAATTCTCTATTAGCTGAAAAAGTAGATGCTGCTTTGTCTCAAAACCTAAAAGTTATTTACTGTTTTGGCGAAACGCTTGAGGAACGTAAATCGAATGTTCATTTCGATTTAGTACGTACACAAATTACAGAAGGTATTTTCCATTTACCTGCTGAGCAAATGACTAAGGTTGTTTTGGCTTACGAGCCAGTTTGGGCTATAGGAACTGGAGAAACTGCTAGTAGTGAACAGGCACAAGAAATGCATGCTCATATTCGTCAAGTTATTACTAGTAAATACGGAAGTGAAGTCGCACAAAACACCTCTATTCTTTATGGCGGTTCTTGTAAGCCTTCTAATGCTGCGGACTTATTTTCTCAAACAGATGTAGACGGTGGTTTAATTGGTGGCGCATCTTTAAAAGCCACAGACTTTGTATCAATTATTAAGGCTTAAGAGATGAATTATATAGAAGTTAACTTTACGATTACTGCAAACGAATCTGCAGAAATTAATGCCCAAATGGCTAGAGAAATTTTAGTGGCCGAATTAGGAGCATTAAATTTTGAAAGCTTTGTACATACAGATACTGGATTGCAAGCTTATGTGCAAGAAGCCGATTTTGTAGAAGAAGAAGTTAAAGATTTATACATCCTTCATAATCCTGACTTTACGATTAGTATGGATGTTGTTACCATTGAACAACAAAACTGGAATGCTGAATGGGAAAAGAATTTCGAACCTATTGAAGTTGACGGTAAGTGTATAGTTAGAGCACCTTTTCACGATAAAATAGAAGTAGATTTTGATATTGTTATAGAACCAAAAATGTCTTTTGGTACTGGGCACCACGAAACAACGCATCAAATGATTGCGCAGTTGTTAAATATTGATGTTTCTGGAAAACGTGTTTTAGACATGGGCTGTGGTACTGGAATTCTAGCCATTTTGGCTTGTATGAAAGGTGCCAATTCTATTACGGGTATCGATATTGACGAATGGGCTTATGAAAATACGCTAGAAAATGTTCGCAAAAATAAATGCTCCCAAATAATTGTTAAGCAAGGAGGAGCAGAACTCTTAAACAATTGCTCTTACGATGTAATTCTTGCCAACATAAATAGAAATATTCTATTAAATGACATGGAAGCATATACCAATACAATGCGTAGAGGTTCTCAAATTGCTTTTAGTGGATTCTACACTTCCGATATTTCTCATATTGACACTAAGGCTCGTACACTAGGATTACGTCTTTTAAGACAAAGTGAAAAAAACAATTGGGCTGCTCTTGTTTACCAAATGGGTTAGTAAGTTTCCTTTCCTTTTTTATTTCCTTCCCGGCCTCTTTTATTTTAGTGAAATAAGCGTATAAAATGAGCGTTTCAAAATGTAGTTTGATCTTACAAATTAAGGGCTAGTTAGTTTCATTTTCTTTTTTTATTTCCTTCCCGGCCTCTTTTCTTTTAGTGAAAGAAGTGTATAAAATGAGCGTTTCAAAATGTAGTTTGATCATACAAATTAAGTGCTATAGTTAGTTTCATTTCCTTTTTTATTTACTTCTCGACCTCTTTTCTTTTAGTGAAAGAAGCGTATAAAATGAGCGTTGTAAAATGTTATTTGAGCTTGCCGACCAAAGGAAGGCTAGCGAGTTCATTTTATTAACCATTTTAAAGTTTCTGTAACGTTAAGAAAGAAATACAGTCATGATTTTTCGTTCTTTTCATCAAGGAAAAGGACTACAAATCCTATGTTTTAAAATATAATAGTCACTGTGTCAAATCATCTTTTATAGAATGGTTTTCCAATAACCTTCTATCTATACCCTAATTACATCACACAAAATAACACCTAATAATCAGGTGGTTATAAAATAATTTTAAAATAATTCATTTTTTTGTTAACCTTTTGATTTCTGAAGACATAGAGGTATGTAAGTTTGAAGTTATTTTTAAGCTCCAATATTCTAATAATTCTATGTTGACTTGTTTTCGAACCCTGAGACATAGTTTTCGATGGTTGAGAAAATAGGATTCAATTATTCTAATTAGTTTAGTTTAAAATTTACTTTATATAATAACACAATAAAAAAAATGGATACTTATATTTTTAAAGAAGGTCGAAATGATTACCACCGTGTAAACATATCTGACATACTATATATTAAAGCAGAAAAAGGAAGAACTATAATTGTGTGTTCTGCATTGGAAATTAAATCCCCTTTACACTTTAAAGAAGTATTAGACATAATGGGGGAGAGTATTTTTCAATGCCACCGATCTTATGCGATTAACTTAGACAAAATAACCAAATTTAATACTGATTCTATTTACCTCTCCAAGCACATTATTAACCTGGGGACAAAGTATAAAAATGAGCTTTTCGATAAAATGCTCATTAACCAAAATTCTGTTACCAGTATTTAAATGTTTTACAACTAGATTACTTACAAATCTATTTGCTTCAAGCTTTCAACTCTGTTTCGTACTAAAAATTCATCTATAGTTTCGAAGTGCTCAATTACTCTTTGGTCTTTAAATTCGAATACTTTTTGCGATAAGCCTTGTAAGAAATCTCTATCGTGAGAAACAAGAATCAAGGTTCCATCAAAATTGAGTAAGGCTTGTTTTAGTACGTCTTTAGATTTTAAATCTAGGTGGTTTGTAGGCTCATCTAATATTAGAACGTTAACCGGTTCTAAGAGTAGTTTTACCATAGCTAAACGTGTTTTTTCTCCACCAGATAGAATGCTAACCTTTTTGTCGATATCATCACCAGAGAACATAAATCCACCTAAAATGGATTTAATATGCGAACGTATATCTCCTTTAGCTATATTGTCTACTGTTTGAAAAACGGTTAAGTCAGTATCTAGTAATGATGCTTGGTTTTGTGCAAAATATCCAACCTTCGCATTGTGTCCTAAGCCACATTCACCTTCAAAGTCAGTTTCGCCCATTATGGCTTTTATCATGGTAGATTTCCCTTCACCATTACGCCCTACAAAAGATACTTTTTCGCCACGTGCTATTGAGAAACTTGTACTTTTAAATACGGTATGATCTCCATAGCTTTTACTCATGTCTGTTGCTGCTACAGGATAATCACCAGATCTTTGTGCAGGAGGGAAGCTCAAATTTAAAGAAGAGTTATCTACTTCATCTATTTGAATGATCTCTAACTTTTCGAGCATTTTTTCTCTCGAATTAACCTGATTGGTTTTAGAATAGGTCCCTCTAAAGCGTTCAATAAAAGTATTGTTGTCTGCTATAAATCGCTGCTGCTCCTTATATGCTTTAACTTGCTGCTCTCTACGTTCTTCTCTAAGTTGTATATAATGAGAGTAGTTTGCTTTGTAATCGTAAATACGACCCATAGTAAGCTCTATGGTACGGTTGGTAATATTATCGATAAAGGTTTTATCGTGAGAAATTACAATTACTGCTCTTGCTTTATTGAGTAAGAAATCTTCTAACCAAATAACAGATTCTATATCAATATGGTTAGTTGGCTCATCTAGTAGTACCAAGTCTGGTTTTTGCAATAGAATTTTAGCCAATTCAATTCGCATTCGCCATCCACCACTAAATTCACTTGTTTGTCTGTGTAGGTCGGCTCTTTTAAATCCTAAACCCATTAAAGATTTCTCTACCTCAGCATCGTAGTTTACATCTTCAATAGAATAGTATTTTTCGCCTAATTCCGAAACACGCTCTATAATAGTCATGTATTCGGCAGATTCATAGTCTGTTCTGGTTTCAAGCTCTTTATTGAGCTTTTCCATTTCAGATTTCATCTCAAATATACCAGCAAAAGCCTTTGAGGCTTCTTCGAATACGGTACAATTGTCTTGGGTAAGTAAATGCTGTGGTAAGTATGCTATTTTAGCATCTTCGGGACATTGAACAGATCCACGGTTGGCTTTTTGAACTCCAGCAATAATTTTCATTAAGGTAGATTTTCCAGCGCCGTTCTTTCCCATTAATGCGATTTTATCGTTCTCATTAATTGCAAAAGAAATCTCACTAAAAAGTGTATCCCCACTAAATTCTACTGCTAAGCCGTTAACTGATATCATAATGTCCTTTTTTGAAGCGGCAAAGATACAAATTGTTAATGGTGAAAAGCGATAAGTCACTATTCATCATTAACAATTATCAGTTATTCTCTTTTATTCTTAAAATGTGGCTTTCCTTTTCCTTTAGGATTGAAACGTTTTTTATTGCCGTTCGATTTTGGTTTAGCACGTTTTTTCTCTGGTTCATAAAGTGGTGCTTCTCCTAAGTTTTCTGGCAAAGTAATTTTATCAACTACCTTATCCATTAAGGCTTCAATATTAAAGAACAGTATTTGATCTCTATCATTAATTAAAGTAATGGCATGTCCATCAGCTTCATTTCTACCAGTTCTACCAATCCTGTGAATATAGTCTTCTGCATCAGAAGGGATATCGTAGTTTATAACCAGTGAAATACCTTTAATATCAATTCCTCTAGAAACGATATCTGTAGCAACCAAAGTTTTAAATTTCTTTGCTTTAAACTGTTGCATCACATCTTCACGTTCCTTCTGTTCTAGGTCAGAAGACATCGCTTTCGATGGAATTCCATGACTATTAAGTTCTCGCTGAATAAGAGAAATATTCTTTTTAGTAGATGAAAAGACAATTACAGACTCAAAGTCCATACTCTTAAGAATATGAGCTACTAAAGGAGCTTTTTGTTTGTCGTATGCTAAATATGCTTCCTGACGAATTGTTTCTGCTGGTTTAGAAATAGCAACATTTACTCTAGCAGGATTTATAAGTATACTTTGTGCTAGTTTAACAATCTTTGGAGGCATAGTAGCCGAGAACAAGAGTGTTTGTCTGGTAGTAGGAAGTTTATCCACAATACGCATAATATCGTGGTTAAAGCCCATGTCTAACATTCTATCAGCCTCATCGAGTATTAAATACTCAACACCCGATAAATCTAAATTAGAAATCGATAGAAAGGATAATAATCTACCAGGGGTAGCAATAATAACTTCTGTTCCTTTTTTAAGAGATTCCGACTGCGTAGTCCAGCTTTTTCCATCGCCTCCACCATAAACAGCTTGAGAACTAACAGCAGCGAAATAAGAGAAACCATCGAACTGTTGGTCTATCTGCTGAGCTAATTCTCTCGTTGGAGCTATAATAATAGCTCTAATCTTCGTCTTCTTTACTTTGTGGAGCTCATTTAATATAGGTAATAAGAAGGCGGCAGTTTTACCCGTTCCAGTTTGTGCACAGGCAATAATATCTTGCCCTTTCATAATTACTGGAATCGCTAACTCCTGAACAGGAGTAGGCTTTTCGAAATACATTGCATCTAATCCTTCTTGAATATCTGGGTGGAAATTAAGCTCCTTAAAAGTCATATTTGTGTTTTTGTTTCTAAATATTTAGCGAAACGATTCTTACCGTTAGGCCACTAAATTTAGTTCGTCCAAATTAACAAAAACTTAGCGATTATTAGTGGCTCTATAAAACAATATATGCTTGTCCGCAATATTACAGGATATTGTAATAATTATCTATTTTAAAGATTGTTACTCATAGCAAATTATGTCAAATTAGTCTTTATGTCAAAAGGTCATTATTGACTAGATTTTAAAATAGTTTTGATTTTTGAATTATAAGTTTTGAGTTTAAAAAATAAGTCAAAATAGTCTTTATCTCAAAATGTGGTTTTAAAAAGTGTATTCCCTATTCCCTATTCCCATTTTTTCATTTCCGACCTCTTTTCTTTTAGTGAAAGAAGCGTATAAAATGAGCGTAGCAAAATGCTGTTTGAACTTGCCTGACAGTAGTAAGGCTAGTGAGTTCATTTAGGTAGCCATTTTAAAGTTTCTGTAACGTTAAAAAAGAAACTAAGTCATGATTTTTCGTTCTTTTCATCAAGGAAAAGGACTACCACAAATATCTTTTGTCCTGTAATGGATAACCATAAAACTGTATAAAGCCTATTAATTTTAAATACGAGTCCGTTTTTTTGAACACAAAAAAAGGGCTTCTCGATTATCAAGAAGCCCTTTTTGTATTTTAAATTACTACTTAGTAATTGTATAGCATATTTAGTTTTTCTGTAAATCTTTTGTTTGCTAAAAAGTCATCTTCTAATGCTCCAGCAAATGGTACTGGCGTGTCTATACTACCACATCTCATAATGGGTGCATCGAGAGATTCAAAGCATTCTTCTGATATTATTGCAGATAACTCTCCACCAATACCACCATAAATAGTGTCTTCGTGCAGAATTATTACTTTACCAGTTTTTCTAACCGAATTTAAAATAGCTTCTTTATCTAAAGGTAATAATGTTCTTAGGTCTATAAGATCAGCGTTTATTACTGGATTTTCATCCAAAGCTTTTAGTGCCCAATGAACGCCCATTCCGTACGATACAATTGTAAGATCTGTACCTTCTTTAAGTAAACTCGCTTTTCCTAATGGAAGCGTAAAATAATCTTCCGGTACTTCTTGGTACAAACTTCTATAAAGAGCTTTGTGTTCAAAGAACATAACTGGATTAGGGTCTTCTATTGAAGCAGCCAATAATCCTTTTGCATCACTAGGGAAAGCAGGGTAAACAACCTTTAATCCAGGAGTATGCGTAAACCAAGCTTCGTTTGTTTGTGAGTGAAACGGTCCAGCACCAACTCCAGCACCACAAGGCATCCGCACAACTACATCAGCGTTTTCGCCCCAACGGTAGTGTGTCTTAGCAAGGTTGTTAATAATTGGATTGAAACCTGAAGTTACGAAATCGCTAAACTGCATTTCGACAATAGCTTTGTATCCTGAGATTGATAAACCTAAAGCTGTACTTATAATAGAAGATTCACAAATTGGTGTGTTTCTAATTCTATCTTTTCCAAACTGCTCTAGAAATCCGTCTGTAATTTTAAAAACACCTCCATATTCAGCAATATCTTGCCCCATTATTACAGAGTTGTCAAATCGCTCCATAGATTGACGCAATCCTTGAGAGATTGCATCTACCAAGCGTATGTTTTGTGTGGTAGAAGTAGCCGGTTTTTGTTCTGTAAAATCAAAAGGAGCGTACACATCTCCTAATTCTCTTTGAGTATTAGCGGTTACTTTTTCTTCAGCATCTGCAATTGCTAATGCTTCTTCAATTTCGCTTTTTATTTCTTTAGCATATTGTTCTATAAATTCTGTATCAAGAATCCCTTCAGCTAATAAAAAGTTTTGAAAGTTAGAAACCGGGTCTTTTTCTGCCCACTCGTCCATTAGTTCTTGTGGAACATATTTAGTTCCAGATGCTTCTTCGTGTCCACGCATTCTAAAGGTGAAGCACTCTAAAAGTACTGGTTTAGGATTCTTTTTAATCTCTTCTGCTAGCTTGGTAATTGTAGAGTGTACCTCAAGGATATTGTTCCCATCTATTCGGTAAGCATCCATTCCATAGCCCACACCTTTGTCTGCGATACGTTCGCAACGAAATTGTTCGTTTGTTGGAGTAGACAAGCCATAACCATTATTTTCTACTACAAAAATTACGGGTAAATCCCATACTGCTGCAACGTTTAGAGCTTCATGAAAATCACCTTCACTTGTACCACCATCACCAGAAAAAACAGCACATACTTTTTTGTTGTCTTTTAGTTTGTTGGCTAGTGCAATTCCATCTGCTAAGGCCAACTGTGGTCCTAGGTGAGAAATCATACCTATAATGTTATGTTCTTTTGTACCAAAGTGAAAAGAGCGATCTCTTCCTTTTGTAAAGCCATTTGCCTTTCCTTGAAATTGAGAGAATAAACGACTTAATGGAATGTTTCTACCTGTAAACACACCTAAATTACGGTGCATCGGTAATATATATTCATCCTGATCTAGTGCATTTGTTAGCCCTACAGAAATAGCTTCTTGGCCTATACCACCAAACCATTTAGAAATTCGTCCCTGACGTAGTAAAATAAGCATCTTTTCTTCTATGAGCCTTGGTTTAACAAGGGCTTTATAGAGATCTTTAAGCTGTATATCTGAAAAACCTTTACGGTTGTATTTAATTTTCATCTGAATTCGATAATTTGAGACAGCCAAAATATCGAATAAATACGTATTTTGGCATTATCGTAGTAATATTTTATGCAATAAATAATATTTAGTACGTAACAATATGAAAAACCACTTAAAGCATCTGCTTTTTTTAGTCCAATCTCTTCTTTTAGCTCTGTTTTTTTATGGGCTTAGTAGACTGATTTTCTTATACTTTACCTTCGATCAGTTTCCTCATATATTTGAAGATGGTGTTCTTGGAGCATTACTGCAAGGCATTAGATTTGACCTTTCATCTATCGCTTATTTGAATATTATCTTCATCCTTTTATTGGTTATGCCAACCAAAAAAAGAAGCTTAGATGCTTATCAGAATACATTAAAAGGTTTGTTTGTGTTTTTTAATGGATTAGCTTTAAGTTTAAATCTTGCAGATATCGTTAATGTACAGTTTACTGGTAAAAGAATGACTGCAGATATAGTGTCGTTTATTTTTCTAGGTGATGATGCAACAAATTTAGCAGGAGATTTTATGAAAGACTACTGGGTTTTATTTCTCCTGTTCTTTATTTTAATTTTTGCGCTTAATAAATCGTTTTCATTTATTCAGAAGAGACAGTTTTTCCTACACCGATCTAAGATTACATGGCAATCGTACATCGTCTCTTTGTTTTGTTTATTACTTACTATTGTAGCTATGCGTGGTGGAGCACAACTTAGACCCATTAAAAATATTCATGCAAGTTATTATGCCCAAGGAAAGTATGTTCCTTTAATTCTGAATACTCCTTTTAGTATTTTAAGTACTCTCTCAGAAAAAGGAGTACAAGAGAAGAAGTATTTCTCTACCGAATTAGCCAACTCTTATTTTAATGCTGAAAAATCCTTTCATAGCGATTCTAGTCTTTCTAAAAATATAGTTCTTATTGTTTTGGAGAGTTTTGCAAGAGAATATATTGGTGGTTACAACAGCTTTGAAGGATACACTCCATTTTTAGATAGTTTAATGCTAAAAAGTACTGTTTGTACAAATGCTTATGCAAATGGTAAAAAATCTATCGAAGGTATACCTGCAGTACTTTCGGGTATTCCAGCACTAACAGAAAAACCCTTTATACTTTCTCAATACGGAGCACAAAAAGGAAATAGTATTGCTTCGGTACTTAATAAGTATGGGTATAATACTTCCTTTTATCATGGTGGACACCCTGGAACAATGGGCTTTGATGCTTATGCAGAAATCGCGGACTTTAATTCTTATGTAGATCTTAGCGACTACCCAACTACACAAAGAGACTACGATGGGAAGTGGGGTATAGCAGATGAACCCTTTTTACAATTTTATAAATCAGACTTAGATTCGAAAATTGAACCTTTCTTTTCCTCCGTTTTTACTTTGAGTTCTCATCATCCATTTACTATACCTAAAGAGCATATAGGTAAATTCCCAAAAGGAGATATTCCAATGCACGAATGTGTCGCTTATTCAGATTATGCTTTAAAACGGTTTTTTGATGAAGCTAAAAAGAGCTCTTGGTACGACAATACTATTTTTATTATCACAGCAGATCATACTTTTAAATCCACTCATAAAGAGTATCAAAACTCTAATGGTTTGTATGCAATTCCATTAATAATACACGAACCTTTAGTAAATGAACATTCTATAATAACCAAAACTTGTCAGCAGGCAGATATACTTCCTACGGTGGTAGATTATTTACAGCTAGATACTACACTTGTATGTTTTGGGAATTCAGTTTTAGATTCTTCTGGATTTGCGGTTAACTATCTAAACAATATTTATCAGTTTTTTGAAGCGGGTTATTTATTACAGTTTAATGGAGAAGAGAGTTTGGCTCTGTATAATACTATTGAGGATTCGCTATTAAAAGTTAATGTTTTAAGTACTGAACAAGATTTGGCTTTAAAAATGGAGAGTCAACTTAAGGCAGTAATTCAAACGTATAATTACAGGATGTTACACAATCAATTGAAATTAAATGAATAAGAAAAGTTTACATTTTATTATAAATCCTATTTCCGGTACTGGAAAACAAAATAATATTGAGGAAAAAATAGCTCAAGAAATAGACGCTACCATATTTGATTCTTACGTTCATTTTACAAAAAACAAAGAACACGCTACATCTATATCAAAAGACTTAGTTGAAAAAAATGCATCTGTAATAGTTGCTGTTGGTGGTGATGGTACTGTAAATGAAGTCGCAAAATCGCTCGTTAATTCATCCTCAATTTTAGGGATTATCCCTACAGGTTCTGGTAATGGCTTAGCTCGTCACTTGAGTATACCTCAGAATGTATCCAAAGCACTGCGTTTATTAAACACTTTAAATACTAAGGATATAGATTCCTGTACTGCTAATAATGAGTTTTTTATGAATGTTTCGGGTGTTGGATACGATGCACATATATCACATTGTTTTGCTAAAGAGCGTAAACGTGGAATGAAAACTTATGTTAAGTTGATTCTTTCTGAATGGTGGACTTATTCGGTGCAGCATTATAAAATTAGTATAAATAATACGGAGGTTTTTAGTGGTGATGCTGTACAGGTAAGTTTTGCTAATGGTACTCAGTTTGGGAATAATGTAATTGTTTCTCCACAATCTATAGACAACGATGGATTAATAGAGTTGTGTATTCTTAAACCATTTAATTTCTATGAAATCCCACAGCTTCTTTTAGCGCTTGCTACAAGGAGATTTCATCTCCATAAAAGAATGCAGATTATTAAATGTTCTGCAGCTTCAATAATTACAAAACACGCTAAAACTCATTTAGATGGAGAGCCAAAGGATTTAAGTGATAAAATTGATTTAATGGTTAAGCCAAAGAGTATAAAAGTTATTTCGAATCAGTTGGTTTAGTGAGTAATTAGACAATTGATTTTCTATATTTGAATTCTTACATTTATTCTGAATAGATTCAGCGAATTATAATTCGCCTTTTCAGTTTAGTAATTAATGATTGTTCATCCAAATTTTCATTTAGCACTATGAGTATTATTAAAAACATACCGAGTATTGACCTTGCCGATTTCACTTCTGGTAATCCGATTACAAAAGAAAATTTTGTCAAAAATTTAGGGAAAGCCTTCGAAGAAATAGGGTTTGTGGCTATAAAAAATCATGGATTAAGCAATTTACTTTGTAAAAATTTATATTCTCAAGTCCAACACTTTTTTGAATTGCCTATTGAACAGAAAAAGAAATATGAAATTAATGGCTTAGGCGGTCAAAGGGGATATGTTTCTTTTGGTAAAGAACATGCCAAAAATAGAAATGAGGGGGATTTGAAGGAGTTTTGGCATTTTGGTCAAACAGTTTTAGACAACGACCCTATTAAGTCTCAGTATCCAGACAATGTAGAAGTTGCAGAATTAGAAAGCTTTAATTCTGTTGGAGTAGAGGTGTATCAGAAATTAGAGCTTGCGGGTACAGAAATGTTACGAGCAATTGCACTCTATTTAATTTTAGATGAAAATTACTTTGATGCTAAAATTCACAATGGTAATAGTATTCTTAGACCTATTCATTATCCACCGATTACAAGTGAGCCAAAAAATGCAGTTAGAGCTGCAGAGCACGAAGACATAAATTTAATAACCCTTTTAATGGGTGCTTCGGCAGACGGTTTACAAGTACTTAATAAAAATGGAGATTGGATTTCTGTTACCGCTTTACCCGATCAAATAGTGGTTAATGTTGGCGATATGTTACAACGATTAACCAATAACAAGCTTAAATCTACAACCCATAGAGTGGTAAATCCACCCAAAGAAAAATGGGGAACTTCTCGTTTTTCTATTCCATATTTCTTACATCCACGTGCCGAAGTTTCGTTAGATTGTTTAGATTCTTGTGTGTCTGAATCAAACCCTAAACACTACGAAGAAATAACTGCTGGTGCCTATTTAGATCAACGAATAAGAGAGCTAGGTTTGAAGTAAATACAAGCCCTTTTTCAACTTTATACAACAGCAAATTATCATGGCTTCAATAACTTGAATTTTCAAGCTTATTGGAGCCATTATCAATTACAATAATTGCTATATAATTCGAACTTAGTTTTATATCTTTGTGCGAAATTTGGACACATGAAAGACCTATTACATAAGTACGAAAATAAAGAAGCTGAAATTGTTTTTGAGTGGAACGATAGTGAAACTGAGGCTCAGGGATGGGTTGTTATAAATTCTTTGCGTGGTGGTGCTGCCGGTGGTGGTACTCGTATGCGTGTAGGTTTAGATAAGCACGAGGTTCTTTCTTTAGCAAAAACAATGGAAGTTAAGTTTACCGTTTCTGGACCTGCTATTGGTGGGGCTAAATCGGGGATTAATTTTGATCCTAGTGACCCTCGTAAAGAAGGAGTTCTTAAACGTTGGTACAAAGCAGTTAGTCCTTTACTTAAAAATTACTACGGTACTGGTGGCGATTTAAATGTGGATGAAATTCACGAAGTAATCCCTATGACGAGAGAATTAGGTGTTTTACATCCTCAAGAAGGTGTTTTTAACGGACACTTTAATCCTACAGCAGATGAAAAAGATTTAGTTATAAAACAATTACAAGAAGGTGTTTTATTACCTGTTGTAAATGGAAATCTTACACCTGATACTTCTGGGAAATATACTGTTGCAGATATGATTACTGGCTACGGAGTTTCTGAAGCAGTTAATCATTACTACAATACTTATGGTGGTTCTATTAAAGGAAAACGTGTAATTATTCAAGGTTGGGGTAATGTAGGAGCTGCAGCTGCTTATTACCAAGCTCAACTAGGCGCTAAAGTTGTTGGTATTATCGACAGAGTTGGTGGTTTACTTAATCCTGATGGATTTTCTTTTGAGGAAATAAAAGAATTATTTCTAAAGAAAGATGGTAACTTCTTGAATGCTGAGAACATGCTTTCTTTTGATGAAATAAATGAGAAAATATGGTCTGTTGGTGCAGAAGTCTTTATTCCTGCTGCTGCCTCAAGATTAATTACGAAAGCTCAAGTAGATATAATGAAAGCCAAAGGCTTAGAGGTTATTTCTTGTGGTGCCAATGTCCCATTTGCCGATCAAGCTATATTCTTTGGTCCTGTGGGAGAATACACCGATAGTGTACTTTCTGTAATACCTGACTTTATTGCTAATTGTGGTATGGCTCGTGTATTTGCTTATTTAATGCAAGCCAATACAGAAATGACCGATAAGGCTATTTTCGAAGATACCTCTAAGATAATTGGAAATGCAATTGTTAAAGCACATGCTGCAAACAATTCTAAAACTCAGATTGCTAAAACAGCTTTCGAAATTGCTTTAAAAGAATTAATTTAATCTCTCCTAGTAGAAATTCTCAAAACCTAAATTATGTTTATTACTTTAATGATTGTTGTTTTTGTGCTCGGGTATGCAGCCATTGCATTCGAACATCCTATAAAAATTGATAAAGCTGCTTCGGCACTTATAACAGGTGTATTAGTGTGGACACTTTTCGTGTTTACTGGTGCTGACACACACTTTATAGAAGAAGAGTTATTACATCACCTTAGTGAAATATCTAGTATTTTATTCTTCCTTTTAGGAGCAATGACTATTGTTGAATTGGTTGATGCACACGAGGGTTTTGCTATTATTACCGATAAAATTACCACTACTAAAAAAGTGAGATTATTGTGGATTATTAGTGTTTTAACATTTTTCTTCTCTGCCGCTTTAGACAATTTAACAACCTCTATTGTAATGATTTCTCTTTTGAGAAAATTAATTGACGATAAACACGACCGTTGGTTCTTTGCTGGTATTGTTGTAGTTGCTGCCAACGCTGGTGGTGCTTGGTCTCCTATTGGAGATGTTACTACGACCATGTTGTGGATTGGTGGACAGTTGAGTACAATGACTATTATTACAAGCTTGTTTATCCCAAGTTTAGTTGCTATGCTAGTGCCTCTTATAATATTAACATTCACTATGAAAGGAAATATTACTAGACCTAAACGTATGGATGGGATTGAGCACTATACTAATCCAACGACCAAATTCGAAAGAAACTTAATTTTCTTCTTAGGAGTTGCTGGTTTATTATTCGTTCCTATATTTAAAACGGTTACGCATTTACCTCCTTTTATGGGTATGATGTTGAGCTTAGGAGTATTATGGGCGGTAACGGAAATCATTCACAGTAGTAAAAATTCTGAAGATAAATCTCAACTTTCTGTTATTGGAGTACTTAGGAAAGTAGATACAGCGAGTGTGTTATTTTTCTTAGGTATATTATTAGCAGTTGCCGGATTACAATCTGCTGGACAATTAGTACTAATGGCTGGAAGTTTAAATGACTTATTTGCTGGTAATGTATATGCTATTAATATCGTTATTGGTTTGTTCTCTGCTATTGTAGATAATGTTCCTCTTGTAGCAGGTTCTATGGGTATGTATGAAATTGCTGAAACTGGTGATTTCGCTAAAGATGGTGTCTTCTGGCAGTTCTTAGCATTCTGTGCTGGTACTGGTGGTTCTGCTTTAATCATTGGTTCTGCTGCAGGTGTAGCAGTAATGGGATTAGAGAAGATAGATTTCGTCTGGTATCTAAAAAAGATTTCTATCTTAGCTCTTATAGGTTACTTTGCAGGTGCAGGAACTTATATATTGATACAATCTCTTTAATTTATTTACGTTCTCTACAGAATAATTAACTCTCTTATGAATACTATTTTGTTTCAAATTCCTCTTGCAGTAGATTCTTTAGGTCTCGACTTGCTTGCTAATACAGAGCCTTCAGAAAAAACGCTTTCTATCATTGAGCTTATTACCAGCGGTGGTTTAGGTGGTCAGATAATAATGACGACTCTAGGAGTCTTATCTATTCTAACTGTTTATCTTTTTGTAGAGCGTTTTCAAATGCTTAAAAAAGCAATGAAAGAGGATCCTCACTTTATGAATAAAGTGACCGATTACCTTTCGGATAATAAAGTTGATTCTGTTCTTACACTTTGTGAACGATCTGCTTCTCCAGTAGCAAGTTTAATTGCTAAAGGGACTCTATCTAAAAGCGGAAGCTCAAAAGATATTCAAGAGGCTATGGAGCGTCAAGGGAATTTGGAGGTTTATAAATTAGAACACAATTTAGCTTCTTTAGCCACTATTGCTGGTGCAGCTCCAATGATTGGTTTTTTAGGTACCGTAATAGGAATGATTTTAGCCTTTCATGAAATGGCTAGTGCTGGTGGACAAATAGATGTTGAAATGCTTTCTAAAGGTATCTATACTGCTATGACGACTACTGTAGCCGGTTTAATAGTTGGTATTGTAGCCTTTTTAGCCTACAATAATCTAGTTGTTAAAGTTACGCGTGCTACTTTTAAAATGGAAGAAGCTACCGCAGATTTTATAGAAATTATCGCCAAATCTAAATAAGTATGGCTTTAAAATCTAGAAATAAAGTTAGTGCAGTATTCAGTATGTCTTCGATGACTGATATTGTTTTTTTATTGTTGATTTTCTTTATGCTAACCTCTACTTTAGTTACTACTAATGCATTGGATTTAGTATTGCCCAACAGTACCGCTCAAACCGTTAAAAAACAAAGAGTATCTGTTTCTATAAACGAAAACTTAGAGTATTATATTGATAAGGAGCTCGTTGAGCTGAAGTACATTGAGTCTGCTTTAATAGATAGACTTACAGGTCAAGATGAAAAAGTAGTTGTTTTAAGAGTTGATAAATCTGTTGCAATTGAACATGCTGTAGCGGTTATGGATATTGCTTACAGAAATAAGTTTAAAATTGTATTGGCTACCCAACAAAAGAAATGAGTTTTTTAAAAGATAAATACAAAAGAAGAGCAGCTCTGGGAACTTTCCTGGTACATGTTCTTTTGGTATTTGTTTTTTATTCATTTGGCTTAAAATACATGGATCCTAAAGTGGAAGAAGGAATCGCCATTGAATTTGGTTATGTTGAGAGTGGGATGGGAGATGAAATAAACCAGTCTGAAGAAGTAGTTACCGAAGTTTTAGAACAAGTGGAAACTGTTGAAGAGTCCACTCCCGAAGAACTTACAGAAATTTCGGATGAGGTTTTAACGCAGGAACTTGAAGAGGCACCTTCTATTGTCCAAGAAAAAGAATCTGTTGTTGCTCAAGAGAAAACACCCGAAGTCAAAGAAGAAGAAGAAGTAAAGCCTAAAGCTAGCGACGAGTTACAACAAGCACTCTCAAGCTTATTTCAAAGTCCTGAGTCTACACAAGCTGGAACAACTGATACGCTGGGTGCTCAAGGTGCGCTTAATGGCTCCATAGAAGGAGCAGAAGAAGCCATAGGTGGCGAAGGAAACTCTTCTGATGGTTATGACTTAGGCGACAGGAAAGCTATTCGTAAACCCAAGCCAGATTATTCTTGTAAAGAAACTGGGCTCGTAGTTATTAGAGTTTGGGTTAATGGCGACGGACAGACCTACAAAGCAGAATTAGATTTAAAAAACACTACCGATACTTCTCCTTGTTTAGTAAGAGAAGCCAAAGCAGCTGCACTTAGTACTACTTGGCTTGCCGATGCGAATGCGGAACCCATACAAATAGGAAGTATTACTTACAATTTCAGAAAACAATAGATTGCTTTTCTAATTCATTCTCTGTAAGAACCTTCATATGACCTATAAAGAAACCGTAGATTGGTTGTTTCAGCAATTAGCTTCATTTCAGCGAGTTGGACAGTCTGCGTATAAAGAAGATCTGGGAAACATTACAGCTTTATGTTCTAAACTCAATGATCCTCAAAATAAATTCAAATCCATACATATTGCGGGTACGAATGGCAAAGGATCTATTTGTCATTTACTAGGCTCTATTCTACAAGAACAAGGGTATAATGTAGGGTTATACACTTCTCCTCATCTTAAAGATTTTAGAGAGCGAATTAAGCTTAATGGAGAGATGATTCCCGAAGCTGATGTAGTTCAATTTGTAGATTCTCATAAGAGTGACTTTACTGAAATTGGTATTTCATTTTTTGAAATGACTACGGCACTTGCCTTTGATTATTTTGCAACTAATAAGGTAGATATTGCAATTATTGAAACTGGATTAGGAGGCAGGTTAGATGCCACAAATATTATTGACCCAGAACTCTCTGTAATTACAAATGTTGCACTAGATCATCAAAATATTTTGGGGAATACCCTAACTGAAATTGCAAGAGAAAAAGCTGGAATTATTAAGGCTAACAAACCTATTGTTTTAGGGAATACTACAAAAGAGGTTATAAGTGTAGTTAAAGCATTTGCTACAAATAAAAAGGCACCTTTAAGCTTTGCATCCCCTTCGAGTAATTATACGAGTGCACTTTTGGGTGCCTGTCAGGCAGAAAATACGGCAACTGTTGTAGAGGTAATTAAACAATTACGAATACTTAATTGGCGTATTTCTGAAAAGTCATTAATTAATGGCTTACAAAACAGTATAGTTAATACTGGCCTAAGAGGTCGTTGGGAGCAAATTGGGTTTAATCCTCGTGTAATTTGCGATACCGGACACAATATACATGCAATGCAATCTATTGTAGAGCATCTTAAAAAGGAAACATACAATAAGCTATGGTTTGTTTTGGGAATGGTTGCCGATAAAGATGTTTCCGGTGTTTTGAACTTACTTCCTAAGGATGCAAATTACGTTTTTTGCCAAGCAAACATTCCTAGAGCCCTTTCTGTAGATGAATTATTCGAAAATGCGAAGCAATTTTCACTTCATGGAATAAAAATTAGCAATCCTAAACTAGCCCTTTGTAAGGCGCAAGAGCTTGCTAATGAGAACGATTTGATTTTTGTAGGTGGTAGCACCTTTGTAGTTGCCGAAATTCTTTAAAAAACTCCAAAATATTGGTGTTTTTGTTTGTGCTAGTATAAAAAGGATTTCTATATTTGCACTCGCTGAATGAGACAAGTCAGCGTAGTTCATTTTAAAGATTAGGGCAATTAGCTCAGTTGGTTCAGAGCATCTCGTTTACACCGAGAGGGTCGGGGGTTCGAATCCCTCATTGCCCACACCTAGTCTTATTTTAGTGATCCCATTTATTGGGGCAATTAGCTCAGTTGGTTCAGAGCATCTCGTTTACACCGAGAGGGTCGGGGGTTCGAATCCCTCATTGCCCACACAAAAAAAGCCTTTTCGTTTACTCGAAAAGGCTTTTTTTATTTCAAATTTCCTCACACACAAATTTATTTTAGATTTAAAAAAAAAAGTGGCTTGAATACATTTGTATTCATGCCACTTTTTTAGAGTTTAATTAAGAACTAGTCTTGTTTTTCCGCCAAATGAATTCCATCTTTTTTAATGGTAATCATTTTGTCTTTGTAAAGATTACCAATGGCTTTCTTAAACACCTTTTTACTCATTTCTAACTCATCGTATATCGCTTCTGGAGCAGACTTATCATTCAATGGTAAAAATCCATTAGAATCGTACAATACTTCAATTATTTGTGAGCGTGCGTCAGTTACTTCAGCCATTCCTTGTTTTTTTAGGGTAATATCTATCTTGTTATCTTCTAATCGAATACCTTTTACGTACCCTATTGTTTTTTGTCCTTCT
>Ga0308009_10000939_pt1 | contig 18650 bp, 23 predicted proteins | sample Neamet127_FD_203134 | JGI IMG/M metagenome (GOLD analysis project Ga0308009, IMG submission 203134) | Marine microbial communities from water near the shore, Antarctic Ocean - #127 | ecosystem: Environmental > Aquatic > Marine > Unclassified | place: Southern Ocean | collected 2014-07-24
CGCTGCCGCACAGGACGCCGATCTGGTCATCGTCGAAGGCGTGATGGGCTTGTTCGACGGCAAGCCCAGTGCTGCCGACCTGGCGCAGCGCTTTGGCCTGCCGGTGCTGACGGTGATCGACGCCAGCGCCATGGCCGGCACTTTTGGTGCGCTGGCCTGGGGTCTGCAGTCCTTTCGCGACGGCTTGCGTTTTGCCGGCGTCCTGGCCAACCGCGTGGCATCCGAGGGACATGCGGCCATGCTCGAAGAGAGTCTGCGAGATCCGGCGCAGTGGCAGGGCGCGTTGATGCGCAGCCCGGCCTTCAATTTGCCCGAGCGGCATCTGGGCCTGGTGATGTCCGCAGAGATGGACGACGCCATGGCCCGGCTAGATGCAGCTGCCGATGCGCTCGCCGCAACTACGCTGGGGCAAATGGATGTCGAGGCGCTCCACGCCTGGTCTGTGGACTTTGCCGCGCCGGCCCCTGCGCAGCCCGAAGCGTTGGATTTGCTCAGGGGCCTGACGATTGCCATTGCGCGTGACGCCGCCTTTTGTTTTATCTATGCGGCCAACCTCGATTGCCTGCACGCAATGGGCGCCCGGCTGGTCTTTTTCTCGCCGCTGGCCGATGCGGGGTTGCCCGACTGCGACGCCCTGTGGCTGCCGGGCGGTTACCCCGAGATACATGCCGTGGCGCTGGCGGAAAACGCCGCCATGAAAACCGCCATCACCGCACATGTGGCCGCCGGCAAACCGGTCTGGGCCGAATGCGGCGGCATGATGGCGCTGTTCGACGAGTTGCACAATGCCGACGGCGACCGCTTCGCCATGTGGGGTGTGTTGCCGGGCCGCGTGAGCATGCACAAGCGCCTCGCCGCACTCGGCCCGCAGCAACTGGGTGTGCAGGGCGGCACGCTGCGCGGCCACACCTTCCACTACTCCACCTGCGACACGCCGCTGCTGCCCGTAGCACGCACCGAAGCGGCGCCCGGGCGCAAGCTGCGCGGCGAGGGCGAGGCCTTGTATGTAGCGGGTCCGGACGGTAACGTGAAGGCCAGCTACTTCCACGCCTGGTTCGCCTCCAACCCGGCCGGCGCCGCGCGACTGTTCTTGAAGGACCCGTCATGACCGGCACCACTGACTGGCGCGCACTGGCTTCAGCAGCCGGCACAGCGGCCTATGGCCCGCAACGCATCGTCTGCCTGACCGAGGAGCCGACCGAGTGGCTCTACCTGCTGGGGGAAGAGCGGCGCATTGTCGGCATCTCGGGCTACACCGTGCGGCCACCGCGTGCGCGCGAGGAGAAACCGAAGGTCAGCGCTTTCCTGAGTGCGAAGATCGACAAGATTGTTGACCTTAAACCCGACTGCGTGATCGGCTTTTCTGACTTGCAGGCCGACATCGCTTCGCAGCTCGTCAAAAAAGGCATCCAGGTCACCATCTTCAACCAGCGCAGCGTGGCGGAGATTTTCTCGATGATGTACCAGCTTGCCGCCATGGTGGGGCAGGAGGCGCAGGGCCTTACGCTGATTCGCGGCATGCAGCAGCGACTGCTTGACATTGAAGCAACTGCGGCAACTCTCAAACGCCGGCCGCGGGTGTTTTTTGAAGAGTGGTATGAGCCGCACATCAGCGCGATTGCCTGGGTCTCCGAGCTGATGGGCATTGCCGGGGGCGACGACTGCTTTCCCGAGCTGGCCTCGCAGCCCATGGGCAAGGACCGCATCATTGCCGACGGCAGCGAGATCGTCCGCCGCAACCCCGACATCATTTTTGGCTCCTGGTGCGGCCGGAAATTTCGCCCCGGACATGTTCTGGCGCGTGCTGGCTGGGAAGACGTCAACGCCGTGAAAAACGAACAGCTATTCGAGATCAAGTCGGCAGAAATCCTGCAGCCGGGTCCGGCAGCCTTGACCGATGGCGTCGAACAAATACACCGAATCATCATGGACTGGAACCTGGCCCATGGCTGAACTGACGCGCAGCGAATTCATTTTGGGCGGTCAGCGAAGCGGCAAGTCACGCCGTGCCGAAATGCTGGCGCGCGACTGGTTGCTGCAGTCCCCGGAACACAAGGCGGTGCTGATCGCCACGGCCCAGCCCTGGGACGACGAAATGCGTGAGCGGATCGCCCGGCATCAACAAGACCGCGCTGAGCGCGTGCCCGGCCTGCGCACGGTGGAAGAGCCTCTGCAACTGGCGCAGGCCATCACGCAGCACAGCGCAGCGCAGACGCTGCTGGTCGTCGATTGCCTGACACTGTGGTTGACCAATTTGCTGATGCCGGCTGAAAACTTCAAGCCAAATCGGGCTCCAGCCCTTTCTGCATCTGCGCAAGCAGCTATGCTTTTGATAGCAATCGAAGTTGCGCCGGGGCCACTGGTGCTGGTCGGCAACGAGATCGGACTCGGCGTGATTCCCATGGGCCGCGAGACCCGCGATTTTGTGGATGCGCTGGGCCACCTGAACCAGGAGGTCGCCCAGGCCTGCGAACGCGTGATCTTCATGGCCGCCGGTTTGCCCCTCACCCTCAAGGGCCTGCCATGAGTTTTTCTTCTTACTCCCTCGCCCTCTGGGATAGGGCAGGGGTGAGGGCAACGCTGCCGCTCACCGCGCTATTTTTTCTTGCCGCAAGCGCCGCGCAAGCCCTGCAGATCACCGACGACCGCAACGTGACCGTCACTTTTTCGCATAGCCCGCAGCGCATCATCAGCCTGCTGCCTTCGCTGACCGAAAGCGTTTGCGCCATGGAGCAATGCCACCGGCTGGTGGGCAGGGACCGCTATTCCAACCACCCCGTGCCGGTGCGGCAACTGCCGATTCTGGGTGGCGGGCTGGACCCCAACATTGAAGCCATCGTGGCGCTCAAGCCTGATGTGGTGTTGATGGCCACCTCGTCGCGCGTGGGCACCCGGCTTGAGTCGCTGGGTATCAAGGTCGTGGCGCTGGAGCCCAAAAGCCATGCCGACGTTCGGCGCGTGTTGCACAAGCTGGGCGTCTTATTGGAAGTGCCGGAAGAGCAGGGCGCTGCGCGCTTGTGGCGCGTTATCGATACCAGTGTGTCGGCAGCGGCGCAGTCACTGTCACCGCAGGCCCGCAAGGCGCGCGTGTATTTTGAAGTCAGCCGCGGACCGTATGCCGCAGGCGAGTCATCTTTTATCGGCGAAACCTTGACGCGCCTCGGTGTGCAGAATGTGGTGCCAGCCGCGCTAGGCCCGTTTCCCAAACTCAACCCCGAGTTTGTGGTGCGCGCCAACCCGGACGTGATCATGGTCGGCAACCGCAGCATGCTGGCCATGGCCACCTACCCCGGCTGGGGCAGCATCAAGGCGGTGAAGGAGCAGCGCATCTGCGTGTTCGGCGTTGACGAGTCTGATGTGGTGGTGCGTCCCGGTCCGCGCATGGCTGAGGCCGCGCGCCTGATGGCTGCCTGCCTTGAAAAACATGCAGGCGGGGGCGTCAGGTGAATCATCCCGTGAATGCGCAACACCGCCGGGCCTTGGGGCTGATGGGCGTGCTGCTGCTGGTCAGCACGTTCTTGCTGCTGCTGGGTGTGAGTGTCGGCAGTACCGGGCTTGAGAGCGTGCTGAACATGCAGCGCGATCCGCAGGCCATGCAGATCATCTGGGAGATTCGGCTGCCACGCACGGCGGGCGCCTGGCTGGCCGGGGCCTTGCTGGGCTTGGCCGGCGCGGTGGCACAGGGGCTGTTTCGCAACCCGCTGGCAGACCCCTATTTGTTGGGCAGCGCCTCGGGCGCCGCCTTGGGCGTGGCGCTGGCCATGGCGCTGTTTGGTGTGTCGCCGCTGGCCACACACTGGGTGGCGCGAATCGGCTTGACCGGGGCGGCCTTTGTCGGTGCAGTCGCGGCGGTGCTGTTGACCCTGCTTCTGGCAAAAGGAGTGCAGCACACCTTGCGCCTGCTGCTGGCGGGCGTGATTGTGGGCGTGGTGCTGGGCGCCTTCGGCTCGCTGATTTTGCTGCTCACGCCCGACATCATGCAGGCCATGCAGGCCTTCATGCTGGGCAGCACCGCTTTTGTCGGCTGGGCGGCCTGCGCGGTGATGGCTGTGGTGTTTGCCGTGTGTCTGCTGGCCGCCTGGATGATGAGCCATGTGCTGGACGGCCTGGCGCTGGGTGAAGCCACTGCGCAAAGCCTGGGCTTGAAGCTGCCGCAAATGCGCGCGGCATTGGTGGCGGTGCTGGCGCTGGCCACCGGCACGGCCGTGGCGCAAACCGGGCTGATTGCTTTTGTCGGCCTGGCCGCGCCGCATCTGGTGCGCTCGGTCATCAAGACCACACACGGCCGCCTGATTGTGTTGTCCAGCCTGACCGGCGCGGTGTTGCTGACGGCAGCTGACATTCTGGCCAGAGGCGTGATTGCGCCGCAGGAGCTGCCAGTGGGTGTGCTCACTGCCGTGCTGGGCGGCGGTTACCTGCTGTGGCTGATGCACCGGCACATAGGGCGTGGGGCGGGGCTATGAATGCTATCAATTCAGTAGCTGTCGCCGCCCGCCACATAAGGGCAAACCTCGGAAACATCAAGGTATTGCATGACATCTCCGTGGATTTTCCGGGCGGGCGCTGGACCAGCATCGTCGGCCCCAACGGCGCCGGCAAGTCCACCTTGCTCAAGGTGCTGGCCAATCTGCTCCCGCATGACGGCGAGGTGGTTTTGCTGGGCCAGCCAGCCGCCACCTTGCGCACCCGCGAACGTGCGCAGCAACTGTCCTGGCTGGGCCAGAACGAAAGCTCGGCGGACGACCTGACCGTCTACGATGTGGCCATGCTGGGTCGGCTGCCGCACCAGCCCTGGCTGGCGCCGCCCAGCGCTGCCGACCATGCCGCTGTCAAGCGGGCTTTGCGCGCCACCCATGCCTGGGACTGGCGTGTACGTTCACTGGGTCAGCTCTCGGGCGGCGAGCGCCAGCGTGTGCTGCTGGCGCGGGCGCTGGCTACGGAGGCGCAGGTGCTGCTGATGGACGAGCCACTGGCCAATCTTGACCCGCCGCACCAGACCGATTGGCTACAGATGGTGCGTCTGCTTGTGGCTGAGGGGAAAACCGTGCTCAGCGTGCTGCATGAAATCTCGTTTGCGCTGCATGCCGATGACATGGTGGTCATGGCCGATGGCCGGGTCACGCACCAGGGCGCCTGCAGTGACGCAGCCACCCACCGCGCGCTGGAGCAGGTGTTTGACCGGCGTATTGCGGTGCATGAGCTGGCGGGCCAATGGGTGGCCTTGCCCAATTTCTGACCTGTTGCCCATAATCCCCCACTGGAACCTCTCATGCAGACTGACTCTCATTTGGCAACTACCGACCCGCTTGCAACCGTGGCTGGCAAGGTGTGGTTCGTTGGCGCGGGCCCCGGTGACCCCGAACTGATCACCGTGAAGGGCAGAGCGTTGGTAGAGCGGGCGGGCGCCATTCTGTTTGCCGGGTCGCTTGTCAGTGAGGCCGCCATCCGATGGGCGCCACCTGGGTGCCTGGTGCTAGACAGCAAGGACATGACGCTGGAGCAGATGTCAGCCTGGTTGATAGAGCAAGCCCGACAGCATGAAGTTGTGGTGCGCCTGCAAACCGGTGACCCTGGCCTCTATGGTGCCTTGATCGAACTGGTGCAGCCGCTCGATGCTGCCGGCATACCCGTTGAAGTGATACCAGGGGTGTCGTCCGCCATGGCTTCAGCAGCCGCTGCAGTGGAGAGCCTGACCTTGCCAGAAGTGACACAAACGGTCATTTTCACGCGGGTTGAAGGGCGCACGCCCATGCCGGACGGCGAGTCGCTGGAAGAACTGGCCAAACACCACACCACCCTGTGCATTTTTCTCAGTATCACCTTGCTGGGCCGTGTTACCACGGCGTTAACAGCGGCAGGATGGTCGGCGGACGCGCCGGTGGTGGTGGTGCACAAGGCGAGCTGGCCGGGGGAAGAAAAAATTGTGCGGGGCACCGTAGCGACCATTCAGGCCATGTGTCGGGAAGCCAAAATTGTCAGCCAGTCCATGATCATTGCCAGCCCCACCCTGGGGGCTCGCCATTGGAAAACGCTGGCTAAATCCAAGCTTTACGATGCCAGTTTCACCCACCGCTTTCGACGCGGCACCACGGCTGCCCCGGACGATGCAGCGCCGACAATTGCTTCACAGGAGACTCCATGACTTCCACAACCATTTTGCTGGTGGGCCACGGCTCACGCGAAAAATCAGGCAACGACGAAATAGAGCTGTTTGCGCAGCAGTGGCGCGCGCGGCAACCTGACTGGCGTATCGAAATCTGTTTTATCGAGTTTTCTGAAATCACCATGAGTGAGGGCCTGCGCCGCGCCGCGGCGGGTGCCAGTCGGGTCATGGTGATCCCGCTGATTCTGAATGCGGCCGGGCACGTCAAGATGGACATTCCGCAGGCGATTGATGGGGCTCGGCTACGTTTTCCAGATGTGCAGTTTTTGTATGCACCGCATCTGACAGCTTGTGACCCTATTCTTTCCATCGTCAAGCGCCGCTTGAAGGGCGCCATGGAAAAGCTGGACATGCCAGACCCGACGACCACCGGAGTGGTGATGCTCGGGCGCGGGTCGTCCGACCGCCAGGCCAATGGCGAGATGGCCAAGATGGCGCGCTGGGTCATGGAGGAAACCGACCATGAGCTGGTTGATCTGGCCTTTACCGGCATCACCTGGCCAAGGCTTGAAAAAGCCGTGCAACGGCAGACGCTGCTGGGCATGACGCAGGTGGTGGTGCTGCCTTATTACCTGTTCAACGGCACGCTGGTGGAGCGCATCACTCGGCAGGTGGAAAATCTGAAAACCCTATACCCGACGATTCGCTTTGCCTCAACCGCCTACTTCGGGTTTGAGCGTGAAATCTTTGAGCTGCTGGAGGAACGGGTCAAGGACCTGGAGCGCAATGCCCCCGCATCACGCATGCCCTGCGATGGCTGCAAATACCGGGAATTTGCGGTCGAGCACGGCATGGGTGGGCACCACCATGACGATGCGATGCCGCATCACCATGACCATGGACACGATCACGCGCCTCACACGGAGCACGACCATGCTGTGGCCCAGGCGCATGATCATGCGCACCCTCATGGCCATGCGCATCCCCACGAACACGCCCATCCATGAGCACCGCTAACTTCATTACCGAGCAGCTCACTGCGGCGGGCCGGGCCATTGAGCATGACTCGTTTGCGGTGATTGACCGTGAGGTGGGGCCGCATACCTACACCGCCGATCAGTGGCCCATCGTGCGCCGCATGATTCACGCCAATGCCGATTTTGATTTCAACGGCCTGACTGATTTTCATCCCCAAGCGGTGAATGCGGGAGTGGCCGCCATCTTGTCGCGCCGGGCCCGCGTGGTAGCCGATGTAGAGATGATCTGCGTGGGCTTGTCTGCGCCCCGCCTGGGGCACTTTGGCATGACGACGCACCAGTTCATTTCAGACGCGGACGTCATCGACACGGCCAAGGCAGAAGGCACGACCCGAGCGGTGCAGGCCATGCGCAAGGCACACCGATTGGGTTTGCTCGACGGCGCCATTGTGGGCATCGGCAACGCGCCTACCGCGCTGATCGAGCTGGTGCGGCTGATTCGGGAAGAGGGCGCGAGGCCCGCGCTGGTGGTGGGCATGCCTGTGGGTTTTGTCTCTGCAGCCGAGTCAAAAGATTTGATGGCACACAACAGCGCCACCCCCTGGGTGGTGATCCGGGGGCGCAAAGGCGGCTCGACGCTGGTGGTGGCTGTCATCCATGCGCTGCTTGGTCTGGCCGAAGCCCGGGAATTGGCGCCTGAAAAGGCCGTGTAACCATGATGGACAAGGGCGCACCGCGCGGTACCCGCACCGGTTTTACCACCGGTGCGTGCTCTGCTGCGGCCGCGCGCGCTGCCACCATTGGACTCGTCACCGGCCACGTACCCGCCCAGGTGGAGTGCCTGTTGCCCAATGGTGATCTGGTGACGTTTGCTGTGCAGGACGGCCGCTGCGACCCGATCAGCGCCCACGCCATGGTGATCAAGGATGCAGGCGACGACCCCGATTGCACCGACAAGGCCCACCTGACCGCTGACGTTTGCCTGCGCCGTGAGTCGCCAGGGCAGGTGCTCCTGAGGGGCGGGTTTGGCGTGGGCACCGTCACCATGCCAGGCCTGGGACTGGCGGTGGGTGGCCCGGCCATCAACCCGGTGCCACGCCGCAACATCGAAGCCAATGTGCGCGCCGCCGGTGCTTCACTGCTTGATGAAGCGGGGTTTGAAGTGACAATTTCCGTGCCGCAGGGCGAGGAAATGACCAAGAAGACGCTCAACGCACGCCTGGGCATTCTGGGCGGAATTTCCATTCTGGGCACCACCGGTATCGTCAAGCCTTACTCCACTGCTGCGTACCGTGCCAGCGTGGTGCAAGGCGTGCAGGTAGCCGGCACGCTGGGTCATGGCGTGGTGGTGTTGACGACCGGTGGACGCACTGAAAAGTTTGTGATGGAAGAGATGCCGCATCTACCGGAGGCTGCCTTCGTGCAGATGGGCGATTTCTTGCGTTACGCGATGGGTGCCGCAGTGAAGGCCGGCTTGAAGCAGGTGGTGATAGGCGGTATGGTGGGCAAGCTCACAAAAATAGCGCAGGGCGAAACCATCACCCACGCTGGCCGCGCCGAAGTCGACACCGGCTTGCTGGCCGATATTGCAGCCAGCCTGGGCGCACCGGAGGACGTGTGTGGCGACATTCGCAACAACGAAACGGCGCGTTATGCCGGCGAACGCATGGATGCGCTGGGGCTGGGTCCGGCATTCCATACGGCGCTGGCACAGCGGGTGATTCAGACGCTGCGCGCACGTTACCCCGACCAATTCGATTTAAAAGTGCTGGTCTGCGACTTTGACGGTCGCAAGATAGCGGAGGCCTCTTGACTTCAGAAACTCTTGCCGTGACAGAAAAGTGCCGAATCCTGGGGGTGCTGGATGACGGCGTTGCCAGCCTGAGCCACACTGCGCTGGCGCATTTGCAACAGGCCCAGCTTGTCATAGGCGGTCAGCGCACGCTGCAGTTATTTGCGGCGCAAATTCACCCGACGGCCGAGCAGCGGGACCTGACCGGCGCGCTGTCGCAAGTGCCGGAATGGGTTCGCGCGGCGCAGGCAGTCGGGCAGCGCGTGGTTGTGCTGGCGACGGGCGACCCGCTTTGCTACGGCATCGCCGCGTACCTGGCATCACGGCTGTGCATTGAGGCGCTTGAAGTTTTTCCCAACGTCTCAACTTTTCAGCTGGCGTGCGCCCGGTTGGGTCTGCCCTGGCAGGACATGAAGTTTTCATCGGTGCACAGCAAGGATGCAGGCGACTGGGTGGCAGGCTCCGAGCCCAGTCACGGTTTGTATGCCCTGCTGCGCGATATTCGTCAGCACGACCGGCTGGCGGTGCTGACCAGCCCCGACAACACGCCTGACCGCATCGCCCGCATGCTGGTAACCGAAGGCCTGGCAGACGACTTTGAGATGGCTGTGGCAGAACGCCTGTGCCAGCCCGAGGAACGCCTGGTGAGCGGCCTCAGCATCCGCGCCGCCACGCAAGTGCCATTTGCCGACCCGAACGTGGTATTGCTGTGGCGTGCTCGCCCGCGCCCGCAGCAAGTAATGTTTGGGTTGCCCGATGCCAGCTTTGAGCAGCGTCACCCCGACAAGGGCTTGATCACCAAAAATGAAGTGCGGGCCGTTTCGCTGGCGCGCATGCAGCTGCGCCCCGAAAGCGTGGTGTGGGACATCGGCGCGGGCTCTGGCTCGGTCGGGCTGGAAGCCGCCCGCCTGTGCCGCAACGGACATGTCTACGCTATTGAGAAGAATATCGATGACAGTGCCATTGTGGGCCGCAACCGGCTGGCCATGGGCATCAGCAACCATACCCTGGTGCACGGCAAGGCGCCCGAGGGCCTGCAGCTTTGGGCCGATCCCGATGCGGTGTTTATTGGCGGCTCGGGCGGTGAATTGGCCGAGTTGATCGGCCTTGTCCTGGGGCGGCTACGGCCCGGAGGGTGGTTGGTGATGAACTTTGTAACGCTGGAAAATCTGGGCACGGCAGTCGAAACGCTCAAGGCCTTGCAGGCCAGCTGGGACGTGCTGCAGTTGCAGGCGGCGCGCAGCAAGCCGATTTTGCATATGAACCGCATGGCAGCCGAGAACCCGGTGTGGATTGTTTGCGCCCAGGCAGGAGCCCGCCATGAATAGACCGCTTGCCGGCAAACTTTACGGCGTCTCGCTCGGCCCCGGTGATCCGGGTCTGATCACCCGCCGTGCCTGGGCTTTGCTGGAGCGCCCCGATGCGATCTGGACCTACCCGGTGCGCAGCCTGCGCAAGGAAAGTTATGCGCTCGACATCGCCCTGCGGGCCGGGCTGACGCTGCCCGGGAAGCACCAGGCGCTGTTGTTCCCCATGACGCACGATGTCGAAAAACTGGCGCGCCACTGGCTCAAAGCCGCCGAGACCGTGAAGGCGCTGCTGGCCACCGGGCAAGACGTGTTGTTCTTGGTCGAAGGCGATGCCTCTACTTACGCCAGCTTTTGCTACCTGGCCCGCGTGCTGCGCGAGCTGGAGCCCGATGCGCAGATCGACATCGTGCCCGGCGTCACGTCCTTTAACGCGGCCTGCGCCCAGCTGCAGATGCCGCTGTCCGAGCAGGACGACACCATCGCCATCGTGCCGGCTGCTTACGGCATTGCAGCGGTCGAAAAAATGCTGGATGACTTCGACACCCTGGTGCTGATGAAGGTCAAGCCGCTGCTCGACGATTTGATTACGCTGCTGGAGCGCCGGGGCTTGTTGCCGTACAGCCGCTTCATTGAAAAAGCCGGCTCCCCGGTGGAGCGCATCGTGCACAACGTGGCCGAACTCAAGGGCACCAAGGTTAATTATTTGTCTCTGCTGCTGGTCAAAAACCCCAACCGCGAACGTGGCGAGCTGCTGCGCGGTTGCCGCAAAAAAACAAGCACTGAAATTGAAGAAGGGGAATTGCAGGAATGACCATGACTACTTTGCCGGAAGCCAGCTCCGCTACACCTATGGATATACGCGTTGTTCTGGTCGCCATCACCAAACACGGTGCCCAGCAAACCGCCGAACTGGCCCGCCTGTTGCCGCAGGCCAGCGTGTGCGTGGCCGAAAAATTTGCGCCGCTGATGGCCGGTTTGCCCAACCCGGTGCGTGCCTATGGCGGTGCTTTTCGCGATGAGATCGCCACGCTGTTCACCGACTTTGACCAGGTGGTGTTCTTCGTATCGCTGGGCGCCGTGGTGCGCCTGATTGCTCCGCACCTGAAAAGTAAGGACGAAGACCCGGGTGTGCTGGTGGTTGACGACGCGGCGCAGTTCGTCATTCCGGTGTTGTCCGGCCACGTGGGCGGCGCCAATGCCATGGCCGAGCAGCTTGCCGCGCTGCTGGGGGCAACCGCCGTGCTGACCACCGCTTCCGACGTGGGCAAGACCATTCCGGTGGACATTCTGGGCCGTGAGCTGGGCTGGAAGGTCGAGGCGCCAAAGATCAACATCACCCGCGTGTCTGCGCATGTGGTCAACGGCGAGCCGATTGCCGTGGTGCAGGAAGCGGGCAGCCCGAACTGGTGGACCCGGCCCACGCCACTGCCGGGCAGCATTCACAAATTTGAGCGCTTCGACGACGTGGATTTGAACCATTTCAAGGCCGTGCTCTGGATCACGCATGCGGAAATTACACCCGAGCGCTGGCAGCAGCTCAGTGAGCGTCTGGTGGTTTATCGCCCTCCGCAAGAGGTCGAGGCATGACTGGTCGCTTGACGCAGGTGGCCGTGGGCTTGGGCTGCGACCGCGGCACCCCCTTGGCGACCGTTGAGCAGACGCTGGACGCGGCGCTGGCGTTGGCGGGGCTGCGGCGTGCGCAAGTGGTCGTGCTGGCCAGCATAGAGGCCAAGCGCGATGAACCCGCGTTTGCAGAACTGGCGGTGCAGGGTGGCTGGCCGCTGCGTTTTTTCAGTGCCGCCGAGCTGGCCGCCGTGCCGGTGCCCAATCCATCGGCCACCGTGCTGCGTTACATGGGCACGCCGTCGGTATCTGAGGCCGCTGCTGTGCTCGCGGGGCAGACCACTGCAGCGGGCCTGGTGGTCGAAAAATTCAAGCATCGGGGGCCCGATGGGCGCAATGCCACCGTGTCGATTGCCACTTGCGCCCGCGTTGCACTTTGACGGTGTTGACGATTTTGTTTCGCTAGTCTTTTATTTTTTCTTCAGTTTTAACCCAAGGAGTTTTTCATGAACGCTTCCACTTCAATTGCTTCCGTAACTAACGCCGTCGCCGGCCAGCACGTCACATCAACAGCGTCCCTGCTGGCGCAGCTGGGCGGCGCGCTGGTGCTTGGCCTGGTCATGTTGTATGCCGTCGGGTTCAGCGACATATCGGTTGCGCACAATGCGGCCCATGATGTGCGCCATGCCAATGGCCGTCCCTGCCATTGAGTCGGAAAACCCGATGCTTTTCCGACGATTGTTTTTATGTGCGCTGTTCGTCGGCGTGCTGACAGGCCTTTTCGACAGCCTGGTGCAGCGCTGGCAGGTGGTGCCGCTGATTTTGGCCGCTGAAGTGCTTGAAACAGCGGCTGAGTCAGCCGCGCCGGCCGCCGCTGTCAGCGCGGGTTCTGACCACGCACACGCTGACGGCGCAGTGCACAGCCATGATTCCGTCTGGGAGCCGCAACCCGGTCTGGAGCGTACCGCCTACACCGTGCTCGCCAACGTTCTCAATGCCGTCGGCACCGCGCTGGTGCTGATGCCATTGATGGCGCTTTTCAATCGCCAGCGCGGCGGCCAGCCCTTGTCGCTGCAGCAGGGTTACGGCGCGGTGCTGCGCCATGGCTTGCTGTGGGGGGCGGCTGCCTGGGTGAGTCTGTTTGCCCTGCCGGCACTCGGGCTGCCTCCCGAGCTGCCGGGTATGCAGTCTGCGGCGCTGCATGCGCGCCAGCTATGGTGGGTCGGTGCGGCGCTGTGTGGCGCGGGTGGGCTGGCAATGCTGTTTCTGATCAAGGCCAAATGGCGTGTGCTGGGGCTTGCCCTGCTGGCCTTGCCCTTTGCGATTGGCGTGCCAGAACACGCGGGCAGTCCGTATGCGGGTCTTGGCCCGGAAGTTGCCGTGCAACTGCAGGCCTTGGCCAGCCGCTTTGCGCTAGCGACGGCGGTGGCCAGTGCCCTGCAATACCTGCTGCTCGGGGCTTTGTGCGCAGCCGCAGTAGCACGTTGGCTAGCCCCTTTGCTTGCCACGGCGGCACCTGCCCCTGTGACTGCTGAGGTGTCGTCATGAGCGGCGGCAAGATCATGCTGGTGGGTATTGGCCCCGGCAGCCATGACCATATGACGCACCGCGCACGCGCGGCCATTGCCGAGTCAGATGTGGTCGTTGGCTACGTTACTTACATCAAGCTGGTGGCTGATTTGCTGGAAGGCAAAGAGGTCATCCGCAAGGGCATGACCGAGGAACTGGACCGCGCCGTCAACGCGCTGGAAAGGGCGCGCGAAGGTAAAAAAGTGGCCCTGATTTCATCGGGTGATGCGGGGGTCTACGGCATGGCGGGACCGACCTATGAGGTGCTGTTTCAGGCCGGCTGGACGCCGGATTCGGGCGTCGAGGTCGAGGTGGTTCCGGGCGCGTCGGCCATCAATGCGTGCGCGGCGCTGGTGGGGGCACCCCTGACGCACGATTTTTGCTCGATCTCCCTGTCAGATCTGCTCACGCCCTGGCCGGTGATTGCGCGGCGGCTCGACGCCGTGGCCGCCGCCGATTTCGTGGTGGCGCTGTACAACCCCAAGAGCGGCAGGCGAACCCAGCAGATTGTCCAGGCACAGCACTTGTTTTTGCGCCATCGCAAGCCCGACACGCCGGTGGCGGTGGTCAAGTCGGCGTACCGCCGGCGTGAGCGCATCGAGTTCACCACGCTAGCGCAAATGAGTGAGTGCGACATCGGCATGCTGACCACGGTGCTCATCGGCAACAGCAACACCTTTGTGCGGCATGGCCTGATGGTGACGCCGCGCGGCTATGCCAACAAGTACGAATTGCACGGCGATGGCAGCACCCGTGAGGGCGAAAGGCCCGGCCGTTCGCTTTCCACCGGCCTGCTCGGCTGGATGGAAAACCTGCGCGCCGACCATGCGGAGGGCCAAAGCGTTGCCGCGCTGGCGCTGCGCCACAAGCTGCCTGCGGACTACATCGAGGCTGTCCTGAGCGCGCCGATTGAAGAAGCCACACTGGAAGCTGTCGGCACCGAGGAATCGGAAGCATGAGCGAAGAAGTGGTTGTCAAACCCAGGATTGGCTTTTACAAACGCCATGTGTTGGTCTGTACGGGCCCACGTTGCACGGAAGATGGTGCATCGCAGGAACTGTTCGACAGCCTGGGCGACAAGTTCAAGACGGCAGGCATCAACGAGGGCGAACTTCGCGTCAAGCGCAGCCGTGTGAGTTGCTTTGCCGCCTGCAAGGGGGGGCCCGTCCTGTGTGTGCAGCCCGATGGCACCTGGTACTACAACGTCACGCCCGCCAACATGGACCGCATCATCGAGCAGCACCTGGTGGGCGGGCAGCCGGTTGCCGACCTTATTTTTCACCAGGGACCGCAAGGGCATGATGCAGACTGACATCATCAAGCCTTCGCGCTTTGTGGCGGGCATGGTTTATATCGTCGGGGCCGGTCCGGGTGCGGCCGATTTGCTGACCTTGCGGGCGCTGGACAGGATTCAGCGGGCTGAGGTGGTGGTGCATGACCGGTTGATCACACCCGAGGTGCTGGCCCTCATTCCGCAGACGGCTTTACGGACCTATGTCGGAAAGGCTCTGGGCAACCATTCGGTGCCGCAAGAGGGCATTCATGCCTTGCTGGTCCAGCATGCGCGCGCCGGCCGCTGCGTGGTGCGGCTCAAGGGCGGTGACCCCTACGTCTTTGGCCGTGGCGGCGAAGAAGTGCAGGCTTTGCAGGCTGCCGGTATTGCCTTCGAGGTGGTGCCCGGCGTGACGGCGGCGGGTGGCTGCGCGGCGGCGGCAGGTATTCCGCTGACCCACCGCGACTTTTCAAACAGCTGCGTTTTCCTGACCGGTCACGAGGCCGACGGCAATGCACCGCCGGACTGGGCCGCGTTGGCCAGGCCGGGGCAGACGCGGGTGTTCTACATGGGCGTGCAGCGCCTCGCACAGATTGCCCGCCAGCTCATCGCCCACGGCCTGTCGCCTGACACGCCCGCCGCTATTGTGAGCGACGGGACCCGTCCCTCTCAGCAGGTGGTGGCGACAGAATTACATGCGTTGCTGGCGCTCGCGCCTTTATATGGGCCGCGACCGGGCTTATTGATTATTGGTGAAACGGTCCGACTCAGTCCGGATTTTCAGCCTGCAGCGCGCGGCCATCATGTCCTTGAACCGGTCCACCATGAATCGTAAATCCTGATGCAAATTGAATCCCCTCCGTCTGAAAAACCCTATAACAAGCCTGAAGGTGAACGCCGGGGTCTGGTGATCGTCAACACCGGTGACGGCAAGGGCAAGAGCACGGCTGCGTTTGGTCTGGCCCTGCGCGCGCATGGGCGCGGCAAGAAAGTCAAGATATTCCAGTTCATGAAGGTGCCCACGGCGCGCTTCGGCGAGCACCGCATGTTCGAGCAACTTGGCATCCCGATTGAAGGGCTGGGCGACGGCTTTAGCTGGAAGAGCCAGGACCTGGAACACTCGGCCCAGCTCGCGCGCAATGGCTGGGAAAAAGCCAAGGCCGCCATTCTGGGCGGCGACAACTTCATGGTGGTGCTGGACGAGCTGACCTATCCGCTGATCTACGGCTGGATGCCGCTGGAGGACGTACTGCAGACGCTGACGAACCGGCCCAGAGATGTGCATGTGGTGATTACCGGACGGCGTTGCCCGCCCGAGATCATCGCGCTGGCGGACACCGTGACCGAGATGACCAAGGTCAAACATGCGTTTAACGCAGGGATTCCGGCCCAGCGCGGAATAGAAGATTAGGACCGCGCAATGAGCGTACCCACAAAATCCCATGCCTTCAGCATTGCCGAGCAGCAGGCGGTGTACCGCGCCATTTACGAGCGGCGCGACATGCGGCATTTCAGTGGCGGCACTGTGCCGGATGCGGTCTTGCAGCGCCTGCTGTCGGCGGCGCACCATGCGCCCAGCGTCGGCTTTATGCAGCCCTGGCGCTTTATCCGGGTGCGCAGCCGGCTTGTGCGCGAAGCCGTTCATGCGTTGATCGAGCAGGAACGCGTGCTCACCGCGCAGGCTCTGGGCGAGCGTGAGGATGAGTTCATGAAGCTCAAGGTGCAAGGTGTGCTGGACGCCGCCGAAGTGCTGGTCGTGGCCTTGCCACCGGGTCGCGATCAGCATGTATTTGGTCGTCGTACCTTGCCGGAGATGGACCTGGCCTCTGCGGCCTGCGCCATCCAGAACCTCTGGCTTGCGGCCCGCGCCGAAGGGCTGGGCATGGGCTGGGTCTCAATCTTTGACCCGGTTCAACTGGCGCAGTTGCTGCAGATGCCTGAAGGCAGCAAGCCCATTGCCATCTTGTGCCTCGGCCCGGTGGAGGCGTTTTATGACGAGCCCATGTTGCAGACCGAGAAATGGGCACGACGCGCGCCCCTGGCTGACATGGTGTTTGAGGATGTGTGGGGCCGGGCCGCGCAAGCGCCTGCCCCGGTTTCTGTCTGATTGTTTATTTGACTTTTTTATTCCAGCGCATTTCAGAATATTCCAGCGAGAAAAAAATCCTCATACCTTCTGAAAACACATGAATCCGTTTGCCAATGACAAGTTGACCATCATCCGCAACGAAGGCCAGCCCAATATGGAGATCATCACCAAAGACGGGCAAACGGTCATCCGCTTCAAGGCCAGCGGCGCTTCGGGTGAGGGGCAGGACGAGAAGGCCGGCACCGCCTTCGCATGAAAGACGGCACGATGGTGTACGTACCCACGGCCAAACCATGACCAAGCACTGGCTTGCGGGGATTTTTTGGGGTGTGCTGGCCTTGACCTGCGGGATGGGCACCGTGCAGGTGCAGGCTGCGCCGACCGTACCGCGCGTGGTCGTCCTGAGCACTTACGTGGTGTCGCCCGCCCGCGCGGCCAAGCTGCGTCTGGCGGCGCAGCAGGCCGGCGTGCCCCAACCCTGTCGGCAGAAGAGGGCACGCCCGAGGCCTTGCAGCAAGCCCTGCAAGGCGCGCGCCTGCTGGTGCATGATTGCTCCTAAATTTATAGCTACCAGCGCCCGTCGGATAAGGGCTGGAGGCTGATTTTGTGGCTCTCTTCCGTTTCGGGTGGGACGCCACTGCCCACACGGGGGTCATGGAATAGCCCTTGCTTTTTGAAGCGGATTAGAGGGTAGGTGAGAGAGCTTGCCGGCAATCAGGAGGGCCATGGCGATGAAGTGGCTGGCGGTGCCGTAGCCACGCGCCTTGGCTTTGGCCGCTTGCAGCAACGAATTGACGGCTTCCACATACCCGGTGTGCAGGTGGGATGCATCAAACGCTGTGAGGATGCCCGCCCAGTGCTGCTTGATGGTTTTGGCCAACTCTTTGATGGGGTGCAACTGAGAGCGCTGTGCCCAGTGCAACCACCTCTTGAGCGCCTGTGCACTCAGGGCTGCATCGGCCCTGCGCGCATAAATGTCGCGCAGCGCTTCTTTGATACGCCACGCCCGGGCCGTCTTCAGTCGGCTGTGGGGCAGCCAGGCCATCTTGGCCTGCTCCTTGGCCGTCCACTTGGCTTTGTCTTTGAGCCAGCACCAGCGCGTCTTCTTGAGCCAGCTCTCGTGCCTAGCCTCCTCGCGCCTAACCGCATCGACGGCCTTGTTGGCGAGCTGCACGACATGAAACCCGTCAAAGGCCACTGCCGCAGCGGGTAAATGTTTGGCCGCGCCCGCAATGAACGCCTTGGACATGTCCATGCAGACCACCTTGATGGCCTCAGGTTTGCCTTGGTGGGTTTTGAGGTCTTGTGTAAATCGCTCCACCGTACCGGCATCTTTGCCGGGCGTGGCATAAATCAGCTGGGCTTTGGACAAATCGTGCACCAGCGTGATGTAGCTGTGGCCTTTGGCGCAGGAGGTCTCGTCTATGCCGATGACCTGAACGTCGGCGTAACTCTCCTTGGCGCGTGCCAGACCAACGTGGGCATCTATTTGTCGCCACAAGGCGTTGTCCGAGCAGCGCAGGATGCGCGCGCAGGCCGAGACGGGCATCTCGCGTGCCAGCGTCAGGCTCAGGGCCTCAAACAGGAGTGTGAAACGACTGCCTTCGCGGGCCCAGGGCACGCCCAGTTGGCTGGTCGCCTGACAGACGCTGCAAGCGATGCGCGGCAGCTCGCAGTGCACGTAGGCCTCGAACTGGAAGAAGTCCAGGTGACGCCAGCTACGTTGGCGGTGGTCATGGAGTTTTTGCTCGGCCGCTGAGCAGGCGGGGCACGCTGCACTGCTGGCCCGCCAGACGATGTACAGGTCTATCCGGCTGCGCGCCACGTCCAGTGCAACGCGCTCAACAGCCCAGGGCTCAGCCAGTCCCAGCGCCTGGCAAAACAACGCTTCTTGCATTTGTGGTTCTCCTTTAAGCTTGGATGTCAACACAATGTTCTTACGTGTCGCTTCCCACCCGAAACGGAAGAGAGCCA
>Ga0308009_10000955_pt1 | contig 18350 bp, 20 predicted proteins | sample Neamet127_FD_203134 | JGI IMG/M metagenome (GOLD analysis project Ga0308009, IMG submission 203134) | Marine microbial communities from water near the shore, Antarctic Ocean - #127 | ecosystem: Environmental > Aquatic > Marine > Unclassified | place: Southern Ocean | collected 2014-07-24
CGTTCTTTATTTCCAAATGGAGAATTTGTAGAGGTTTTTGTTGATTGCCCGTTGGAGGTATGTGAACAAAGAGATGTAAAAGGACTGTATGAAAAGGCTCGAAAAGGAGAGATTAAGGATTTTACAGGAATTTCTTCTCCATTTGAATCTCCAGAACATCCTGAACTTACAATTTATTCTGCAACTGAAAAATTGGCCGACTCTGTAAATAAATTGATTAGTTATTTAAATGCCACTCATGAATAATAGCGCACCTAATTTTGAAATGCTTTTAAAGCTTGCTAAAAATGCAGCTCTTCAAGCAGGTAAAGAAATCCTTAAAGTATATAACAGCGATGATTTTGGTGTGGAGCGTAAAACAGACGAAAGTCCATTAACGAAAGCCGATAAAGCTGCTCATTATAAAATTGTGGATCTTTTAGAAGATTCAAAATTACCTATTCTTAGTGAAGAAGGGGCAGAGATTCCTTTTGAAGTCCGTAGTAAATGGGACTACTTTTGGATGGTAGATCCATTAGATGGAACTAAGGAGTTTATTAAACGAAACGGTGAGTTTACAGTAAACATAGCCTTAATTAATAAGGGAATCCCTGTAATGGGAGTTGTTTATACGCCGGTTACTAATGAGTTGTTTTACGCTCACGAATCTATAGGTGCTTTTAAAGAGGATAGTTTAGGGATACATAAATTGTCGAATTCTAAAGTTACGGACCTTCACGGATTGCGGGTTGTTGCTTCTCGCTCTCATTTAAATGAAGAAACGAAATCGTTTATGGAGAAGTTGCAAGAACCAGAGGTAGTTTCTATGGGCTCATCACTCAAGTTTTTGGCAATTGCAGATTCTAAAGCTGACGTGTATCCGCGGTATGCACCCACAATGGAGTGGGATTCTGCTGCTGCACATGGTGTTTGTAGGGTTTTAGGGATTGATGTTCTGAACCTAGAAACTAAAGAACCTGTAAGTTATAATAAACAGAATTTATTGAATCCCTACTTTATCGTAGGCGCATCTGATCTCTTAAAAAAACTAGACTTAAAGTAATGTGTTTAAGTCTTGTATTAAAACAAGCTTATTTACTATTTTTGAAAAAAATTTGATAAAATGAACATACCTCAAGACTTAAAATACACTAAAGACCATGAGTGGGTACGTGTAGAAGGAGATACTGTTGTAATTGGTGTTACCGATTTTGCACAAAAAGAATTAGGTGACATCGTATACGTGGATGTAGATACCGAAGGTGATACTGTAGAAATTGAAGAAGTTTTTGGCTCTGTAGAGGCTGTAAAGACAGTATCCGATTTGTTTATGCCTATCACTGGAGAGGTTATTGCTTTTAACGAAGCTTTAGAAGATGCTCCCGAATTGGTTAATAATGATCCTTACGGAGACGGATGGATGATAAAAGTTGCTATTTCTGATGCTTCAGAATTAGACAATCTTATGTCAGCAGATGATTATAAAGATTTAGTGAGTGCTTAAAAAAATAAGTAACTCCTTTGTTCCAGTACTTATTTGGGCGTTAATTATTGTTGTAGGTAGCATACTGTCTTCATCAAAAGTTCCAAGTATTGCTGTTTCTGATAAAGGAATTCACTTTGTTTTTTACGCTATTTTCGCCTTTCTCTTATATTTCCCAGTCTATAGAACTAAGAAAATAGCTTTTTCTTTTCTTGGTTCTGCTGTAATCGTTGTACTAATAGGGTTCACATTCGGAGCTCTAATAGAATTGGTTCAAGACCGTTATATAGTTGGTAGATTTGGAGAATGGCTAGATTTAGTTGCTAATAGTCTCGGCTTATTAGTTGGTGCTCTCGTTGGAGTAATATTTAAACGAAAAGCCGTTTTGTAATACCCTACGAATTGTTTAGTTTTACACTTTAAATAAATACATATGCAAACGAAAAAGAATCCAAAGGCGAATTTGGAAACCAAAAGAGGGATGTTTATCCAAATTGGTTTGATCTTCGCTATTTCGGCATCTCTTTTAGCTTTCGAATGGAAAAGTTACGAGAAGTCTGCCTCAGATTTGGGAACAATGGAGTTAGCTCTTGAGGATGATGAAATTATTCCTATCACTACGAGAGAAATTAAGCCACCACCACCACCACCACCACCACCAGAAGTTATTCAAATTGTGGAAGATGATGTGGAGATAGAAGTTGAGTTAGATATCGAAGAAACAGATACTGACGAAGACGAAATCATTGAAATTGAAGAGGACGAAGAGGACGATGAAATCTTTAACTTCGCTGTAGTAGAAGACAAGCCTATATTTCCTGGTTGTGAAGGGGTTTCTAAAGACGAACGATATGTATGTTTCCAAAAAGGAATCATGAATCATATTCGTAAAAACTTTAAGTATCCTGCCATTGCAAAAGAAATGGGCGTTTCAGAAAAAATATTTGTTCAGTTTGTGATCGATAAAAGTGGCCATATTACTAAAGCTACTGTTGTTAGAGGAGAAGATAAGCACTTAAAAGGCGAGGCCTTAAGGTTGGTTAATTCAATTCCTAAATTACAAGCAGCAAAACAAAGAGGTAAATCGGTTCCCTGTAGTTTTACAGTGCCAATTAACTTTAAATTACAATAAAAAAAAGGGACTCGAAAGAGTCCCTTTTTTTACCTAGTACCTAAGTATAATTGCCATTTCCAAGCATCTTTCATTGCGTCATCGAGAGATCGATTTGCTTTCCACCCTAAAGTTTTTTCAGACAAGCTAGTGTCTGCAAAGATCTTTTCTATATCACCATCGCGTTTGTTACCAATTGTATACTTAAGTTTTAAGTTATTTACTCTTTCAAAAGTATTTATAGTTTCTAGTACCGAGCTGCCTTTTCCTGTACCAATATTTAAATTAACCGAAGGCTTGATTAATCCTAAATAGTCTAGAGATTTTACATGTGCTTCTGCCAAGTCTACTACGTGAATGTAGTCCCTAACACAGGTTCCGTCCTTAGTATTGTAGTTGTTTCCAAAAACACTTAATTCTTCTCGTATCCCAGCAGCTGTTTGTGTAATAAATGGGATTAAATTGTTGGGAGTACCCAATGGGAGTTCTCCTATAAGTCCTGAAGGATGTGCACCAACAGGATTAAAATACCTAAGAACTACTGCGCTCTTTAATTTAGCAGATTTTAAACAATCACTTATGATCTGTTCGCACATTTGTTTAGTGCTTGCATACGGAGATTCTGCCGTTTTTATGGGGTGTTGTTCATCTACTGGTAAATAGTCTGCCTCTCCATAAACTGTACAAGACGAGGAGAAAACTAGATTCGGAACCTTATATTTTGACATCAAATCTATAATGTTTACTAAAGAGCCAATATTATTTTTGTAGTATTTTAAAGGTTCTGTTACCGACTCGCCTACCGCTTTTAAAGCCGCAAAATGAATTATGCCTCCAAATTGCTCTTCTTTAAATACCTCCTCTAAGTCTTCAGAATTCGTACAATCTAGCTCGTAGCTTTTAATATTTTCACCAGTAATATCCTGAATTTGCTTCAGTATCCATGGTTGAGAATTGCAAAAGTTGTCTACTATTACAGGAGTGTAACCTGCTTTTAATAAGCTTATTACGGTATGCGAACCTATGTATCCTGCACCACCTGTAATCAGTATTTTCGTTTTCAAATTAATGTAGTATTTTGATTGGTTTAATTTTAATACTCTATAAAAATAGTAGTATTTTTACTGATTGAAAATTATGGTTCAAATATATGATTGTTCCTTGATTCAAGTATAATACACCGATAAATTAGTCCAAAATAATGAGAAAAGTATTTCAATTTGTATTAGTAGCATTGTTAATGTCTTCATGCATATCAATGAAGAAACGCGTTTATATTCAAAATGCAGACGAATCTAAGTCACTAAGTTACGTGATCAGTAAGCAAGAATATAAAGTGTCGGAACAAGACATACTTTATATTACTGTAAAGAGTCTTTCCGAAGCTACCCTTAGTAATAATCAGCAAAGGCAAGTTGGAACAAATGATTTAATCTTCTATTTAAATGGGTATTCAGTGAGCGCAAACGGAGAGGTTCTTTTACCTGTTGTTGGTCCTGTTTATGTATTAGGCAAAACACTAGAGGAAGTTAAGAGCGATTTACAAGTTAAGGTAGATGTGTATTATAAAGATGCAATTATTGATGTTAAGACTTCAGGAATAAAAATTAATATTTTAGGTGAGGTAGCTTCTCCAGGGAAATATACTTTTTATCAAAATCGCGTTACTATATTCGATGCACTTTCCATTTCTGGCGATCTATCTGATCTTGCAAACAGACAAGAAGTAAAAATACTTCGCCATACCGACGGACATGTCTCTGTTTTTAAAGTTGACTTAACTTCCGATTCTATTTTAACCTCAGAGTTTTACTTTCTACAGCCTAACGATGTTATTTATGTAGAACCATTAAGGGCTAAAACATGGGGTATAGGTCAGACTGGTTGGGCTACATTCCAAACTTTATTAACTACTATATCTTCAACATTATTAATAATCAACTTTTTTAAGAACTAATATATGTTACCAAAAGATCAAAGAGAGTATCAGTCTTTTCTAGAGGAAGAAACGGTTGATATAAAAGAGTTATTATATAAGTTTATTTCTCATTGGAGATTATTTGCATTAACAATACCATTAGCTTTAACCGTTGCTTATTTTATTAATAGATATTCTAGTCCTATTTATAAAATGAACACCTCCGTACTTATTTCTCTTGAAACTTCAGGTGCTTCAGAATTAGAAGGTTTAATGGGTGGTTTCGGAGTTTCTAGCTCAAGACAGGCTTATTACAATGAATTAGAGATGATGAAGTCTATGGGACTTACTGAGTCTGTAGTAAAAGACTTAGGCTTTGAAGTAAGTTATTTTGGAGTTGGAAGAGTCCGTTTGTCAGAAACGTACAATGATGGCCCTTTCTATGTTGAATTTGACAAGAGCCATAATCAACTCACAAAACAGTTGTTTGATATTGATTGGCTCAGTGAAAATAATTTTAAGATTTCTTTTGAAGTAAATGATGATCCACGAACTTATAATTTTGCTCAGGAATCTGCTAGTTCCTATAAGGAACAAAAGGCTTTGGAGCTTACTTTTAAATTTGGAGAATGGATAGAGAGTGATAATTATAGATTTAGACTCATTAAAAAGGATGGAATCCATTATGATAAAGAGTCTAATTCTTTAAGCTATAAATTTAAATTCAATAGTTACGAAGATTTAATAAAGACCTATAATTCAGCAGTTAATTACATCCCTGTAAAAGATGCTTCTGTTCTTAATCTTAGTATGGAAGGCCCTCATAAGACTAAGTTAGTTGATTTTTTAAACACCCTTACTTCACATTATATTGCAGCTAGTTTAGCTGACAAAAATTTAATTGCAGATAAAACAATTGACTTCATTGAAGGGCAACTAAGTCTTATTGGTGATACCCTTCAAATTTCCGAGAAAGAGCTCGAATCTTTTCGTTCTGAAATGGGCGTTATGGATATCAGTTTTGAAGCTACTCAAGCAGCAGAAAGATTTGCTGAGCTCGATAATCAACGATCTATTATTAAACTTCAGCTTGCTTATTATAGAGATATACTATCCTATCTTGAAGAAAATGAGATTAGCTCTATCGTAGCTCCTTCTGTAGTTGGAATTCAGGATCCAGTTCTGTTGAGTTTAGTTGAAACACTACAGAAATTTAATTTGGAACGTACCAAATTAGATTATTCTTTAGAGTCTGTAAATCCAATTTTAACACAGCTTCAAATTCAAATTGATCAAACGCGCCGCGCTTTAATTGTAAGTGTTCAAAACCTTATTTCAGCAACATCGCTCCATAATAACGATTTGAATTCTCGAATTGAGTTAATGGAACAGCGTTTTGCTACTCTTCCATCTACAGAACGTCAAATGCTTACTATTCAACGTAAATATGGTATTCACGATAAGATGTTTACTTTTTTACTTGAGAAAAGAGCAGAAGCGGGTATTACTAAAGCAGCTAATAAAGCTGATCATAAAGTAATAAATCCTGCGAGAGATTTTGGTGACCGTCCTGTAAGTCCTAATAAATCTATGAAATATGCTATTGCATTGATCATCTCTATTTTGCTACCTGTAGTATATATATTACTTAGAGATTTCTTTAGATCAAGTATTTCTACTGTAGAAGATCTCGAGAAATTGAGTCGTATACCTATTTTAGGAGCAATATCACACAGTACTTATGACTTTGCTATTCCAGTTATTAAGAAGCCTAAGTCTAATATTGCAGAATCTTTAAGAGCTATTAGGACTAATTTAAATTTCATGGTTCCAGCGCTCAAACGGACACATCTAATTGCACTTACCTCTTCTGTTTCCGGAGAGGGTAAAACGTTTATTGCTACTAATTTAGCCTCTATGTACGCAATGTCTGGAAAGAAGACCATACTAATTGGTTGTGACCTTAGAAAACCTAAAATTTCTACAGAAGACTTAGGTTTAAAGCACGAAAAGGGAATGACTAACCACCTTAGTGGGCAAGCTAGTATAGAAGAAGTGGTTCAGAGTTCTAAACTCAAAAATTTAGATGTAATTTTATCTGGTCCTATCCCTCCTAATCCTGCAGAGCTTATAGAATCTAAAGCTTTTGGCGATTTGTTAAATACGCTGGCAAATACCTATGAAAGAATTATTATCGATACTGCTCCAATTGGAATGGTTGCAGATGCTCAATTGATAGTTCCTCATGTTGACAATCTTATATATGTTACTCGTCAAGGTGTTACTAATAAGAATATGTTAAAGCTTATTAACGACTATCATTCGGATGGTAAAATTAAGAATGTGAGTTTAGTGCTGAATGGATTTAAGGTAGAAGCTGCTTACGGCTATGGTTATGGCTACGGTTACGGTTACGGCTATGGTTACGGTTATGGGTATGGCTATGGAGAACAAGACGAAAATTAACTCTATTTGGTATGTGTTATATACCAAACCTAAAAGCGAGAAGAAAGTATACGAACGACTTTCTTCTTTGGGCTTTGAATGTTACTGCCCTTGTCAACGAACTTTAAAACAGTGGTCTGATCGTAAGAAATGGGTTGAAGAACCTTTATTTAAGTCTTATATTTTTATTAAAGCTCCAGAATCTGAAGCTCAGAAACTTGAAATATTACAAAGCCCTAGAGTCGTGAGGTTTCTTTATTGGCTTGGTGAAATAGCGGAGGTGAAGCAGAATGAAATCACAGCTATTCAGCAGTTTTTAGGGGAATATGAGTCTGTGGAAATTGTTTCATTTGAACCAGGAGCTAAGTTGACAATTAATGCTGGTTCTTTGCAAGGCATGGAGGGAGAAGTGAATTACCAAACAGACAAAGAGGTCGTCCTTAATATTGAGAAATTAGGGATGTCTTTAGTGGCTAGAGTATCGAAATTCCACGTAGAAAAAAAGAATTAAAGAAGTTCTCTAATTCCTACTAGTTGTGCTCTTATTTCTTGGAGCTGACTAACGATCTCCACATTTTTCACTGTATTGTCTTTGTTCTCTCGAAGCTTTTTCTTAGCTCCATCTAGTGTGTAACCACGCTCTTTTACTAAGTGAAAAATAATTTTAAAATTAGCAATGTCTTTCACTGTAAAGTAACGATTCCCCTTTTTATTTTTCTTAGGTTTAATTATACTGAATTCTTTTTCCCAAAATCTAATCAGCGAATTATTTACGGAAAACATTGTAGCTACTTCTCCTATAGAATAGTAAAGCTTTGTGATTTTGTTTTTAATCTCGCTCATATAGTACTAATCAAACGATTGGTTTTCTTGTGTAGATAACTCTAGCATTTTATCGTATTCTTCAGCAGATAAATCGTTGAAGTAATAGTTCACTGGGTTTACTTTACGCTTGTTTTTTATTACTTCATAATGTAAGTGTGGTGCAGTAGAGGTTCCTGTACTTCCAACATAACCAATAAGGTCTCCTCTTTTTACTTTCTGTCCCTTTTTTACTGTGTACTTATTTAAATGCGCATAAAAAGTTTTATAACCATACCCGTGTTCTATACGAACCTGATTACCGTAGCCGCGCTTAGAACGCTTCACCTTTTCAATTACACCGTCTCCAGTAGCATATACTTCTGTACCCTTTGGAGCAGAGAAATCCATTCCCCAATGCATTTTTTTTGTTTTATATACAGGATGGATTCTATTACCGTATCCAGAAGCCATTCTTTTGAGGTTTTTGTTGGCTACAGGTTGTATGGCAGGAATATGTGCTAACATCTCCTCTTTGTTTTGCGCTAAATTTAATACTGCGTCAAAGGACTTAGACTGAACATAGATAGCCTTTGCTACTTGATCTACTTTCTTATGCAATTTAGAAACTAAATCAGAATGCTTAAACCCTTCGTATTTTCTATACCTGTTAACACCTCCATATCCTGCCCTTCTGATACTCGCATCTATCGGTTCTGCTTCAAGAATAACTCGGTAAATATTGTCGTCCCTTTCTTGTAATTCATCTAAAATAAATGAAGAATGACCGATTTCTTTTTCTAAAAGCTCATACTGCACCAACAGATTGTCTATTTCACGCTTTAATTCTTTCTCTTTTGGCGAATCAAAAATAGAGAAGAATAACACCACTAATCCTAAGGCTATAGCAGTAGAACTCGCACTAAAAAAGAGCACACGCATAAGCATTTGAAGCTTTGAACGTTCAAATTTCTTGTACGCTAAAGTTTTAGTGTCGTAATAATATTTGACCTTGGTCATTTGCTGAAAATTTGGCTAAATTTGTATTTACCTACTTAGCTCTATCCGAGCGCAATTTAAGAAAATTTGAACGATTCAATTTTCTTTCTTGCAATAGGCTTTAAACGAATCATTACACTGATAGATTAGCTATGAAATCTCAAGAAATACGTCATAAATTTTTACAGTTTTTTAAAGATAAAGGTCATGCTGAGGTGAGTTCCGCTCCCATAGTAATTAAAGATGACCCTACTTTGATGTTTACAAATGCAGGGATGAACCAATTTAAAGATTTGTTTCTAGGTATTAGTGAAGTTAAAAATCCACGCATTGTTAACAGTCAAAAATGTTTACGTGTTTCTGGAAAACACAACGACTTAGACGAGGTTGGACATGACACCTACCATCATACTATGTTCGAAATGTTAGGAAACTGGTCTTTTGGCGATTACTTTAAGAAAGATGCTATCGATTGGGCTTGGGAATTATTAACTCAAGTATACGGAATAGATAAAGACCGATTATATGTTACTGTTTTCGAAGGCGCAAAAGAAGATCATTTAGAAAAAGATTACGATGCCTTTAATTGTTGGAAACAACACATTGCAGAAGATCGAATTCTCAATGGGAATAAAGCTGACAATTTTTGGGAAATGGGTGCTGTTGGACCTTGTGGACCTTGTTCAGAAATTCATATAGATTTACGTTCCGACGATGAAAGAGCAAAGGTCGATGCACGTACTTTAGTTAACTACGACCATCCTCAGGTAGTAGAAGTATGGAATCTAGTATTTATGCAATACAATAGAAAGTCCGATTCTAGCCTTGAAGACTTACCAAATACACATGTAGATACTGGAATGGGCTTCGAACGCTTAGCGATGGCTTTACAAGGAAAACAATCGAATTACGATACCGATGTATTTACACCCTTAATTGATAAACTTTGTTCTATTACGGGCTTTGAGTATGGTAAAGACGAGAAGGTAGATATCGCACTTCGTGTTATAGCCGATCACGTTAGAGCTATTGCTTTTGCAGTAGCCGATGGTCAATTGCCTTCTAATAATGGAGCGGGTTATGTAATACGTCGAATTCTTAGACGTGCAGTACGTTATGGCTTTACATTCCTGAATGTAAAAGGTCCATTTATGTATAAATTAGTAGAAGTCTTAGTCGATCAAATGGGTGAGTTTTTCCCAGAAATGACAAAGCAACAAGTTTTGGCAGAAAAGGTAATTCAAGAAGAAGAAGCCTCATTTATGCGTACCCTAGAAAAGGGTTTAAAACGTATAGATGATGTTATGAAGTCTACCAAAGGAGATTTAATCGACGGTGCTAGAGCCTTTGAGTTGTACGATACTTTTGGCTTCCCAATTGACTTAACAGAATTAATACTTTCTGAGAATGGGAAGTCTGTAGATATGCTAGGTTTTGATGCTGAAATGAAAAAGCAAAAAGATCGTGCTCGTGCTGCTTCAGTAGTAGAAACTGAAGATTGGGTTTCATTATTTGAAACAGATACTGAGTTTATAGGATACGACTGTTTAGAAGCTGAAATTAAAATTAGCCAGTATAGAAAAGTAAAGCAAAAAGGAAAAGAATTTTACCAATTGGTATTCGACAAAACCCCTTTTTATCCAGAAGGTGGTGGTCAGGTAGGAGATAAAGGTACTATTAGTGTAGGCGGAAATGCGATTTCTATTTTTAATACAAAGAAAGAGAACAACCAAATCGTACACTTTACTACGGATCTTCCAAAAGACCCAAGTGCTACTTTTGTGGCCAATGTAAATACTCATAAACGATTACTTACAGAGAATAATCACTCGTCTACACATTTATTACACAAGGCTTTGCGTGATGTTTTGGGTGTTCATGTAGAACAGAAAGGTTCATTAGTAAATGATCAATACTTACGTTTCGATTTTTCTCATTTTTCTAAAATGTCTGCCGAAGAGATTATGCAGGTTGAAACGCAAGTAAATCTTAAAATTAGCGCAAACATTCAATTAACTGAGGAACGATCTCTTGCCATTGCAGATGCTCAAAAAATGGGTGCTATGGCGTTGTTTGGCGAGAAATATGGAGATAGAGTTCGATTTATTAAATTCGACGATTCTATTGAGTTGTGTGGGGGTTGTCATGTTACTTCTACGGCACAGATAGGCGTATTTAAAATTACGGCTGAAGCCGGTGTTGCTGCCGGGATAAGAAGAATTGAAGCGATCACATCTGAAAAAGCTTTCGACTATTATAAGAATCAAGAAGCTACATTAACAAGCTTAAAGTCTTTAATTAAGAATGTTAATGACCCTATAAAAGGAGTGGAAGCTTTATTAGCTGACAAATCGAATTTAGAGAAAAAATTAGCTGTATTAATGACCGAGAAAGCCAAAGGATTAAAGACTGAACTATTAAAATCGGTTGTTCAAATTAATGATGTAAACTTTATAAGTGCAATTGTTGATTTAGAACCTGCTGCCATGAAAGACCTTTCTTTTGAATGTTTAAAAGAACTGGATAATTTAATGATGGTTTTAGGAGCTGAAAATAATGGTAAAGCAAATTTAAGTGTTGCACTAACCGACACGCTAATTTCTTCTAAAGACCTTAATGCTGGACAAATAATAAGAACTATCTCTAAAGAAATTTTAGGAGGTGGTGGAGGTCAAGCATCATTTGCTACTGCTGGTGGTAAAAATCCTAAAGGCCTTCAAAGTGCTTTAGACTTAGCCAAATCAGTACTCAATTAAATTTTAATTTCTACAAAAAGCCATTTCTATTTGAAATGGCTTTTTTGTGTTTACTATTTTTTATTCCACATGGAATAAAAGACTCTTTTAGTTTGTCTAACCTGTAAATATGTTTAAAATCAGCAATCTAAATTCTGAAAAAGACCTTGTTGCCGCTCTTAAAAGAGGGGAGGAGAGAGCTTACACAGAGGTGCTGAGTTTACATAAAAAGCAAATAGCAAATACGGTTATAGGTATGTTAGGTGCTATTCCTGAATCTGAGGATGTTGGCCAAGAAGTATTTATTCGATTCTTTAGAAACATTCAAAATTTTAAAGGGGATGCTAAAATTTCTACTTACTTAACTAGAATCGCTATTAACTTGTCTTTGAATGAGCTAGCTAGACGGAAAAGAAAATGGAAGTTGTTTTATACTGGCGACTATTTAGAAGAAATAATTTTGAATTCAACTTTGTCAGATCACCAGGATCAAGATGAAAGAATTGATTTGCTACGACGAGCTATTTTATTGTTAGATCCGAAGTATAAAGAAGTAATCGTACTACGAACTAACGATGCTAATAGCTTTAAAGAAATGGCAACTATTTTAAAACTACCAATAGGTACTGTATTAACCAGGTATTCTAGAGCACAAAAAAAATTGATTGAATTATTAAATCAATAATTATGAAAACAGAAGAACAATATCATATTGATTGGTGTCTCTCAAAAGAGGACTTACTTAGTACTAAAGATCTTTTAGCATTAAACGAATTTATAAATTCTTACCCTGCTGTTTACCAAGAATGGAAGTCATATGAAAAGGATGTTGAATTACTTCGACTCTCTAGTTTGTCTTTTTCTGATTCCTTCAATTCAAAGGTTCTTTTACGAATGAGTAAAAAGACGATTCCTTTTTTCGATCGCTCCTCTGTATTTGTTGCTTCTCTTGGTATTGCAGCCTCTATTTTATTGATGATTAACTTGTTTGTTGAACAAAACACATTGAGTTTTGATGCTTTGTTGGGGCTTGTGGATATGGATACCAATAATACCAATTTGCTATTTTATATTAATTCCTAATTATATACTAAATATGGAAAAGAAATCAATTTTAAAAACGTTTATAATTCTACTTATTGGAATTGTAATTGGAGTGTTAGCTGGTGGTAGATTCACCATGCATAAAATTCATAGAGCAAATGATATGCGGACTGAACACGGGTTTTTCAATGAAGTTTCAAGGTTGTTAAACCTTAGTGCTTCTCAGTCCGATTCTATTTCTCCTATTATAGAAGATTTTGCTAAGGGAAATCATCTTAGACACGATAGTCTTAGAGTTCAAGAAAGAAGGGCTTACAAAAATCTCCGAACTGATTTAGAAGCCTTTTTGTCGGATGATGAGTTGAAAAAGTTAAAAAGATTATTTAGACCCAAAGGGCCTAAAAGACATCCTAGAAAAAACAATCATAAAAGAAAATAAAACAATTATGAAAAAGTTATTAGTTGTATTAGCATTACTAAGTAGCAATTTGTTTGCTCAGAATAATCAAGCAAAACAAAAAGCAACTCCTCAAGAAAGAATTGAGAAGTTGGTAGTAGAATTAAATTTAGACGAACAGCAAGCAAATAGAATCCAACAGATACTCACAGAGCATCATCTAAAGCTGAAACAGTTAAAAGAAAGCACTAAGGGTGACGCGAAATTGATGCGTCCTGAAATGCAGTCTTTAAGGAAAGACTTAAATGTTAAAATGCGCGCTGTCTTAAACCAAGAACAGTATGCAGATTATAAAAGAATACAGAGCCACAAACAAATGAATAAAAAGCGTCCTAATAAAAAGCCAAAACATGGTTCTAAGAGGCGTATTTAATTTGTGTCTTTTACTGATTTGATCGTTTGTATTGCTTTTTCTAAATCTTCTTTAGCAACCATAACCCGAACTGAGTTTTCTGTGCCAGGTGCTGCCCAACCAGCCATCATGCTTGAGTGGAATTCATCTTCGATTACACAGTGAATTTCGCCTTCTTCTAGTATCCCTGCAATATGTTGTGCATTTACAAAGGATCCAGAATAAATAGTTTTTAAATAGCTATCGTTCATATCTATTGTTTTTAATTCATATTCATTTTAATAAAATGAAATTGATGATGCTCGACAAAATCACTTGAACTACAAATTACATAAAATAAACGAGTAAAAAAAAGAGGAGCTTTAGCTCCTCTTTTTTAATAGATCGTATTTATCAAATCATCATCTGCATAATTTGGTATTGTAACCTTTAGTAGAGGTTCTGTTGCCATTGCTCTTTTTATGGCAAATACAGCTTCATCGTTTCTTGCCCAACTTCTTCTAGAGATTCCATTGTTTACATCCCAGAAGAGCATAGAACGCAATCGTCTATCCGTATCATCTGTACCGTCGAGTAGCATTCCAAATCCGCCATTAATTACTTCTCCCCAGCCAACACCACCTCCATTGTGTATAGAAACCCACGTAGCTCCTCGGAAACTATCTCCTATAACATTTTGTATTGCCATATCGGCAGTGTACCTAGAGCCATCGTAAATATTCGAAGTTTCACGGTATGGAGAATCTGTCCCAGAAACATCGTGGTGATCTCTCCCTAAAACTACCGGTCCAATAAGACCCTCTTTAATTGCTTTATTGAATGCGGCTGCAATTTTTATGCGTCCTTCAGCATCGGCATATAAAATACGTGCCTGAGAGCCTACAACCAATTTATTTTCTTGAGCTCCTTTTATCCATCTGATATTGTCCGCCATTTGCTGCTGAATTTCTACAGGAGAGACTTTCATTATTTCTTCTAATACTTCACAAGCTATTCTATCGGTTTGCTCTAAATCTTCTGCTTTTGCAGTTGCACAAACCCAACGAAATGGACCAAAACCATAATCGAAGCACATAGGCCCCATAATATCTTGCACATAAGATGCGTAACGGAAATTTATTCCATCCTCTGCCATTATATCTGCACCAGCTCTAGAAGCTTCTAGTAAAAATGCATTTCCATAATCAAAGAAATAAGTTCCTTTAGCAGTGTGTTTATTTACTGCTGCAACATGACGACGTAGTGTTTCTTGAATTTTTTCTTTAAATAAATCAGGATTAGAGGCCATCATCTCGTTGGCTTCATCTAGACTTATTCCTACCGGATAGTATCCACCAGCCCAAGGGTTGTGTAATGAGGTTTGGTCTGAACCTAAATCTATATAAACATTCTCTTGGTCAAACTTTTCCCATACGTCTACTATATTCCCTTGGTAAGCTATAGAAACGACTTCTTTGTTCTTTTTCGCAAGGTTTACACGAGCACATAAGTCATCTAAATTAGTAATTACCTCGTCTACCCATCCTTGAGAATGTCTTGTATAAGTAGCCTTTGTATTTACTTCTGCTGTTACAGAAATACAACCAGCAATATTCCCTGCTTTTGGTTGTGCACCACTCATACCACCAAGTCCAGCAGTAACAAATAACTTCCCTGCTAAACCTTCTCCATTTTTAGAGATCTTACGCCCTCCATTGAGTAAAGTAATTGTTGTGCCATGTACAATTCCTTGTGGTCCGATATACATATACGAACCTGCAGTCATTTGACCATACTGACTAACTCCTAATGCATTGAGTTTCTCTAAATCGTCTGGCTTAGAGTAGTTAGGTATTACCATTCCATTGGTAACGATTACCCTTGGCGCATCTTTATGAGACGGATATAGCCCCATTGGATGTCCTGAGTAAATGGTAAGTGTTTGCTCGTCTGTCATTTCAGTTAAATACTGCATGCATAAACGATATTGTGCCCAGTTTTGAAAGACAGCTCCGTTCCCACCATAGGTAATAAGTTCGTCTGGGTGTTGTGCTATTGCATGATCCAAATTGTTTTGAATCATGAGCATTATTGATTTTGCCTGTAGAGATTCCCCAGGGTAATCAGTAATATTACGAGCGTACATTTTATGCTTTGGCTTAAAACGAAGCATATATATACGTCCATAGTTTTTCATTTCCTCTGCAAACTCAGGAGCTAAAACAGTATGTTGCTCAACAGGAAAATAGCGTAAGGCATTTTTTAATGCAAGCTTCTTTTCTTCGGTGCTAAGTATTTCTTTACGCTTAGGAGCGTGATTTAAACTTGTATCATAATCTTGAATAGCTGGTAATACGCTAGGTATACCTTCTTTCAATTCTTTTCTAAACGCTTCCAAAGTCATCATTCTCCTTTGCTTTTTTTAATTATCTTTTTACTCTTAGTGAAGCCATAAGGGCAGTGTTTACAACCGTTTTTACAACAGTAGCCTCTTTTTAAATGATACTTTTCGGTGTATACAATATAGCCCTCCTCAGAATGGTAAAAATCTTCGGGGTCTAAATTTCTAAATTGTGAAAAGCCTTCTAGTTTCATTCCTGCGAATTTACAATATTCCCTCGTATCTTTGGACTATGAATTTACCTCTTATACCCCCTTTGCAAGAATTGTCGGATTCTCTATTGTTAGAGAAAAAAATACGCTTGTTTATTCTTCGTGAAGATCTTATACATCCTCATATTTCTGGCAATAAATGGCGGAAGTTGTATTATAATATTGATGCCGCTAAGCAAAATGAATTAACTAGGCTCATTACGTTTGGGGGTGCTTATTCCAATCATATTGCTGCTACGGCAGCTGCAGGTAAAGAATTCGGCTTTAAAACATTAGGCTTTATAAGAGGAGAAGAACAACTCCCACTAAATTCAACCCTTAGTTATGCTATGGATTGCGGTATGGAGTTTAGGTATCTAAGCCGAAGTGATTATAGATTAAAGAATGATCCAGCGTTTTTAAAGTCCTTATTGAAAAATGAAAAGGAGTATTATCTAATTCCTGAAGGTGGAACAAACAAACTGGCCGTTAAAGGCTGTGAAGAGATTTTAACTAATCTATCCATAGATTTCGATTATGTATGCTGTGCTTGTGGTACAGGTGGAACAATTTCTGGACTCATAAATTCGCTTAAAAGTTCGCAAAAAGCAATTGGGTTTCCTGCGCTAAAAGGAGCCCATTTTCTAAATGAAGAAATAGAAAAGTTTACAAACAATTCTCAATGGGAATTAAACTTAGATTATCATTTTGGGGGTTATGCAAAGGCGAAGCCCGACTTAATAAACTTTATGAACTCTTTTAAAGCTAAACACAATATCACTTTAGATCCCGTGTATACTGGTAAGATGTTGTTCGGTTTATGGGACTTAATAGAAAAAGACTATTTTCGTGCAGGTTCTACCATTATTGCAGTTCACACAGGTGGACTACAAGGTATTGATGGTATGAATGATCGTTTAAAAAATAAAGGCTTACAGATCTTATGAAATTACTTTTTTCAATACTTACTTTTCTACTCTCTTTTTCTTTAGCTGCTCAAGATTTAAGTTCGGAGGATTATATTAATAAATTCCATAAAATGGCAATTGCAGAAATGCACGAATATGGGATTCCGGCAAGTATTACTTTAGCACAAGGAATATTAGAATCTGGAAATGGTAATTCGGTTCTTTCGGTAAAGTCACGCAATCACTTTGGCATAAAATGCCACAAAGGGTGGACTGGTAAGAAAGTTTACCACGACGACGATGAGGAGCAAGAATGTTTTAGAAAGTATAAAAAGGTTGCTGATTCTTACCGCGATCATTCAGAGTTTTTGAAAAACCGAGATCGTTACTCAGAATTGTTTACTTATAAAATAACCGATTATAAATCGTGGGCTAAAGGATTAAAAAAAGCTGGTTATGCTACACATCCAGAATATGCTACAAAGCTTATTAGTTTAATAGAACGTTTAAATTTAGCACAATACGACAGCGCTTCTAAGTCTGGGAAACGCAAAATTAAGAAGCCTAAGCGCAAAGTACGGAAGGAAATATTTAAAAGCCAAAATAGACTTAAATTTGTACTTGCTAATTCTGGAGATACTTACGATAAATTGGCTGCAGAGCAAAGTTTATGGATGTGGCAGCTCTTAGAGTTTAACGATTTAAATAAAGATAAAAGCCTCAATAAAGGGGAACGTGTTTATTTAGAGTTTAAGAAAAACAGATCCAAATCAGAGTTTCATTTAGTTGAAGAAGGGGAGACCCTTTACAGTATTTCACAACATCACGGTTTAAGGTTGGCGAAGTTGGAATACAAAAACCGATATAAAACGGGTCAAGAATTAATAGTTGGACAGAAGGTGTTTTTACGCAAAAGAAAACCTAAAAACTACTCAGCAGAATAGTTATAGATCATTCCAGATTCGCCACCTACAATAAAGTTTAACTTACCATCTAAGTCTATATCTCGTGCTATTCCAGAAGTTTTACCATACAGCGGAAAACCCTCTACTAAATCCTTAGGTTCTCTAAATAAATAAGCTGCATCTGTATCTAAATCGGTAATACTCAGGTATAGTTGCCCGTTAAATTCTGTTATTTGTGGGGAAGACAGTTTCTCTGTATCAAATGAATACTTCAGGTTCATCTGCTCGCCATTCACTTTTAAATCTTCAGATTCTACGCCTATGCTATGCTCTAACTCATAACTATAATACATGTCTTCATCAAATTCAAATTGTATACTATTGTCTAGGCTGCCATCAAATAATACATTCTGTTGTACGCCCTTTTTGTCGACAGTTACAATTCTAGTGTTTGCTAGAGTCGTTCCTATAATTACGTTTAGTTTGTTTTCAGAAAACTCAATTTTGTCTTTTATTTTAATTCTTGATTCCCCTTTTCTATTTAAAATATTTAAAGTTCCATTTTCTTCAGGTAAGAGAATATAATCTTTCGATGCTACTACATAGTGTTGTGCAGTCTGAACGGCTTTACTTTTGGTTTTG
>Ga0308009_10000957_pt1 | contig 18301 bp, 17 predicted proteins | sample Neamet127_FD_203134 | JGI IMG/M metagenome (GOLD analysis project Ga0308009, IMG submission 203134) | Marine microbial communities from water near the shore, Antarctic Ocean - #127 | ecosystem: Environmental > Aquatic > Marine > Unclassified | place: Southern Ocean | collected 2014-07-24
CAGGAGTGAGGCTGCAGCGTGCGCATGGAATGTCATTGGACCACCGGCCCTCACCCTAACCCTCTCCCAGAGGGAGAGGGGACAAGAAAATAAAGGCAGGAGCACATTTGATGCGTAAAAATAGCCAGCTGCCTCGGTTTTACTCCCTCTCCCCCTGGGAGAGGGCGGGGGTGAGGGCTGCAGCGTGTGCATGGAATGTCAGTGGACCACCAGCCCTCACCCTCACCCTAACCCTCTCCCAAAGGGAGAGGGGATGGGACTTTAGTAGTTGCATCAACAGGTAGATTTCATGGCTTTGACTCTCACCCTGCCCACGCAGGCCGGCATCCTCCAGCAGTACACGCTGCGCGGCACCGCACCCGTCCGGCCAGCGGCTGCCGTGGCGTTCAACCGCATCGCCTACTCGGCCGCCCACGTCGTCGCCGACCCGCTAGCCGCAATCGATCCCTGGGTTCACTGCGCCATCGACTGGGACAGTACCATCGCCTACCGCCACCACCTGTGGTCGCTGGGCCTGGGTGTGGCCGAAGCCATGGACACGGCGCAGCGCGGCATGGGCCTGAACTGGCCGACCTCGCTGGAGCTGATCCGCCGCTCGCTGGACGCCGCGAAGGATGTACCGGGGGCGCTGGTCGCTTCCGGTTGCGGCACCGATCATCTGGTGCTGGATCGCGTCAGAACAGTTGACGAAGTGATTGCCGGCTACGAAGAACAGATGGCCGCGATTGAAAAACTAGGCGGCAAACTGATCGTCATGGCCAGCCGCGCGCTGGCCCGCGTCGCCAAGTCGCCAGCCGACTACGAACGTGTCTACGACCGCATCCTGAGCCAGGCCCAACAGCCGGTGGTGCTGCACTGGCTGGGCGAGATGTTCGACCCGGCACTGGCCGGCTATTGGGGCAGCAGCCATGTCGAAAAAGCCATGGACACCGCGCTCGGCATCATCAACGCCCACCCCGACAAGGTCGACGGCATCAAGATATCCATGCTCGACAAGGACAAAGAGATTGCGATGCGCCGCAGGTTGCCTGCGGGCGTGCGCATGTACACCGGCGACGACTTCAACTACGCCGAGTTGATTGCCGGTGACGGCCAGGGCAGCGAGCTGTTCCACGGCAAGAGCGACGCACTGCTGGGCATCTTCGACGCGATTGCACCGGCGGCCAGCGCGGCCTTGGCCGAGCTGGCGCAGGGCAATGTAGAGAAATTCCACGCCATCCTCGGCCCTACCGTCCCCCTGTCGCGCCACATCTTTGCAGCGCCCACACGTTTCTACAAAACCGGCGTGGTGTTCATGGCCTGGCTCAATGGCCATCAGACGCACTTCACCATGGTCGGCGGTCAGCAGAGCACACGTTCGCTGCAGCATTTCGCCGAACTGTTCCGGCTGGCCGATGCGGCGAATCTTCTGGAGCACCCTGAACTCGCCATGCAGCGCATGAAAACGCTGCTGGCAATACACGGCATCGAACATTAAGCGGTCATGCCGGACTTGATCCGGCATCCATGGTGGCGCCACTATGGATTCCGGGTCAAGCCCGGAATGACAAACACCAGGAACCCCATGCGCGACTTCTCCACCGACCACCGCTGGCTGTCCATCAATACCGCGACCGTCCGCAAAAGCCGGGGCGTCGAGCAGCCGCTGCCCGACATCATCGAAGCCTGCGTGCAACGCGGCATTCGGGCCATCTCGCCCTGGCGCGACCAGGTGGCGGCCGCCGGCCTGCCGGCCATCTCGAAACTGGTCAAGACCCACGGCCTGGAACTGTCGGGCTACTGCCGTGGTGGCATGTTCCCGGCTACGGACACTGCCGGCCTCAAAGCCGCACGTGAGGACAACCGCCGCGCGGTGGACGAGGCCTGTGAGCTCAACGCCGCCTGCCTGGTGCTTGTGGTCGGCGCCCTGCCCGGCGCGCTGTCCGGAAAGGCCATGCACAAGGACATCGCGCTGTCGCGCAGCCAAGTCAGCGACGGCATTGCCGAATTGCTCGACTACGCGAAGATCAACAAGATGCCGCTGGCGATAGAGCCGCTGCACCCGATGTACGCCGCCGACCGCGCCTGCATCAACACCATGGAGCAGGCGCTGGATGTTTGCGACGCACTCGATCCGGCCAAGAGTGGCGCCTTGGGTGTGGCGGTCGATGTGTACCACGTCTGGTGGGATCCGAAACTCGAAGCGCAGATCCAACGCGCTGGCAAGGAGCGCCTGCTGGCCTTCCACGTCTGCGACTGGATGACACCCACCACGCATCTGCTGGAAGATCGCGGCATGATGGGCGACGGCGTGATCGACATCCCGCGTATCCGCGGCTGGGTCGAGGCCCAGGGTTTTGCCGGTTACAGCGAAGTCGAGATTTTTTCGTCAGGCAACTGGTGGCGGCGCGAGTCTGCCGAGGTGCTCGACACCTGCATCGTCCGGCACCGCAGCGCGGTCTGATAGGACAAGGCAAAGCGACGGACAGCCAGCCATGCTGTAATCCGCCCCATGCCTGAGATCAACCTCGATCACTTGCGCCGCTACGCGGTGGCGCGCACACTTTTCCCGCCGACGACACTGCTGCGCGCAATCCGGCGGCTGGGCTTCGTGCAGGCCGACCCGATACGCGCGCCGGCGCGTGCGCAAGACCTCACGCTGCGCCACCGCGTGAAAGACTACCGCGCGGGTGATATGGAAAGCCGTTACACCGAGCTAGCGATCGAGGAAGACTGCCTCGTCAACTACGGCTTTCTGCCACGCGAACATCTGGCGTTAATGCATCCGCGACAGGCCAGGCGTGCCTGGGACGCCGATACGCGGCGTAAGGCCGAGGACGTGCTGGCCTTTGTGCGCGAGCGCGGAACTGTGCATCCACGCGAGGTGGAGCAACACTTCGCACATGGCCGCGTCAAAAACTACTGGGGCGGCTCCAGCAACGCAAGCACCCACCTGCTCGATAGCCTGCACTACCGCGGCCTGCTGCGCGTGGCAGGGCGTGACAGCGGCACACGTCTCTACGAAACCGTGGCACACCCGCCAGCCGATGACAGCGCCGCCGCTTGCGCGCAACGCGCCGCAGCGCTGATTGCCTTGGTGGTGCGTAAGTACGCGCCGCTGCCGGCGGCGAGCCTGACCTACCTCGTGCGCCTGCTGGGCTACGGCGCGCCGCATCTGTCGGCTCAAACACGGGCGGCCCTCAAAATGGCACGCGAAGAACTGGCGAGCTGCCGCATTGATAGCACCACCTGGTACTGGCCAGCCGATGAAAACCCGGTTTCGCGAAAACATGCACCCGATACAGCGGTGCGCCTGCTCGCGCCTTTTGATCCGCTGGTGTGGGACAGGCGTCGCTTTGAGCTGTTGTGGGGCTGGAGGTACAAGTTCGAAGCCTATACGCCGGCGCCCAAGCGGCAGTTTGGTTACTACGCCTTGCCCTTGTTGTGGAACGAGCGTGTGATCGGCTGGGCCAATGTGACGAATACTGCGGACGGGCTGCAAACGACCTTCGGTTATGCCGATGCCAAGCCGCGCGATGCAGGATTTCGCGCGGCGCTCGATGACGAGTTGCAACGCATGACGCAATTCCTGGCCGGTCGCTAATGCAGGGCCACGCCTACCCCGTTTCCCTCTGCACAACGGCTACCTGGCGCAACACCTGCCGTCCGGCAGCCAGGCGCTGGACAACTGCACCGCGCGGCCTCGCCGCTCGCCGGCGGCTGCCTGAGATGGCGTCATGAGCCTGCTCACTTCTGCCACCGCAGCCGCCGCCAATCGACGCGGCATCATTTGCATGGTGGGCGCCATGGGTTGCTTCGTCACCAACGACGCGCTGGTCAAGTTTGCCAGCCAGAGCATGCCCAGCGCGCAACTGATCTTCATTCGCGGTTTGATGTCGGTGCTGTTGGTGCTGGCCGTCGCGCATGCACTGGGCGCCACGCCCCGCCTGCGCGAAGCCACGCGCGGATGGGTTGCGATCCGCGCGCTGGTCGACGCCATCGCCTCCATGCTTTACCTCAGCTCACTGTTTCACCTGCCAATTGGCAATGCCACCGCCATCAACCTGGCCGCGCCACTGTTCATGACGATGTTTGCCGCACTCTTCATGGCCGAGCGGGTGCGCGGCGCGCGCTGGCTCGCGGTCGGTTTCGGCTTCCTCGGTGTGCTGCTGGTGATCCAGCCGCGCGCCCAAGGCTTCAACGCCTGGGCGCTGGTCTGCCTGCTGGGCACGCTGTTTCATGCCGCGCGTGACCTGATGACGCGGCGCATCCACGCCGGCGTTCCGTCCATCCTGATCACGCTGGCCACCGCCGTCGCGGTCACGGTGGTGACGGGCGTCAGTTCGCTGTTTCAGGGCTGGCGACCGTTCGGCCTGTTCGAGTTCGGGCTGCTGGCCCTGGCCTCGGTCTTTCTCACGGGTGGCTACTACTTCATCATCAACAGCATGCGCCACGGCGAGATGACACTGATCGCGCCCTTTCGCTACAGCGGCCTGCTGTTTGCGCTGGTGCTCGGTTACGGCGTGTGGGGCGAGGTGCCAAATGCGCTGGCCTGGTTCGGCATTGCGCTGCTGATCGCCTCCGGCCTCTACGTGCTGGTCAGCGAGAAGCGGCGAGCGCCGATGGTAGAGGCGCCTCGGTGATCGTCAAGCCATGACCAGCGGCGTGCGCCGCACACGCCGCACATTGAAGGCGCTGGCAATCAGCACACCCAGCATCAGCGCCAGCCCCAGCAAGACGCCGCGGTACATCTGGTGGTCCATCATCAGGCCGAAGATCAGCGGCGACACGGCCTGGCCAATGTCCAGGCCCGCGTACACCACGCCATAAACACGGCCCGAAGCGTTTTCAGGCGTCGAGCGTTTGACCAGCAAGTCGCGCGACGGCCCGGCAATACCTGCCGAAAAACCCATCAAGCCAAACAGCACCGGCACCACCCAGGCCGGGAAGCTGCCCAGTGCCAACACCAGCGCCACGACCGCAGCCATGCCAAAACCGGCGCCGACGATACGTTCACAGCGCGCCGGGTCGGACGCCAGAAAACCGCCCGCCACCATACCGCCCGCACTGCACACCATGTAAATCGTCAGGCACATCGCCACCAGGCCCAGCGGCACGTCATGCAACTGGCGCGCGGCTTCCGGCGCAAAGGTCTGCACCACGCTCAACACAATCGCGTACCAGAAGAAGAACGCAAAACACATCCACACCGCCGGGATCCTGAGGAAGTCCAGCGAGCCATCAACCGCCGCAGCACCTTTGACTGGCGGCGCCAGCACAAGCGTGAGTTTGTCGCGGTTGAGCAGCAGCACGGCCAGCACCCCGAAAGCCAGCGCACTGGCGGCCATCAGCGCCACGCGCCAGGAATACGCAAAGGTCAGCGACACCAGCAGCGCCGGCGCCAGCGCCCAGCCCAGGCTCCCGGTGATACCGTGAAAGCTGTAGGCATGGCCCAGACGCGGCACGCTGACCTTGCGATTGATCAGGGTGTAGTCCACCGGGTGGAACACGCCGTTACCGATACCCGCAACCACGGCAAAGGCCGCCAGCATCCAGTAGCTGGTGCTGACCGAATAACCAAAGGCTGCGATAGCGAGCAGGCTTAGGCCGGCAAACAAAATCGGCCGGGGGCCAAAACGGTCCACCACAAAACCGGACAGCGCCTGCACCGCGCAGGACACCACGAAGAAAATGGTCATCAAGAAACCAAGCTGCGCATAACTCACCGCAAACTCTTCCTTGAGCCAGGGAAACAGCGGCGCCAGCAGCAACTGGCTAAAGTGGCTGATCATGTGCGCCAGGCCGACCAGACCGATCACACCCGCGTCCTGGCGCAGGCTGACGGGGTTGAGGGCCGGCGGATTCAGGGTGCTTGAGAGGCTCATGGCGCTATCGTAATATCGGGCCTGGATTCCTGAATGCGACAAAAAGACATTATTTAGCGAATTTCGGCCATACCATGCCGCGCCCTGCCAGCCCCCTCCCCGCACGTCCCGCCCTGATCTCGGTGGACGGCATTGACGCCTTCACGCCAAGTCCGACGCGCCTGGTGCGTGTGCGCGCCCGCAGCATGCCGGCCGACACCCACTTCAAGCCGCACCGCCATGGCTGGGCGCAACTGGCCTACTGCGCCAGCGGCATCGTGCAGGTGACCGCCGCCACGCCCGATGAGGTCACCTACATCGTGCCGCCCTCACGCGCAGTGTGGATCGCGCCCGGCGCCTTGCACGCCATCAACGTGCTGGAGGCGGCTGAGTTCCGCACGCTCTACATCCACGCCAACGCCACACCCGCCGGCTGGCAGGGCTGCCGCGTGATTGTGGTGTCGCCGCTGCTGCGGGAAATGGTCCTCTCTATGGACATTCATGGCGGCCCCGTGCTCAGCAAGGCACGAGAAGCCATGCTGAGCGCCCTGCTGATCGACGAGATCACGCACGCCGACACCCAGCCACTCGGTGTGCCGCTACCGCATGCAGAGCGCGGCGACAAACGCCTGCGCGCGCTGTGCGAGGCCGTGCTGCGCGCGCCCGCCGAACGCGCCACGCTGGCCGAGTGGGCGGCTGACATGGGCGCCAGCGAGCGCACCATGGCGCGCCTGTTCCGCGACGAACTCGGCACCAGCTACCAGCAATGGCGCCAGCAAGCCATCCTGGCGCACGCGCTGCCACTGCTGGCGCGCGGCACGCCGGTCAGCCAGGTGGCAGCCGCCAGCGGCTACGCCAGTGACAGCGCGTTTTCGGCGATGTTCAAAGCCGCTATGGGGCAGTCACCGAGTTATTTTCAGAACAAATAAGCCTCTAGCCCAATATTGGCGGGTCCGAACAGCTATTAAATATGTAGCAAGCTGAACGCATTTCACCGCCTCGCCGGCATGGACTTTATGCGCTGCTAGGATGAACAACTACCCCATCAACGCGGCGTAAGCATCGTCCACAACCATGAACAAATTTTTCTCCGGCCTGTTGACTGCTCTCATATTTGCCGCCGTCGCCGCTGGGGCGTACTACTGGTGGCAACAGCGCCAGCCACCTATGCCGGATGTCAGCCGGGCGCCAGACGCGGAAGTTTCTGCGCCATCCGCATCGGCACCGGGCCAGGCGCCGATTCAGTACCCGATCAGCGGCGCCGAGGACGACCCCGCCCCAACGCCGCTGCCTGCGCTGGCCGAGTCCGATTCGTATCTGGCGCAGGCGCTGGCCGAGCTGCTGGGTCGTGAGAAGGTGCAGAGCTTTCTGCACCTGGAAGGTTTTGCGCGCCGTGTGGTCGCCACCACCGACAACCTGGCGCGCGAGCATGCGCCGCCCGTTTTATGGCCGGTGGTGCCGACGGCCGGCCGCTTCACCACGCTGGCCAACAGCGCCGATGCCGGTAACACCAGCTCGGCAGCAACGCGTATCAGCCCCGACAACAGCCAGCGCTACACGCCCTTCGTGTTGTTTGTCGAGTCGGTGGACAGCGCTGCCGCCGTCCGCCTGTATGCGCGCCTCTACCCGCTGCTTCAGCAGGCCTATGAAGAGCTGGGCTACCCCGGCCGCTACTTCAACGACCGCCTTGTCGCGGTGATCGACCTGCTGCTTTCGACGCCGGTGCCGACCGGCCCGCTGGATGTGGCGCTGGTTGAAGTCAAAGGGCCTGTTGCCTCGGTGCGGCCCTGGGTGCGTTATGAATTCACGGACCCTGCGCTCGGGAAGCTGGCGGCGGGTCAAAAAATGCTGCTGCACACCGGGCCGGAGAACCATCGGCGGCTGAACGCGAAACTGCTGGAAGTCAGGCGCCTGGTCAGCGGCGGCGCACTCAAGAAGCGCTGAAACTGGTTGCGGGGTCTGCCTGCAGTTCTACGATCAAAATAGGCCCTCAACCCATATCTGGCGGGCGTGAGCAGCTATTAAAAACAGAGCGTCCTGGCAACTGACCAGGGCTTCGGAACGGTGAAGCAGCCCGCGTGGCTATCATGACCTGATGAACTTCCCGGTTTGTACGAGAACCCGCAAGATGGCAAGGCCGCGGACGGTGGCTTTGCTCGCTTTCGGCATGCTGGCAATCAGCACGCCGCTCTACGCGCAATCGTCCGCGCCGGAGCACGCCACGCTTCTGCGTGCGGTCAACGCCATCCGGCAACAGGGCTGCGGTGAGGGCCCGGCGCGCACACCGGCGTTGCGTGAAAACGCAGCCCTCTCGCGCGCCGCCGCCTTGCTTGCCGACGGCAGCAAGCTTGACGATGCCCTCAAAACCGCGAACTACCGCTCCGTGCATGCCACACAAATTACCGTGCGCTCATCGACCGGGCCGGCGGCACTGCTGCCAAAAACACTCGGCAAGGCCTGCGCGGCAGTGATGCACCTGCCCATGACAGACGCAGGCTTTCACCAGCGCGGCAACCATCTCTGGGTGGTGGTGGCCCAACCCTTTGTCGCGCCCGCCGCCGCGCAGGGCGAGCAGGTCGAGGCCCGCATCCTGGCGCTGGTCAACGCGGCGCGCGCCCAACCCAGGCGCTGCGGCAAAGACTTGTTTGTCGCCGTGCCACCCCTGCTGCACCAGTCCCTGCTGACAGAAGTCGCCACAGGCCACGCCGCCGACATGGCGCAGCACAGCTACTTCAACCACACCGCACGAGACGGCAGCACAGTGGCCGGTCGCGCCACACGCATGGGCTACCGCTGGCGCAGCATTGGCGAAAACCTGGCCGCCGGCCAGATGACGCCCGAGCTCGCCGTGCAAGGCTGGCTGGACAGTCCCAGCCACTGCACCAACATCATGTCGCCGGCTTTTGCTGAAATGGGCTCCGCGTTTGTGGTCAACACCTGGAGCACGCAGGCGATTTACTGGGTGCAGGTGTTTGGGGCCATGAAATAAGCTGGATTGAGCGCCCGGCAACTCCGGGGCATGGCATTTACAAAGCGCCACCCACAGACTGCAGTCGCAAACAATTCCCTTGACAGAATATTCCCTGTAGGGTATATTTTCGCCATGGCTTGTGAAGTTGAATTCACTGACGAATTTCAGAAGTGGTGGGATGGCCTCACTGAAGCTGAGCAAATTTCCATTGCTGCGTCCGTGGGCCTGCTGGAGACTGCTGGCGTCAATTTGAAGCATCCGCACAGCAGCGGCATCAACAGCTCAAGGCACGGCCACATGCGCGAGCTGCGCACCCAGCATGAAGGTCGGCCCTACCGCACACTGTACGCATTCAATCCGCATCGCAACGCGATCCTGCTGATCGGTGGCGACAAAACCGGCGATGACCGCTGGTATGAAACCAATGTGCCGCTGGCCGACAGACTTTACGATGTTCACCTGGAAGAGTTGAAAAAAGAAGGAGAGAAAAATGGTTAAAAAGTTTTCCGCCCTGCGAGCCGCCATGTCTCCTGCTGCCCAAGCCAAGGCAGCAAAAAAGACCGGTGAGATGTTGGCAGAAATGCCGCTCCACGAGCTTCGTCAGGCGCGTGGCCTGACCCAGCAGATGCTGGCGCAGGTCCTGCATGTCGAGCAGCCCTCGATCGCCAAGATGGAGAAGCGGGCCGATATGTACGTTTCGACCTTGCGCAGTCACATTGAGGCCATGGGTGGAAGGCTGGACATCATCGCCCAGTTTCCGGACGGCGCCGTCCGGATCGAGAACTTCAACAAGATCGTCACCTGACCCTCGGGGGGCATTGGAATTAAATCCAGCGCTTGAGCAATCCCATCACCTGATCAAACCGCTTGCCATACGGCGGATAAAACAAGTCTCCCCTCGCCCACTTCGACTGCACCAGCACCGGCTTTTGCTGCGTCAGGCGCAAAAAGCCGGCCTCGCCGTGGTAGCTGCCCCAGCCGCTGTCGCCGACGCCGCCGAAGGGCAAATTCTCATGGGCGATGTGCATCAACGTGTCGTTGACGGTCACGCCGCCGCTGACCGTGCGGGCCAGCACATCGTCGCGCGCCGCCGTGTCGGTGCCGAACCAGTACAGTGCCAGCGGGCGCGGCCGCGCATTGATGTAGCCGATGGCTTCGTCCATCGATGCGTAAGCCAGCACCGGCAGGATGGGGCCAAAGATTTCTTCGCTGAGCAATTTTGAATCCGTCGCAGTATCGAAGACCAGCACCGGCGCCATCTGCCGTGAATCGCTTGCGGCTACAGCGCCGGGGTTGACCACCTGCAAGCGTGCGCCACCGGCCTCGGCCTGGGCCAGCAGGGCCTGCAGGCGCTCATGGTGGCGCGGGCTGATGATGGCGGCGTAGTCGGGGTTGCCTGCAATGGTGGGGAACAACGTGGCCACGGCACGGGCAAAGGCCTCACCGAAGGCGGCTTCCCTGCCCGCTGGCAACAACACATAGTCGGGTGCAATGCAGGTCTGACCGGCGTTGAGCAGTTTGCCGTGTGCGATCTTGATGGCGGCAGCGTCAAGGTCGCAGGACGCATCGACGATGCAGGGCGACTTGCCGCCGAGCTCCAGCGTGGTTGGTGTCAGGTTGGCGGCGGCGGCCTCGGCAACCTTGCGGCCCACGGCAGTGGAGCCGGTGAAAAACAAATGGTCAAACGGCAGCGCGGCAAATTCTGCCGCCACCGCGCCGTCGCCCTGCACCACACACAGCTCCTCAGGCGCAAACACCTCGCCCAGCAGTTTCTCCAGCAGCGCAGAGGTGGCCGGTGTCAGCTCGCTCGGCTTGAGCATCACGCGGTTGCCGGCTGCCAGCGCGGTGATGACCGGCCCCAGCGACAACTGCACCGGGTAGTTCCAGGGCGACACCACCCCGACCACACCGAGCGGCTGGCGCTGCAAAAAGGCGCGGGCCGGCAACAGGTACAGCGGCGTGCCGACCTTCACGGGTTTCATCCATGTCGCCAGATTCTTCAAAGTATTCGACAGCAAGGAGCGCAGCACAAACAGGTCGGCAATCTCGGTGAGTTGCGGCGAGCGCACGCCAAAGTCCTGCTGCACGGCCTGCGCCAGCGCACGGCCATGGGCGTCGAGCAGGCGACGTAGACGCAGCAGGCGGTCGCGGCGCAGGGCCAGCGGCACATCAATCTGCGCGCGGCTGGCGCGGTGCTGGGTGTCGAACAATGAGCGCAGAGAGGAGGTGGGCGTGGTCATCAGGCGATGATAGGCCGCAGCCAGCGCCGGCGGTAGAGGTACGCCTCCAGCGCCCCCTTGATGCAGCGCATCTTGGGCGCATTTCTTACACACCCGCGCTGCGCAACCCGCTAGAGTACAAGAGGGGCTCCCATTGCCTGTGGAAGGTATTCATGGAATTCAAGGACTATTACGAATCGCTGGGCGTGACGCGTGAAGCAACACCGGAAGAGATCAAGCGCGCCTACCGCAAGCTGGCACGCAAATTCCACCCCGACGTCAGCAAGGAAAAAGACGCCGAGGCGCAGTTCAAGCAGGTGGCTGAGGCCTACGAGGCGCTGAGCGACCCCGACAAACGCGCGGCCTATGACCAGCTCGGTGCCAACTACCGCGCCGGCCAGGAGTTCAGGCCACCACCGGGCTGGGACCCAAGCGCCCAGACTGGCGCCGCAGGCTTCGGCGACAGCAGCGACCACAGCGACTTTTTCGAATCGCTGTTCCGCGGCATGGGCGGCGGCGCACGCGCGGGTGGCCACAGCGGCTCCTTCGACATGCACGGCCAGGACCAGCACGCGCGCATCCAGATCAGTATTGAAGACTCCTACCAAGGGGCCACACGCACCTTGCAGCTTCGCATGCCAGCGGTCGATGCGGGCGGCGGCATGCGCACCCAGGACAAAACCATCGAATTCGTGATTCCCAAAGGCATACGCGCGGGTCAACACATCCGCCTGGCGGGCCAGGGGTCGCCGGGCATCGGTCAGGGCAGCCCCGGCGACCTCTACCTCGACGTTGAGTTGTTGCCGCACCGTCTGTACCGCGTTCAGGGCCACGATATTTACATGGATCTGCCTGTTGCGCCGTGGGAGCTTGCGCTCGGAGCGGAAGTTGAAGCGCCGACGCCCACCGGCGCGGTCGAACTCACCGTTCCCGCAGGATCGGCCGCCGGCCGCAAGCTCCGGCTCAAGGGCCGCGGGTTGCCGGGCAAGACGCCGGGCGATTTCTACTTTGTGCTGCAACTCACGCAGCCGCCTGCCGACACGGAGGCCGCAACGGCCGCATACAGCGCCATGGCCGAAGCGTTCCCCAGCTTCAAGCCGCGCGCCCACCTGGGAGGACAAGCATGACACCCGATCAAACACGTCTACAACTGACTGCTTTTGTTCTGGAAGACCAGACCGGCCTGACTCTGGTCGAAGTCTGCCGGGCCTGCGCGGCCGAGCCCGAGATGGTGATGGCCCTGGTCGAGGAAGGCCTGGTAGTGCCCAGCGGTGCGGCGCCCGGCGAATGGCGCTTCACCGGCGTGCATATGCAGCGTGCGCGGGTCGCAGTGCGCCTGCAAAAAGATTTGGGCGTCAACATCGCCGGTGCGGCGCTGGCTTTGCAGTTGCTGGAAGAACTCGACAGCCTGCGCGCCCGCTTGCAGGTACTGGAAGACGCCGGCCGTTGAAGCCAATCGCGCGACGGCCATGCCGGCTGCAAACGTGCCCATAATTGCAGCATGACATTGCTACCCACCGACATTCCCGCCATCCAGCGGCTCGAAACCGCTCTGGCAGCCATCACGGCCGCCGGCGACGAAGGCCGGCGCATCTTTACCCGCGTTTACGCAGACTCCGCCCGCGCTGCCGCCCAGGCCTCTGACCTGCGCAGAAGCTCAGGCGGGCAGCTAGGCCCGCTCGACGGCCGCATTGTTTCCATCAAGGACCTGTTCGACGTGGCAGGTGAAGCCACCACGGCCGGATCACAACTGCTGCAGGACGCCGCACCAGCCACGCGTGATGCGCTGGTGCTCAGCCGTCTGCGCGCTGCCGGTGCAGTGATCATCGGCAAAACCAACATGACCGAGTTTGCATTTTCGGGCGTGGGCATCAACCCGCACTACGGCACGCCCGGCAATGCGCTGGACAGCACCCGCATCCCAGGCGGTTCGTCCTCGGGTGCGGGCGTGTCGGTGGCGCGCGGTATGTGCGAAATCGCCATCGGCTCCGACACGGGGGGTTCGGTGCGTATTCCTTCGGCGCTCAATGGGCTGGTCGGCTTCAAGCCGACGCAGGCCAGGGTGCCGCGCGACGGCGCTTATCCGCTGAGCTTCACCCTGGACTGCGTGGGTCCGCTGTGCAGCAGCGTGGCCGACGCAGCAGCAACGGATGGTGTGCTGGCCGGCATCGCCGACCAACCCCTGCCGTCCCGCACGGTGGGTGGTCTGCGGCTCAGCGTGCCGCGCGGCCTGCTGTTCAGCCAGGCGCAAGACGCGGTGCTGGCTGCGGTGGAGCGCGCCATCGGCCAGTTGGCAAGTGCGGGCGCAACAGTCAGCAATGAATCGCTCGATGACCTGCTGGGCGAACCCTTTCGCCTGCAGGAGCGCGGCACGCTGGTGGCCGCCGAAGCCGCCTGGATTCACAGGGACGGCGTGGCTGCCCGCCCCGAAGCCTACGACCCCATCGTACTGGGCCGCATCCGCCGCGGCCAGACCCTGGACGCCGCCACTTATGTCGGTATCCAGCAGGCACGCGCCGCGCTGCTGCCAGCGCTCGATGCCCGCATGGCCCATCTCGATGCGCTGATACTGCCCACGGTGCCGTTGCTGGCCCCGCTCATCGCCGACGTGCAGGACGAAGATGTCTTTTTGCGCACCAACGCCTTGCTGCTGCGCAACCCCTCAGTCTTCAATTTCTTCGATCTGCCAGCCTTGTCCCTGCCGCTGCCACGCCAGGACGGATTGGCCGTCGGCCTGATGCTGGTGGGCCGTCGTGGCGCCGACCGCGAGCTGCTGGCGCTGGGTGCGGCGGTTGAGGGTTTGCTCAACGACTCTTGATATGTCATGCGAGCCGAACCACTGCATCAGGGAGCCCTGATGCAGTGGTTGAGCTCACCCCCCGCTCCCTTCCAAAACCTCACTGCCCAGTCGGAATTTGATGCTGATTTTTCAGATCCTGCCCAGTGCGCGCAGTATTTTCTCAGGCGTGAAAGGCTGCGACATGACTTGCGCCTGCAGCGGTGCCAGCGCGTCGTTGATGGCATTCATGACGGCGGCGGGCGCGCCGGCCGTGCCTGCTTCGCCTGCGCCCTTGGCGCCCAGCTTGCTGCTTTTGGTCGGTGTCTCGATGTGGGCCACCTCGATGTCGGGCATTTCCGCGCACATCGGCACCAGGTAGTCCGCCATGTTGGCATTCAGCATGAGACCTTGCTTGTCATACAGGCACTCTTCAAGCATGGCGCCACCTATGCCCTGCACGATGGCGCCGCGAATCTGCTCGTCCACCAGACGCGGGTTGATCACGCGGCCGCAATCCTCCACCGCCCAGTGCTTGAGCAGTTTGACGAAGCCGGTATCGGGATCGACCTCGACATACGAGGCCTGTACGCCGTTGGTGAAAATGAAGGGATAGTCGCGCTGCGCATAGTGACGCGTGACCAGCAGCTCCGGCGTGAAGTCGCTAGGCAGCGTGTCGGAACGAAAGTACGCGATGCGGCCCACATCCGCCAGCGAGGTGAGGACCGCGCGGGTATCGGCATCAATGATGTCACCGCGATGGACCTCCAGCTCGTTGGCTGAGCGTTTGAGAATGACTGCGGCCACCTTTAGGATGTTGGCGCGCAGCGCCTCGCCGGCCAGCAGCACGGCTTCGCCGCCTATGCCGGCGCCGCGCGACGCCCAGGTGCCGCCGCCGTAGGGCGTGACATCGGTGTCGCCGGTGACCACGCGAACCTGCGCCATGTCCACGCCCACCGCGTCGGCAGCAATCTGGGTGTAAATCGCATCGTTGCCCTGGCCTTGTTCGCCGACGCTGACCAGCACGGTGACGCCGCCGTTCGGGTCCAGCCGGGCGGTGGCGCCATCTTGCGACGCGATGCGTGCGCCGCCCACGCCATAGAAAGCCGCACTCGGGTTGGTCAGCTCGATCAGCGCCGCGATGCCGATGCCGCGGTAAATGCCTTTTTCCCGGAGCGCTGCCTGCTCGGCGCGCAGGGCCGGATAGTCCATCAGTCGTTCAAGCTTGTCCAGGCAAGCTTGGTGCGACAAGCCTTCGAACTTGATGCCGCTGATGCCAGCGCAGGGGTAGGCATCGTCCGGAATCACGTTGCGGCGGCGAATCTCCAGCGGGTCCATGCCGATGGCGCGCGCCGCCAGGTCCACCAGGCCCTCGGTGACGGCGCAGGCGATGGGATGGCCGACGCCACGGTACTGGCAGGTGGGGGTCTTGTTCTGAAACACCACATTGAGCTTGGCGCGGTAATGCTGGTGCTTGTAAGGCCCACCCACCAGGTTGACCACCTGGTTGCCCTCGATGGCGCTGGTGCGCGGAAACATCGAGAAGGGGCCGATGCCGGTCAGGTCGTCCATCTCGAAGCCAAGGATTTCGCCGTCATTGCGCACCGCGATGCGCGCTTTCACCAAATGATGACGCGCATGGATGTCGCTGGTGAAGGACTCCAGCCGGTCGGCGACAAACTTGACCGGCCGGCCCAGCATCATCGACAGCGCCACGGTGGCAAAGTCGTCCGGGTAGGCATGCACCTTGATGCCGAAGGAGCCGCCCACGTCCTTGCAGATCACCCGCACCGCCGACTCGGCGATGCTGAACTGCCGGGCATACAGGTCCTGCATCATGTGCGGCGCCTGCTGCGAGTGGTACACCGTCAGGCGTTGCTCGGCGCTGCTCCAGTCGGCGATCTGGCAGCGCGGCTCCAGGGTCACGCCGGTATGGCGGCCAAATTCGAAAGTGGTGGCCAGCACATGATCGGCGCTGGCAAAAGCCTCATCGACATTGCCAACATCCAGGCTGCGCGTGAAGCAGAGGTTGTCACCCAGCTCGGGGTGAATCACGGGCGTCTGCGGGTCCAGCGCGGTTTCCATATCGACCACCGCCGGCAGCAGCTCCCATTCAACCTGCAGGTACTGCAAGGCGTCTTCTGCCTGGGCGCGGGTTTCGGCCACGATGGCCACCACCGGTTCGCCCTGCCAGCAGGCGCGCTCCAGCGCCAGCGGGTATTGCGGCGCCGACTTCATGTTGGCCAAATGCCCCAGCGTCGCCACCCAGGGCTTGCAGATTTTGGCGAGGTCGTGGCCGTCGGCCACCAGCAGCACGCCGGGCATGCGCCGCGCAAAATCGGGTTTGATCTCTTTGATGCGGCAATGCGCCACCGGGCTGCGCCAAAACACCACATGGGCCATGCGCGGCAGCACGATGTCGTCTACATAACAGCCCTGCCCCTGCGACAAGCGCTTTGCACTCGGCCGCTCCGGGCTGTGCCCGATATAACGCGGGTCTTGCGTCAGGTCGTGCAGCTTAGCCGGCGGTTTGTCGATGGTGATGCTCATGCTGCAGACTCCTGGTTGCGCCGTGCCAGCACCTCGCACACGGCATCAACGATGGCGTGGTAGCCGGTGCAGCGGCAGTAGTTGCCGCTCATCCACTCCCGCACCTCCTCGCGCGTGGCGTCGGGCTTGTGCTGGATCAGCTCACGCGCGGCCATCAGCATGCCCGGTGTACAAAAGCCGCATTGCAAGGCGTTGTGTTTGATGAAGGCCTGCTGCAGTTGCCGCGCGTCCGGCAGCGCTGCCAGGCCTTCGACGGTGCGCACCTGGCAGCCGTCGGCCTGCACCGCCAGCGTCAGGCAGCCCCGAACGATGCGGCCATTGACCTCGACCGTGCAGGCGCCGCACACGCCATGCTCGCAGCCAAGGTGCGAGCCCTTGAGCCCGACTTCATCGCGCAGCATATCGACCAGATGAAGACGAGGCGGCACACTGCAACTGTGCGTCTGTCCATTGATGTTGAAACGAATGGTTTGGAGGTCTGCCATGGTTTGCCTTATGGGGTTCAAGCGGCTACGCTTTGGCGCGTGGCGTTGGCCTGCGCGAGCAGGCGGCGGGCCAGCACGGTGGCCAGGTGTTTTTTGGTGGCGCCGGTGTTCGTCAAATCTGCCAGCGGGTCCAGCTCTTCGCGCAGCGAGGCCACCACCAGCGCCTCGGTGGCGGCGTCAAGCGGTCTGCCCGCGAGCAGGGCCTCGGTCTGGGGGGTTCTCATCGGCTTGGCACCCAGGCCCAACCAGGCCAGCCGCGCCGACTGGACCACGGGGCCGGAAAAGCGCAGGTTCATCGCCAGACCGGCGATGGCGTAGTCGCCCAGCCGCCTGGCGAGCTCCTGAAAGCCAAACCAGTCGTCTCTTTGCGCCAGCGGCAGCTCGCAGGCCACCAGCAGTTCGTCTTCTGCCAAGGCCGTGGTGTAGAGCCCGGTGAAAAATTCGGCGGCAGCAATCCGCCGCTCGCCGCGTGGGTTTTGGGCAATCACCGTGCCGTCGAGCGCCAGCAGGCAGCAGGGCCACTCGGCGGCAGGGTCGGCATTGGCGATGGAGCCGCCCCAGGTGCCGGAGTTGCGAATTGCGCGATGCGCGATGTGCCCCACCGCAAGCTTGAGCAGGGGCGCATGCTGGGCGACCAGCGCCGAGTTTTCGATCTCGGTGTGGGTGGTCAGTGCGCCTATGCGCAGCGCACCGCCGCTGACCTGCACGCCCCGCAGCGCGTCGATAGCGCCAATATCAATCAGCAGCGACGGCTCGGACAGCCGCATGTTGAGCGCCGCCAGCAAACTCTGACCGCCGGCAAGAATGCGCGCTTCGTCGCCGTGGCTTGTCAGCAGCGACAGCGCGTGGCTCACCGATCGCGCCCGGATGTAATCGAATTCGGGAGACTTCATAGGGCGCCTCAGCGAAGCAGGCTGGCCAGCACAAAACCAAAACCCGTCGCAAGGCAACCCATGGCAAACCACAAAACGCGCGCGCCCTCTTGCATCGGAGGCGGCGTTTGCTGGCGATGCTGCACACCAGCGCCGGCAGACCGGTGGGGAGTACCGACTGGAATTTCTGCCATAGCCTCGGCCGGCGACGCGCACAGAGCATTGGCCAGCCGACTGAAAAACTGGTCGGCCATTTGTTTGGACGCGGCGTCCAGCATGCGCGCGCCGATTTGCCCGAGCTTGCCACCCACCGATGCGGTGGCGGTGTAGCGCACCAGGGTGGCGTCGCCGTCGTCGCTCAGTTGCACTGACGAATGGCCGGTAGCCATGCCGGCAGTGCCTCCCGAGCCCTCGAAGTTCATCACACAGGCGCTGCCGGGCGTCACGTCGCTTAGGGTGATCTTGCCGACAAAACGCGCACGCACCGGACCCGCTTTGACCAGCAGGCGGACATGGCGTTCGGTGGGCGAGGTGATCTCGACCTCTTCGCAGCCGGGAATGCATTGCATCAGGGTTCGCTCGTCA